>CAACWO010000043.1_pt1 | contig 20479 bp, 17 predicted proteins | sample 2275661 | NCBI WGS metagenome assembly CAACWO01 (sample SAMEA5312466, study PRJEB27640) | indoor metagenome | biome: indoor environment; feature: uncontrolled; material: polymer concrete tiles wood | place: Germany | collected 2014-07-07 | reverse complement strand
TCCTCCATCGCCATGTAGAGCATCTCCTCGGCGGGACGCGACATGCGGTGGATTTCGTCCAGGAAGAGCACTTCACCTTCGGTCAGCGAGGAAAGAATTGCTGCGAGGTCACCTGCGTGTTGAATAGCTGGTCCCGATGAGATGCGTAGAGGTGCGTTCATCTCGGCGGCAATAATCATGGACAGGGTGGTTTTTCCCAACCCTGGAGGACCAGAAAGCAGAACGTGGTCTGCAGTTCGTTCGCGAATTTTTGCAGCCTCAAGAACCAGCGAAAGCTGCTGGCGAACCCGCGACTGGCCAACAAAATCGTCGAGATTTCGTGGGCGAAGGGCCGCTTCTAGGACGCGTTCCTCAGGCTCGCTGCCCGCATTGGTTAGCCCAGTGGAGTCATTCTTCATGATGGTCCTCTCGACCGCCGGTTAGGCCCGGGTCCCGCTAGACATGCTGCGCAGAGCAGCGCGGAGGATTTCGGCGACATTTCCGCCCGAAACAATTTCAGGTTCAGCCTTGGTGAGCGAATTAAGCGTGCTGGTGGCATCCTTCTCGCTCCAACCCAGACCGGTCAACGCTGCAATGACCTGAGGCTCCCAAACACTGGCGTTACCAATGGTGGTCGTTGATGACACGGGAGCACCGGTTGGCACCAGCTTGCCGTTCAGTTCCAGCACAATTCGGCTGGCACCCTTGGGACCAATGCCGGAGACCTTGGTGAAAGCGGCGGTGTCTTTGGTGTTTGCAGCAATGCGCACTTCTTCGGCACTATGCACGGCAAGGATGGCCAAACCGGTGCGAGGACCAATACCGGAGACCGAAATGAGAACTTCGAACACGTCGCGTTCATCGGCGCCGGCAAAGCCAAAGAGTGTCATTGAATCTTCGCGGACCACCATGGAGGTGAAGACGGTAGCTTCACGTCCAACGTGCAAAGTTGCCAGCGTTCCGGGGGTGGCGTTGATCAGCATGCCGAAGCCGTTGACATCAATTACCGCGGTATTCAGGGACACCAGTTGAACGGTGCCGGTCAATGAGCTGATCATGCCACTCCTTGGGATATATGTTCGATCGAACCTAGCTTATCGAAGATACTTACGAATAGCGACGTGCGCAATGCGCCGGTGGGTCGCAGCTACTACCGTCGGACCGCTCGTCGCTTGGCCGATGCCTCAGCGGCGATCCAGGCTTGCTGCGCACCGGTGAGTTGCGATGAGCCGGTCGCACCAGCTGCAGAGGCTGAAGCATTGGATCCAGAAGCTGCACCACGCCATCCGTGGGCGATAGCCAAGGCCACCGCATCGGCGGCATCAGCAGGTTTTGGAGCTTCCTCCAGGCGACAAATCTTCGCAACCATTTTGCCAATGGCTGCCTTGCTTGCTTGTCCAGAACCGGTGACCGCTGCCTTGACCTCGGTGGGAGTATGCAGGGCAACGGGGATTCCACGACGAGCCGCTGCAGTGATCACTACCCCAGTAACTTGAGCGGTGCCGATGACGGTGGATACGTTGGCCGAAGCAAAAACGCGTTCGATGGCCAATACGTCCGGCTTGTGAAGATCAAGCCATTCATCAATGGCGTTGGCGATCTTTAGCAGTCGGGCGTCCAGTGGAGTTCCTGGTGGGGTGCCGGCGACGGTGACATCAACCAGCGAAACTTGTCTGTTTGCGGCGACGTCGACCACGGCCAGACCACAACGGGTCAGTCCGGGGTCGACGCCGACAACGCGAAGGGTCAAGTCCTACTGCTCTTCGTCCAGCGCGGCGCGAACCTCGTCGGATAGATCAGCGTTGGTGTAAACGTTCTGCACATCGTCAAGTTCTTCGAGAGCGTCGAAGAGGTGAAGGAACTTGCGAGCACCCTCAACGTCCAGATCAACCTTCATCGAAGGAATGAATTCCATTTCGTCGGACTCGTAGGCAATTTCTGCCTCGTCCAGCGCAGCGGCAACAGCACGCAGATCCGATGGATCGCAGACAATAGCGAAGCTGTCGTCCTCGTCCAGAATCTCGTCCGCGCCGGCGTCGAGAACGATCATCAACAGGTCGTCTTCGCTCAGCTCGCCCTTTGGCAGGCGGACTACACCCTGACGGTTAAACAGGTACGAAACCGAACCTGGGTCTGCAATGGTTCCACCATTGCGGGTGATGCCAACACGAACCTCAGAAGCTGCGCGGTTCTTGTTATCGGTAAGGCACTCGATCAGCAAAGCCGAGCCCTGTGGGCCACGTGCTTCGTAAATGATCTCGGTGTAGTCAATAACTTCGCCGGTCAGGCCAGCACCACGCTTGACTGCGCGGTCGATGTTATTGATTGGCACGGAGTTTTTCTTGGCCTTGCTAACAGCAAGTTCCAGTGCCGGGTTGCCGGACATGTCGGCGCCGCCGGCACGGGCTGCAACTTCGATACCCTTAATGAATTTTGCAAAGGCCTTGGCGCGCTTGGCGTCAATTGCAGCCTTCTTATGCTTGGTGGTTGCCCATTTGGAGTGGCCTGACATGCTTTAAGCGTCTCCTCGCGTGAGTTGGATGAAAAATTCGTGGATCGCCGTGCTGCCGGTGACTTCCGGGTGAAAGCTGGTTGCCAACAAATTTCCCTGACGTACTGCAACAATTCTACCCTGTTCGCGCTCATCCTCAGCCGGAACCATGCTGATCACCTGCACCTCGGGTCCTACTTGCACCGCTTCGGGTGCACGGATAAAGACCGCTTCGAGATTTTTACCGTTGAAGTCCAGCTGGTATTCGAAGGAATCCACTTGTCGGCCGAAGGCATTACGACGCACCGTCATGTCGATTCCACCAAAGCTTTGCTGTACTGCGCCGGCACTGGAGACCGCAGGGTTTTCAATCCGGTCAGCCAGCATGATCATTCCGGCACAGGAGCCGTACGCCGGCATTCCTGCCGCTATGCGTTCCTTGATCGGTTCGGCCAGCGAATAGTTACGTGACAGCCGGTCGATGACAGAGGACTCTCCCCCAGGGATGACCAACGCGTCGACCTGCTTAAGATCCTCAGGGGTGCGTACTATCTGTGCTGCTTGGCCCAAACGTTCCAAAGACGCAAGGTGTTCACGGAAATCCCCTTGAAGGGCGAGGACGCCAAATTTCGGCATGGGTGTGACCTTTAGAGTTCGAGGGCTACATGGCGCACTTCGCGCCGAAACAACGTTAGTACCCTTGCTCGTACCAGCTAATTTTGTTGCACGGTGTGTCGCCTTTTCCTACGCCATGATTCGACGGCGACGCCATCCATTGACATCATCACTCCCAGTTTTTGGTTGTGGCCAACCGGCCAGAAGCCACGCATGGCGAGTCAAGGCGATAGCCTGTTACTAACCACGTCAAAGCAAGGGTGTTGCCAATGCTCCACGGATACCAACGACCGCAGATCACCATTGCGGATTTTCTTGACGCTCGCGGTCTGCCGATTGAGTATGGAAACCGCTGGGATTCCCAGCCACCGGAGGACGCGTATACCCAGGTCGCCCACCCGCACCGTTTTGCGCCGGTGCATGAGGTGGCTCAGGCGCTGCTGGAATGGATGTGCGCGCGTTTCAAAGTGCGTCGCTACGAAGATCCCGGACTAGCTAGGCTGCTTCGCGTGAATGATCAAGATCTGATTGCTTCGGTTCGACTTTTTCCTGAGGATTCACGGTGTGCACCGATGGCTTTGGTTTTCACTAACTTTCCTAGCGTGCATCTTGAATTCGGAGCCTTATTCCGGAGAATCACTCCTAACTGCGGTTGCGATGGTTGTGATGAGTCAGTTCCCGAGATGCTTGACGAGCTTGAGGAATGGATCGACGCAGTAGTCTCCGGGGCCTTCGTCGAGATCATGAACTGGGAGCAGCAACTAGTAACGCATCTGTTTGATGTCAAGGCACTGGGATTCGCCGAGGAATCGCGCAGCTTCGAAGATATTTCGCCCGCACGCTTGGCCAGGGCCCGTGAAATTCTTCCGCACGATGGCCGCTGGGCTCCTTGGCCAGTGCGCTAATTTAATCCAGACGCCATGGCTGAAGCCCATCGTCAATGGCACCGTACGCGTTCACCGTGGCCTTGGTCCTTGCTAAAGACGCTTTGGAATCAGCAGCAGGCAGACAATCGGAGACGTCAAAAACTTCGCACCATTTCACTGGCGACTTAGAGAGCTGATGCGGAACCCATTCAAGCTTGCTAACTTCCCAGTCCCCGGACTTTTTGCCTTCGCTAAATGTCGCTTTGACGCTGATGCCTTCGCGGTTCAGGATGGTCTTGGTCGCGTGCTTGGCTACCGAGTTTCCCAGCCCGTAAACAATCCAGGTGCCGTCGTACTTTTCAATAGGAAGCACCGAATGCGTGTGGTGCATGTAGATGAAGTCGAAGGCCCCGGAGTCAGCCAGCGCATGACCAAGATTTTGTTGCTCGGCGGTGGGTCGGTTGGTGTATTCGGTTCCGTCGTGAATCGCGGCCACAACAATTTGAGCCCCGGCCTTTTTCGCCGCTTTGGCTCGGTTGATTAACCTTTGTGCGTCAACACCGGTATCGACCTGCCAGTTTGCATCGGCAGCTAATCCATTAAGCGAAAAGGTACTGGTCACTACCCCGAGCTTCACGCCATCAATTTCCATAATCGGTGGCGTCTGAGAATCCTTGTGTGTGCGGTAGGAGCCAGTGGCAAAAAGTCCATGCTCCTCTAGCGCATCCAGCGTCCGGTTCACTCCGGAGGTTCCGGCATCCACGGTGTGGTTGGTCGCCGTGGTGCAACCGTCGTACCCCACGTCTTTCAAATCAGCGAGAATCTGTTCAGGGACAGTGAAGCGCGGGTAGCCCGAATATGGTGGCTTTCCTATAGGTGTTTCAAGATTGCACAGGGCTGCGTCCGCGTCCTGAGCGTATGGCTTGAGCCCGGCTAGTAGCGGGGAAAAATCATAATCTTCACCGTTGCCCGATTGTGCTTGGGCGGATGTTTTCGCCTCGTCCAAAAGCGCAGGATGCAAGAGGACATCGCCGGTGACCATCAGTGAGAAGTCTTTTGGTTGATCACGATCAACATCGGCATTCTCCGCACCGGTACTGTCCGGATTTGATGCAGTGCCTGACGGCGTGTGCTGCGCGGAAGACTGACTGTTCTGGTTCGGGGTGTCGGTAGCCGAACAGCCCGAGAGCAGAGCAATACCAAGCAAGCCGGCAGTCAGGGATCGAGTAACGAGGGCCACACGCTGATGCATGCTTTGAGCCTAGCCCAGTATGACCTCAGGGGTGTTAATGCAAGCTAAATCACGTTGCTTATGAAAGCCTATGCTTATGCAAAATCCGCTCTTGACACCAAGTACCCGCCCTTACCAATGGCCGGCCTTTGACTCGATTACTGCCGATCACTACTTGGAAGCGGCCGAACTCGGTGCCGCGGAACAACGCGAAGAATTACAGCGCATTGCCTCTGAACCTGGCGAGCCAACCTTCGCCAATACCTTCCAAGCGCTTGAAAGCAGCGGACAAACCCTGCGTCGGGCAATGATGACGTACTTCAGCGTCTTGTCCGCTCATGGAACTGAACCAATCAGAGCCATCCAATCCCAGATGTCGGCAATCTACAGTGCGCAAGAAGACGAGATTTACCTAAATAAAACCTTGTACTTGCGTTTACAAACCCTTAATTGTTCACAGCTGGAGGGCGAAGACGCTCGTCTAGCGAAACAGACCCTAAAGGACTTTGAACTCTCCGGCGCGGCGCTGGACGAATCCGAAAAGCAAAAGCTCAAAGAACTCAACGCACAGCTATCGGAGCTTTCGAGCCAATTCGGCAATCGTGTGTTGGAGAACCAAAACGCACATGCGGTGCTCTTTGAATCCACCGACGAACTTGCCGGGTTGAGCACACAAGCCATCGACTCGGCGGCTCAGGCTGCCAAACAAGCCGGGCATGCTCAGGGCTACCTTCTGCCCTTGGTATCTCCGACCCAGCAGCCACTGCTTGAATCGCTGACCTCTAGCGAGTCTCGTCGTAAGGTCTTCATGGCCTCGATCTCTCGTGGAACCGACGAGAACCCAACGATCCATCTTGCTGCACAGATGGCTGCTCTTCGCGCCGAACGTGCTGAGCTACTCGGCTTTGCCAACCATGCCGAAACAGTTCTCGCCCAGGCAACCGCGCCTTCAACTGCGGCAGTCCAAGAACGACTGGCTGAACTTACCGTAGCTGCCACTGCCAATGCTCGTAAAGAAGCCGAAATTCTTGCCAAGGTTGCTGGCCATGAGCTCAACGCATGGGACTGGAAGTTTTACTCTAACCAGGTGTTGCGTGATGAATACGCGGTGGATTCCGAGGAGCTGCGGAACTACTTTGAGCTTGATCGAGTTCTGATTGATGGCGTCTTTGCTACCGCTACCAAGTTGTATGGCATCACCTTCACGGAACGCTTTGACCTACCTACGTATCACGAGCAAGTTCGTGTCTTCGAGGTTTTCGACGCTGATGGCAGCCCGCTGGCTCTCTACACCGGTGACTATTTGGCTCGTGAAACCAAAAAGGGTGGCGCTTGGATGACAAGCCTGCGTGATGCGGCATCCTTCTTTGGCGAACTGCCCATTGTGACTAACACGTTGAATATCTCGGCTCCGGCTGACGGTGAACCCGTCTTGCTGTCACTGGATGAAACCAATACGTTGTTCCACGAGTTCGGTCACGCGCTGCACGGCATGTTCTCCAACGGTAAATACGCTTCCCTTTCAGGCACCTCAGTCCCCCGCGATTTTGTCGAATTCCCTTCACAGGTCAACGAGATGTGGGTTTTGGATCAGCAGGTCATACCCGGCTATGCCTTGCATCATAAAACAGGTCAGAAGCTGGATGAAGCAACCATTAGTAAGGTGCGCGACGCCGGGCTATGGGGTCAGGGCTTTTCTACCACCGAATATCTCGCGGCCAGCGTGCTGGATTGGGCATGGCACACGATTCGCGCTGGTGCCGTCATCGAAGATCCACTGCAGTTCGAACAGCAGGTTCTCAACGATGCTGGTTTTGATACAGAACTGATTCCGCCACGCTACCGGACCGGTTATTTCCAGCACATTTTCGCCAACGGATACTCAGCTGGCTACTACTCCTACATATGGAGTGAAGTACTCGACGCCGACACTGTGCAGTGGTTCGAGGAAAATGGTGGCTTGATGCGCGAAAATGGAAGTCGGTTCCGTCAGGAACTACTTTCGCGCGGTAACACGCGCGATCCCCTAAAGTCCTATGAATTGTTCCGTGGCCGCACCGCTCGGGTAGAGCCGTTGCTGCGCCGTCGAGGATTGGTGAACGCAGAATAATGACGACGATTGCCTCCGCACAGGAAGCACTGAGCCACTGGCATCAGGCACTAGCAGTTGCCACAGGCGGCAAGATTTTTACCACCCACGGGTGCTCATGGGCATGGCAACCGGTGCGCAAGCGCTTGATCTTGCTGTTCCCGGAGAACCCGGAGCCCTCAGGGTTGCGCCCAGCACTGGCCGAGGGCCAGCGTTTAGGCGCCCGCCGGGTGGAAGCTTGGGTTAATGCTGGGTCTGACTCCGCTGAACTGAAGGCCGCAGGTTTCTCTGACAACGCACAAGTATCTTGGCACGCTGGACCGTTGGCTATTCCGATGGATCGTTGGGCCGGCAAAATTCGCCTGGGCAATAACGTTCCTGAAGCCACCGGTGCCGATGCTTCCGAGCTGAACGTCACTAATTTGTGGCGAGATCTCAGCAGCCAGCTTTCTAGCGGGCATCCGGCCTTACGCCGTGTAGAGCACGCTTTGGCACGAACCGATGAAGGCGAGATCGTTGGTCGCGGTTTTGCTCAGCAGGGTTTGGGCGGTCAGCTGATGATTCATTCGCTGGCAGTGGGCAAGGAATACCGCCGTCAGGGTGCTGGCACAGCACTGCTTCAAGGGCTTTCGCGCTCCATGATCAATCCGCTCTCACCGCCTGACGAAGAGACTGCGGTGGAGCTGCTTGCTGCAGCGACGCCGTCAAGCGCTGATTTCTTCACGGCCAACGGTCTGAAATTACTTGGTCGCGGTCGCCACTTGGTTCTTCGGTCTTGGAACTAGTAGCAAAACTATAGCCAGGTAAACAGGTGCGCGGTGCACAGAAAATATTTTCTGTGCACCGCGCACCTGTTTGTTTCTTGTTTATTCGGAGCGAAGCACTCGATACACCAAGCGAGCAAACGCGCCCGCCTTCCTTGCCTCGGAAAGTTCTAACCGTTCGCTACCAATGGTGCGAGGTAGTAAGGCAGCCCCACCGGACAGTGCGGCTGGCGCGACGGTCAGGGCCAACGTATCGATGGCGTCAATATCGAAGAATTGTCCAAGAAGTTCGCCACCACCGAGCACCCAGATGTTCTGTTCGCCGGCGACTTCTCGAATGTGTGGCAGTATCTCAGCAACGGACGCGTTAACCAGTCGTACATCGGCGCCCTGCGGGATAGGAAGATCCCGCGAGGTAAACACGTAGGTCGTGATACCGGGATAGAATTCCTGCCACTTTTGTGGATTTTCGATTAGCTGCTCATTTTCAAGCATCCACATATACGTATTGGCACCTTCAACGTGGACGCGCACGTTCTGCGGAAGCAAGTCCGGGTCTGGCTCTTGTGCTCCAGGGACGTCAAAGAGCCATTGCAAGCTGTGGCTCTCGTCGGCCAGGTAGCCGTTCAGGGTCACTGCTGCATCAAAAATGATCTCGCTCATGCACTTCAATTTACTACAGCGGCTTGCCCCGAACTCTTTCTTCTCTTTCGTCGAGATCGCACCTAGTTGGAATTCGACCTCGACGAAGGATCGGCAATCGAACGAGCGGAACAAACGAGTTCGGCTGCTTACTGCTCCCCTGATTTAGGCAGGGTCAACAATCGGAGAGTAATGCGAAGCGTCACCCTCAACCGAGTAGCTTGATTTTCCTTCAACGCTGCGTGGAATGTCGCCAGCAACGGTGATGCGGTTAAGCTTGCGAGGTGCGCGGCCATAGTTGTCGATAGCGTAGTGCTGGGTCATGCGGTTATCAAAGAGCACCAACTGGTTCGGCTCCCACGCTACGCGCAGTACGTTCTCCGGGCGAGTCACGTGGCTCTGGAGCAAACGCAGGATGTCGTGGGACTCGTATGGTGAGACGCCAACAATCTTCAGGTGCCTGGCAAAGGTACCGATGAACAGCCCTTTCTCTCCAGTCAGCGGGTGAACGCGAACTACCGGGTGGATCGTACGGTACTTTTCCGAGACGAAGGCTTCTTGGTACGCCTTCTCCTTACCGGTGTTTACCGTCCGCGGCCTCACGTAGTCGGAATCGTTAGAGTGTTCAGCCCACAGCCCGTCAGCAAGTTTTTGAATCTCCGCAGGTAGGCTGCGGTACGCGGCAGCCGCGTTAGCAATCAGAGTCTCTCCGCCGTACGGAGGCAACGTTATTGCACGAAGCGTAGAAGCTTGAGGTGGATTAACAATGAACGTGACGTCGGTGTGCCACTGATTGGCGATGGCTTGTTCGCTATCTACCGGTAGTACCGTCTTCTTTTCCTGCTCGCTGAAGGTCACCGTCGGGTGGGCAGTAGTCAACGGACCAAAGTGCGAGGCGAAGAGTTCTTGCTGCTCGTCCGTTTCGATTCCCGACTGGCTGAAAACTAGCGCCTTGTGTTCGTTCAGCGCCGATCGGATCGCATCAACGGTCTGGGAGTCCAAGGGCCCGGAAAGGTCCAGGCCTTCAATGCGAGCACCGATATGTTCGCCGAGCTTTGTAAGTTTCAGGCGGGTGGCGGTGGTGGTAGTAGTCATGTTGGCCTCCTAAGCAGCAGTGTTGACGCGGCTGCGTTGATCTCTTCGATGATGCTCCATCTGTGGAACACACCCTCAGCCTAGGGGCGAAAAAACTCCGGCAAAATAGGCCCGTCACACGGCGATAAGTATTGCTTCGAGTGTCGTTTGCGCCCGACCGAACATTGCGAAAAGCGTCGAGAAGGAAGAGCAACTGGTCGCAGATGTCTTGGAATGACCTAGATGAATGCTCATGAATAGGCTCTCCAGCATCGCTCGTCGGAATCTACAATCTTGCCGTAGAACGCAAAGCGGCCCGCCAGAAAAATCTGACGGACCGCTTTGATGCGCCTCGTGTCTAGTTTGAGAATCAAGGCCAGCAATGCTGAGGTGAGAAGTTCTTACCAGCCGCGCTCGGAGAGGCGGTGTGGCTCTGGCAGTTCATCTACGTTGATGCCAACCATGGCTTCACCCAAACCGCGGGAGATCTTGGCCAGTTCGTCTGGGTTATCGAAGAAGGTGGTTGCCTTCACGATTGCTTCGGCACGCTCTACCGGGTTGCCGGACTTGAAGATACCGGAACCTACGAACACACCGTCCGCGCCCAGCTGCATCATCATGGCAGCGTCGGCCGGAGTAGCGATGCCACCTGCGGTGAACAATACGACAGGTAGCTTGCCGGTGTGTGCGATTTCCTTGACCAGTTCGTATGGAGCCTGCAGTTCCTTCGCCGCTACATACAGCTCGTCTTCTGGAAGGGCTGCAAGCTTGGCGATCTCGGAGCGGATCTTGCGCATGTGACCGGTGGCGTTAGAAACGTCGCCGGTTCCAGCTTCACCCTTGGAACGAATCATGGCTGCACCTTCATTGATGCGGCGCAGAGCCTCACCAAGGTTGGTAGCACCGCAAACGAATGGAACGGTGAATGGCCACTTGTCGATGTGGTTCTCGTAGTCTGCCGGCGAAAGGACCTCTGACTCGTCAATGTAGTCAACACCGAGGGACTGCAAAATCTGAGCTTCAACAAAGTGACCGATACGAGCCTTGGCCATCACTGGGATGGAGACCTCGCTGATGATGCTATCGATCATGTCTGGGTCGCTCATGCGTGAGACGCCACCCTGTGCACGGATGTCGGCTGGAACGCGCTCAAGAGCCATAACTGCAACGGCGCCGGCATCTTCAGCGATGCGCGCCTGCTCTGGAGTGACTACGTCCATAATGACGCCGCCCTTGAGCATTTCGGCCATACCGCGCTTAACGCGGTCAGATCCGACGACGGAGTTCTGGTTGTTCGTAGACATGGTGAAAAGTAGTTCCTCTCGACACTGCGTGGATTCGCTTTGGACCAGTATTTATAAGGCTTAAAGCGAGGTGGTACGCCAGTAATCGTAGGAGTGGATTGCTTTATTACCTTAGGTGTTTCGTCATATTGTTACGTTAGGAGATTAGTCGCCTAGATGCAGATTAGTGCGTAACATAGCGTTTCGCCCTCAATTGCTTAGTCAGAGCTTCTTCTTCGGGTTAATGCACCTTGGGTGTGCGTGGCGGCTGATCACCGGGGTTAAACAGAAAGTGGCGGTAGGAATAATTGGATATTCCTACCGCCACACAACACTGATGTGTGTTTAGCTCGGGTTCTCGCTGTCCCATGCCGCAGCGATGGCCTCACGAACCTCAGAAAGTGTCTGCGGGATCGCTTTTGTTTGAGCAATGATCGGGAAAAAATTCCCGTCTCCGCTCCATCGAGGCACAATGTGCTGATGCAGGTGAGCAGCAATTCCCGCTCCCCCGGATTCACCCTGGTTCATGCCCAAGTTAAAACCGCTTGGGTTCGAGACCTTACGCAAAACCCGCATTGACTGCTGAGCCAGCGCCGCCATTTCTGCGGTTTCTTCCACCGTGATGTCGGTGTAGTTAGGCACATGGCGGTAGGGGCACACCAGCAAATGCCCCGGGTTGTACGGGAAGAGATTCAAAATCACGTAGCAGGTTTCCCCGCGGTGCACGATCAACGCTTCTTCATCCGTGCGACCGGGACCAGCACAGAACGGGCAGCTAGCCTCATCTTTGACTTGGTCCTGGCCGCCCTTGATGTAAGCCATCCGATAGGGAGTCCATAGGCGCTGGAACGAATCCGGCACACCGGCGAGTTCAAAATCGTCGGTGACGGACTGATCTGATTCCTGCATACTTATGGGCTCCCTATCGGCACTAGTAGCAACTAGTTGTTGTTATCGCGGCTCTTGATGGCTTCAACAATGCGAGCTACTGCATCGTCGATTGGCACCTGGTTTTCCTGACTTCCGTCGCGGAAGCGGAAGGACACTGCATTCGCATCGGCATCTTCGCCACCGGCGATGAGTACAAACGGAATCTTGTCCTTGGACGCGTTGCGGATCTTCTTTGGGAAACGATCCGTTGAGTCGTCCAGTTCAACACGAACACCCTGAGCCTTGAGCTTGGCGACAACCTCGGAAAGGTAATCGTTGAAAGCCTCAGCCACTGGGATGGCGCGAACCTGGACCGGCGAAAGCCATGCAGGGAAAGCACCAGCGTAGTGCTCGGTCAGTACGCCCAAGAAACGCTCGATGGATCCGAACTTCGCAGCGTGGATCATGACCGGTTCCTGACGACTTCCGTCAGCAGCCTGGTACTCCAGACCGAATCGTGCAGGCTGGTTGAAGTCGTACTGAACGGTACCCATCTGCCAGGTACGGCCGATGGCATCTTTAGCCTGAACCGAGATCTTCGGACCGTAGAATGCGGCTCCACCTGGATCAGCAACCAGCTCAACACCGGTTTCAGTGGCGACACGTTCTAGCACGGCGGTGGCTTCTTCCCACTGCTCGTCCGAACCGATGAACTTATCCGATTCAGGATCGCGAGTGGATAGCTCCAGGTAGAAGTCATCCATACCGAAGTCGCGCAGCAACGAAAGCATGAAGTTCAGCAGGTGCTCAACTTCAGCCGGTGCCTGTTCCTTGGTGACGTAGGAGTGCGAGTCATCCTGGGAGAAACCGCGCACGCGGGTTAGGCCGTGGACCACACCGGACTTCTCGTAGCGGTAGACGTGACCGAATTCGAACAAGCGCAGTGGCAGTTCGCGGTAAGAACGTCCGCGGCCACGGAAGATCAGGTTGTGCATCGGGCAGTTCATTGCCTTCAGACGGTATTCCTGACCCGGCTTGGTGATGTTGCCATCTTCGTCGCGCTCTTCATCGATATGAAGTGGCGGGAACATGGTGTCCGCGTAGTAAGGCAAGTGACCCGAGGTGTGGAAGAGCCCATCCTTGGAGATGTGTGGGGTGCCCACGTACTGGAAGCCTTCTTCTACGTGGCGATCGCGCACGTAGTCTTCCATCTCGCGCTTGATGATGCCGCCCTTAGGGTGGAACACCGGCAGGCCCGAGCCAAGTTCATCCGGGAAGGAGAACAGGTCCAGCTCGGCACCGAGCTTGCGGTGGTCGCGACGCTCAGCCTCAGCCAGACGCTCCTGGTAGGCCTTGAGGTCTTCCTTGGTTGGCCATGCGGTACCGTAGATGCGCTGCAGCTGCTTGTTCTTTTCGCTTCCCAACCAGTAGGCGGCGGCCGAACGGGTCAGCGAGAAAGCGTTCTTGATCAGCTTGGTGTTTGGCAGGTGCGGGCCGCGGCAAAGATCCTTCCACACAATGTCGCCGGACTTGCGGTCAACGTTGTCGTAGATGGTGGTTTCGCCGGCGGCCACCTCAACGGTCACGCCTTCACCGGAGGTATCGGCCGAGTCAGCCTTGGCCAGCAGCTCGCACTTGTATGGCTCGTTAGCCATTTCTGCCTTGGCTTCTTCTGGCGAAACTTCACGGCGGGCAAAGAGCTGGTTCTGGTTGACGATCTTAAGCATCATCTTTTCCAGCTGCTTCAGATCTTCTGGGGTGAATGGCTCAGCGACATCGAAGTCGAAGTAGAAACCGTCAGTGATGTACGGTCCAATGCCCAGCTTGGCATCGGGGCGCAACTGCTGCACAGCTTGAGCCATGACGTGGGCAGTGGAGTGACGCAGCACCTCCAACCCTTCTGGGTCGGTGATGGTTACGCGGGTGACAGTGGTTCCAGCAACAAGTTCGCGGGCCAGGTCGCGTAGGACACCATCGACGTGCATAACAACCACGTCTTTATCATTGGTGAAATACTGCAGACCGGTTGTTCCCGCGTCCACCTGTACCTGCTCGCCGTCAATGGTGAGAGTCAGCTGCTCGCTCATGAGATCGGGTTCTACCTTTCAATCTGGGATGGCTTCATAGCTTGTGGCATACCTTGGCCACAGCCAGCCAGAATCCAGTTTAGTTCAGGACCTCACTTCAGCGCGCGTTCACTTCGGGTTTCGGGAGGATTGTTGACCCACATGTGATTCGTTCAACAACGAGTCTGCATTAAACAGGCTCATGACATACCCAAACTCTTTGGGCCCACTGGTCAAGACTCCTAGAACAAACTCCGCTAACCCGTGCACCAGTGGGACTCGAAAATTCGTGGAAAGCTCGATCATCCATGGCTTCTGTTATCTCAGAAGCCTAGGCTTATGTCATGAACAAACCTGCTCCCCCGGTAATCAGCGCCATCACCCTCGGTGTGCGCGATGTCGGAATTTCCACCAAGTTCTACACCGAGGGCTTGGGGTTCGAACTGGTTCAACCAGCTCACCCGGAGATCGCTTTTGTCCGCGCAGGCTACGGTCTGATGCTTGCCCTTTGGGATGTAAAACAGATGCCGTCCGAGTACGGAAATGTCGGTCACAGCAAAATGGCTCCCCCACTTTCTTTGGGGCATAACGTGCATTCGGATAATGAAGTGGATCATCACTACCGGCGAGCGCTGGATGCGGGCGCTAGCTCGATCTCTGAGCCAACGGTGCAGCCGTGGGGTGGCAAGAGTGCGTGCGTAGCTGATCCGGATGGTTTCCGTTGGGACTTTGTGCATAACCCTTCGTTTGTTATCGATGCCAACGGGCATATTTCTTCGGTTTAGTCACGCCCCACGCTGATCAAGCCCTTCGGCCTCCATACGTTTGGCGAGTTCGCCGACGCTCTCGCTCTTGCGTGCGCCCTCGCCGAACTTTGGTCGGTAACTAATTTGCGGTCGTCCTTGTTCTTCAAGGTATCCGGCGACCGGCAACGATTCTGACTGATGCAGATCCCAAGCGTTCAGTGCTTGTAGTGAGATGCCACGTGGTCCGGTGCGTCGGGTGACTCCATGGATGAGCAACATGCGGGTAGAGAAGAGTAAAGGCCCGGTGCGTTGTTGTGTGTCATCGAAGAAGGTGGCATCGATACAGCCGGTCCCGTCATCCACGGAAATGAAGACCACACGTTTACCGCCACGCATAGGTGGTGTTTGAGTGGCTATGCGCACTCCGGCGACTAGTACCTCGGTGCCGTTACGCAGGTGTAGTAGTTCCGCTGCTTGGGTAATAGGCAGGTGTGAGAGCCTGCGCCTATAGGAAGTCATCAAATGCTCACTGGCATCTAGGTGCATCAGGTCTAGTTCGGTGCGTACTACCTCGGCCGGGTCCAGCTGTGTTCCGGTGGCTTTGATGTGTTCGATCTGCCCGAGGTCCAGTGCCAGTTGGCCGGGGCCGGGACGGTACTTGGCCGGCAGAGAGCTGTGCACCATCGATTGAGTGTGAGCGATCGTATCGGCACGAGAGGTTCCTGCCAGTAAAGAGTCAAAGACACCAAGCGCGGCAAGGTTTTGGTAGGTACGTCGTGAGAGCCCTGCGCGGGCGCGGACATCTGCGAGGTGCTCATATGGCTGGCCCGCCACTAGTCGCTGGACTTCGCGTTCACTCATCTGGTGAATGTCGCGGAAGGCTAACCGGATTCCGTAGCGTCCGGGGCGTTGTGATCCTACGGCTCTGGGCACCATGGGAACCTTCGCTGGAGCGTATTCGAATACTCGTTCGACTCGATAGTGTCCGTTGGAGCGGTTGATATCTAGCGGGAGGATAGGGACGCCCATACGCCGCGCTTCGGAAACCAGTAATCGTTTGGGGTACATGCCTGGGTCGTGTTCCCAGATCCCAGCGAGGAAAGCCTCGGGGTGATGCGCTTTGAGCCAAGCCGAGTGATAGGTGGGTACGGCAAAGGCAGCCCCGTGGGCTTTGCAGAAGCCAAAGGACCCGAACCCAGAGAGCACCTCCCAGACTTGATCAATAGTTTCCTGGCTGTAGCCGCGCTTGGTTGCCTCGGTACGCACGTAGCGTTCAACGGCTGGTTCTTTCTCTGGGTTGCCAAGCAGGCGCCGGTAGACATCAGCCATCCCTAGACCACAGCCGGTCAGCACATCAAGCATGCGCAACACCTGCTCGTGGAAGACGGTAACCCCGTGGGTTTCGGCGAGCGCAGGGATCAGGTCTGGGTGCAGGTATTGGGCGGGAGCGAATCCGTGGCGGTGTTCTAGATAGGGCTTGACCATATTCGACTGCATGGGCCCGGGACGGAAGAGCGAGATGTCGATGATCAGATCGTTAAACTCACGGGGAGCGAGTTTGCCAACCAGTTCACGCTGTCCTGGGGACTCAATCTGAAAGCAGCCCAGGGTGTGAGTGGAGCGGATCAGATCAAAGGTGGGTTCATCATCGAGTGGCACCTTGGCTAGGTCAATCGCTCCACTGGCATCGATGTAACTGTCGTTAGTGTGTCCGCCTGCACGAGACGCTTGCTCCTTGCTTGGGTGCATGCGAGCGATCTCTTCAAGCGTGTAGGCGATGGCTGATTGCATGCGCACCCCGAGCACGTCGAGCTTGATCAACCCCATCAGGTCCATATCGTGCTTGTCGAACTGGCTCATCTGCAATCCGATGCCTGAGGGCTGCACCGGGGTACGGTCCAGCAAGCTCGCATCAGAGAGGATCACCCCGCAGGGGTGCATGGAGATATGTCTTGGCAGTCGGTCCAATCGTTCGGTGGCGTCAATGAGAATATCGAGCTGAGTGTCATCGGTAATGCGCTGTGCTAACGCTGCTAACTCTGGCTTCTCCACCAGCGCTTCACGGAAAGAGGAGGCAGAGAAGCGCCAGAGCTGTTTGGCGATCTCGTCCACTTGCTCCTGCTCTACACCCAAGGCAGCACCTGCGTCGCGGACAGCGCCACGGGCGCGGTAAGCATTCTGCATGCTCATCAGGCTGACGCGTTCCTCACCGAAGCTGGAGAAAATCTTGTGATAGATCTCGTGGCGTCGCGCGGATTCAACGTCAATATCAATATCGGGCAGGGTGGTGCGGGTATCGGAGAGGAAACGTTCGAACACTAGGTCGTGGGCCAACGGGTTTACTTGGCTAATACCTAAAAGGTAGTTCACTAACGAGGATGCGCCTGAGCCTCGGGCGGCTACGCGTACGCCCATCTCGGTGATCAGGTTTACGGTCTCCGCCACAGTGAGGAAGTAGCCGGCGAAGTCCAACCGTTCGATCACGCCCAGCTCTAGGGCTAGGCGTTCTTCTACTACGTTTGGTGCTTCGTTTCTTAATAGGGTGGGCACGGCCCCGTATACACGATCGGTGAGTTCTTGCATGGCCGGTCGATACAGGCCGATCACCCTGGCTTCCGGAATGACCGGCGACTTCCACCCCAGGTCCGTTACGGGATCTATTGCCGCCCAGTGTGCCACCGCTTCGGTTTCCCGCAGCATCTGGTGCGCCCAGCTCCTTTCGGTAGCTTGGCCGATTTCGGTAGCCAGTTGAAACATCTCGTGCGGTGTTTTCAGCCACCCTTGCCCGTTGGGTTGGCAGAAATCCAGATTTTTCAGGCTATGTAGAGCCCGCGCCGAGTCCAAAATGTCTGCGGTGACTGCCCCGTCGGGGTCTACGTAGCGCACGGCGTTGGACAGTACCGCTTTGATCTGGCGTTCGTAGGCGTAGCGCAGTAGGCGTGATGCTTCACCTAAGCTGTGGCGCGAGCCAGGAGTGGAGAGGTGCGTGGTGATTTCTACCCGCAGCATTTTTCCAACTCGTTTTTTCCACTCGGCCAACAGTCCGCGGGCTTTAGCGTAATTCCCCTTCAGGATTGCTCGAGCTACGTCTGATTCACCACCCAGCAGGAGCATCAGGTTTCCGCTTTTACTTAGCTGGCCCAACTGATTAGCGCTGAGCCCAGGCACGCCGTGAGCTGTATTGTGCGCGAGGCTGATAGCCCGGCAGAGTGCTGCATATCCAAGACCATTGTTGTGCCCCTGCGCCAGTAAAACGATCCTGCCTAGAGTTTCCCCATTGTCATCGAGTACAGCTAGATTCACTCCGAGAATGGGAGCTATACCTTCTGCCATGCAGGCGGCTACATGTTTGACCGTCCCGTAAAGCCCATCCCTATCAGTAAGCGCCAGCATAGGTGCTCCCTGCGCCTTGGCTGCTTGAGCCAGAGTGCGTGGATGCGACACCCCGTAATGGGCGCTATAGGAAGAACTGACGTTCAGATGGGTAAAGCTCATAACGGTCCTTCGAAAATATGTTCCCCTGCCCGTAAGCTCAGGCGCTTTGGGCCAGCTCTTGATGCACGCGCACCAGCCGCCACCTCTCGGTTTGCGCATCAAAGCTCACATCAAAGGTGTGCTCTTGTTTGGATCCGCTCACCGCAACCAACTGCAGGCGCCACATCTCATAGTCAGCGAGCCCTGCCCCGATCCCCCGAGGAATCCGCAGGTTTTCGTCCCACCACTTGCGACGTTCAAACCAACGCTGAGGTTCAGCAACCAGTCGGTAGTCCCGCCCCTGCCACTTCACGCGCAGTGGCATTCCGCTTGCTGCACGGGCAACCTCAATTGACTCGGTGAACATCCCCACGTGTGCACTCCTTACTTAGTAGAACCAGTCTATTCGAATACTTGTTCGAACGATAGTTACACTAGTCATCGGCTCCGACAGTTTGGCGCCGAGGGGAACTGGGGCACCTTGCGCAGCAAAATAAATCTCTGCGCAGCTTCACTAGTAGCCAGCCGCAGAGCAACAAAAGATGTGAAAGTCACTGACGACTTGGCTCTGGGCGAAACCGGGTGCGTCATTGTGCCGCGAATGCTCGATTAGTACCGAACACACCGATAGCATCGAAACAGCAACACTCAATCGTTTCAGGAGTTAAATCCCATGCCTCATAAGGTCAAAGCCGTCATTTCCCGTGTTAAGGACGCACCAGTTGAGGTCGTCGATATCATCGTTCCGGACCCAGGTCCCGGAGAAGTAGTTGTCGACGTGCTCACTACCGGCGTCTGCCACACCGACTTGCACTACAAGCTCGGTGGCATCGGCGATGAATATCCTTACCTGTTGGGCCACGAGTCCACCGCAGTAGTCAGCCAGATTGGCGAGAACGTCACCAACGTCAAAGTTGGCGACCGCGTTATCCTGAACTGGCGTGCAGTCTGTGGCCAGTGCCGCGCCTGCGCCAAGGGTCAGCCAAAGTACTGCTTTAATACCTTCAATGCCACCCAGAAGATGACCCTTGAGGACGGCACCGAACTATCCCCAGCACTGGGCATTGGTTCCTTCGCCGAAAAGACCTTGGTTCACTCCGGTCAGTGCACCATTGTTGACGAAGATGCTGATCCAGCAGCTGTAGGTCTGCTCGGCTGTGGTGTCATGGCTGGCATCGGTGCAGCTATCAACACCGGCGAAGTAAAGCGTGGCGAGTCGGTAGCCGTGATCGGCTGTGGCGGTGTTGGCGCAGCTGCCATTGCCGGCGCGCAGCTAGCCGGTGCGACCACCATCATCGCCGTGGACGTCAACGCAGACAAGCTGGAAGGTGCAAAGAAGTTCGGCGCCACCCACACCGTTAACTCTTCCAAGGTTGACGCTGTTGAGGCTATCCAGGAACTGACCGGTGGCTTCGGCGCCGACGTTGTCATTGACGCAGTAGGCCGCCCAGAAACCTACAAGCAGGCCTTCTACGCTCGTGACCTTGCCGGCCGCGTTGTGCTCGTGGGTGTCCCAACCCCAGAGATGAAGCTGGAACTGCCATTGCTTGATGTCTTCGGCCGCGGCGGATCACTAAAGAGCTCGTGGTACGGCGATTGCTTGCCAAGCCATGATTTCCCGATGCTGGTTGAGCAGTACAAGCTCGGACGTCTTGACCTCGGTGCCTTTGTCACCGAGCGCATCTCTATTGACCAGATCGAGGAAGCCTTCAACAAGATGCACGAAGGTACCGTGCTGCGTTCGGTGGTGGAAATCTAATGACCGCTCGTATCGAAAACGTAGTTACCTCAGGTACCTTCTCTCTCGACGGTGGCACGTGGGACGTTGATAACAATGTCTGGATCATCGGTGATGACTCAGAGGTACTAGTCATTGATCCTGCCCACGATATTGAGAAGATTCGTGAAGTCATCGGCGAACGCGAAGTGATGGCAGTTGTGCTCACCCACGGACACGACGACCACATCCGAGTAGCCGGCGAATTTTCTGACGCCGTGGATGCTCCGCTCTTCCTCAACATGGAAGATCGCATGCTCTGGGATGCTGTCTACCCAGAGCGCGACGTAGACGCTGAAATCAACGATGGTGACACGTTCACCATCGCTGGTACAACCCTCACTGCTCTACATACCCCGGGCCACTCGCCGGGGTCCACCAGCTTCTATGCAGAAGATCTGGGTGTGCTCTTCAGCGGTGACACTCTGTTCAACGGTGGCCCAGGAGCAACCGGGCGCAGCTACTCGAGCTTCGAAACGATCATCGAATCGATTCGGACCAAGTTGCTGACC
>CAACWO010000107.1_pt1 | contig 20685 bp, 16 predicted proteins | sample 2275661 | NCBI WGS metagenome assembly CAACWO01 (sample SAMEA5312466, study PRJEB27640) | indoor metagenome | biome: indoor environment; feature: uncontrolled; material: polymer concrete tiles wood | place: Germany | collected 2014-07-07 | reverse complement strand
GCGTGGAAAAGGATTGCTGCAACCAGACCGACTTCACCAAAAGCCATCCACGGAGTCTGGTAGGTGCTGATGATGGCGTTGTAGGCGTTAGCATCAACGCGGACCATTGCCGTGTCGAGTACGTGCACCAGCAAATAAAGAAAAATAGCGACACCGGTGACTCGGTGTCCCACCCAGGACCACATGCCTTCATGGCCGCGGTAAAGGGTGCCTGACGAAGTCTTCGACACTGAACTTAACCTCCAAGGCTCGCAACGGCGCATGTGTATATTGCACACAATGAGATTTGACGCACTTGTGCGAGCGTTCCTTGTGCGAGTCTAAACCACATGGCACACTGCAATCTATTTCGTGTCGAGTTCCTGTGAGCATGTTCACCGAATAGCACGAAAAAAGCGCCCAGTGGCTGATATTTCGGGCTTATTACCGCATACTTACCGTTCGTATTTCCGCGCAATGAAAGATGTCAATGGACGGAATTATCCACCGGATGAATTAGTCTGGAATGCGTGAATGCAGACCTATTAGCCAGATTCCACGGCGTGATCCCCGCCGGCGGTGTTGGTACCCGATTGTGGCCGCTGTCCAGGGCTTCGGCTCCCAAGTTTTTGCACGATCTGACAGGCTCCGGATCGACGCTGATTCGTGCCACCTATGACCGCCTGGTCCCGCTGGCCGGTGAACGCATTATGGTGGTCACCGGTCGTGCCCACCGTGGAGCGGTAGTCAGCCAGTTGCCGGAACTGTGCGACGAGGATCTGGTGCTTGAGCCAGAGCCGCGCGACTCCGCGGCAGCGATCGGGCTGGCCGCAGCCATCTTGTACCGCCGCGATCCGAACATCATCATGGGTTCCTTTGCCGCCGACCAGGTCATTGAGCCGGTGCAGGTGTTCCAAGAGGCTTTGAGCGAAGCCATTCATACCGCGGCCACCGGCAAGATCGTGACCATCGGTATCCATCCGACTCATCCATCCACCGCCTTCGGTTATATCCGCACCGGGCAGCTGCTGGATATCCCTAACGCGCCCACCGCTCGTGGTGTGGTGGAGTTTGTGGAGAAGCCGGACGAGGATACCGCACGCAAGTATCTGGCCTCGGGTGGATTCTTCTGGAACGCAGGCATGTTTGTCGCCCCGGTGAGCCTGATGCTTGAGCACCTTGAAGCCAATGAACCTGCGCTGCACGCCGGACTAATGAAAATCGCAGATGCCTGGGAAACCGAGGCACGCGACGAGGTCATGCGTGAAGTCTGGCCCGATCTGCCAAAGATCGCCATCGACTATGCGGTAGCCGAACCCGCAGCCGCCGCAGGAGATGTGGCAGTGATCCCCGGCGTCTTTAACTGGGACGACGTGGGAGACTTCGCCGCGATCGGCCGCTTGAACAAGGCCAGTGCCGAAGAGGGCATCATTAACCTCGGAGACAAGCAGGTCCGCGTGTATGCCGATAACGCTACCGGCGTGGTCTACTCGGATCGTCCGCGGGTCATCGCGCTGGTCGGCATCGAAGACGTGGTGGTCGTTGATACCGCCGACGCGCTGTTGGTAACTACCAAGGAGCACGCGCAGAAGGTCAAGCAGACCGTGGAGGCTCTAAAGGCTGACGGAGCCACCGAGGTGCTCTAGGAGCCAAGAGCTGGCAAAAAACACTGTTGGGCCAAGCCGAGATGTACAACAAAAACCGTTGTATGTCTCGGCTTTGTCATTTTTGACGCAATTATGAATTATCTCCCAACTAGGATTTAATATGCCGACCTGACCTCACGTTTTATGTGGCGGTCTGTAGGGGTAAAGCCAAATTGACCGCCAAAAGACGTGGGCGCGTTGATAGGTTGGAAGACATGACTACGGCCAAGATGAACGATGAGTTGTCCAAGTCCGAAAGCAATTCTCCGCCTGGTTCGCCACCGCCAGCGGAGAAAACAAGAATCAACAAGGTGGTGTTTTACGGCTCGGCACTACTGGTGCTGGCCATTGCCCTGTGGGCGATGATCGACCGCGAATCAGCAAGCGCCGTTATTACCACCACGGTGAACTGGATCGGCAAAAACTTCGGCTGGTACTACACCCTGATTGTGGTCTCGGTACTCGTTTTTGTTGTGGGTATCGCAATTTCCAAGGTGGGCAAGACCCGCCTGGGGCCGGATCATTCGCGTCCCACCTTCAACATGTTCACCTGGGCGGCCATGCTTTTTGCCGCCGGCATCGGCATCGATTTGATGTTCTTCTCGGTCTCCGAACCGGTCACCCAATATCTGGCGCCGCCGGCCATTGAAGGCTCGACCGTAGAAGCGGCACGACAGGCGATGGCCTGGACGCTATTCCACTACGGCCTGCTCGGCTGGGGGCTGTACGCACTGATCGGCCTGGCGCTGGGCTACTTCGCCTACCGGCACAACCTTCCACTATCCATCCGCTCGGCGCTGTACCCGATTTTAGGTAAGCGCACCGAGGGCTGGATCGGGCACACCGTGGATATCGCCGCCATGCTCGGCACCATCTTTGGTATCGCCACCTCCCTGGGCATTGGTGTGGCGCAGCTGAACTACGGGCTGAACTTTATGTTCGGCATCCCGGAGAACCGCTCGTGGCAGATCATCCTGATCGTCATTGCGGTCATTATGGCCACCGTCTCGGTACTGACCGGTGTGGAAAAGGGCATCCGCCGGCTCTCCGAGCTGAACGTGGTGCTGTGCATTGCGCTGATGCTCTTTGTACTGATCACCGGTTCCACCGCGTACCTGTTCGACGGCATCGTGAACAACATCGGCGACAGCATCGCCATGTTCCCCTCCATGGCGTTGGATACCTTCGCCTATGACCGTCCGGATGAATGGCTGAACGGTTGGACGTTATTCTTCTGGGCCTGGTGGATCGCTTGGGCCCCATTTGTGGGACTGTTCTTGGCACGCATTTCGCGCGGACGCACCATCCGCCAGTTTGTCATCGCAGTGTTGGTGATTCCTTTTGCGTTCATTCTGCTGTGGATCTCGATCTTCGGCAATAGCGCACTGGAACTGGTCCGTTCGGGCAATACCGCCTTTGGTGAGGTGGCGATGAATACCCCAGAGCGTGCGTTCTACTCGCTGCTGGAACAGATGCCTTTTGCCCCGGTGACCGCGGCGATCGCAACCTTCACCGGTCTGCTGTTCTACGTCACCAGTGCCGACTCCGGTGCGCTGGTGATGGCCAACTTCACCTCGCACCTCAAAGACCCACAGGCCGACGGATCCAAACCGGTACGACTGTTCTGGTCGTTGGCCACCGGCCTGCTGACCCTAGGCATGCTCTTTGTTGACGGGGTGCCCACCTTGCAGGGCGCCACGGTGATTATGGGATTGCCCTTCTCCTTTGTTTTGGTGTTGATCATGCTGGGGCTCTTTAAGTCCCTGCGCATGGAAACTGCACTGGCGGATAGCTACCAGAACAACATGCACAAGGTGCTCACCAGCCGCATGGGATCAAATTCGGATCGACGCAATTGGAAGCAGCGCATGACCCGCGCAATGACCTACCCGGGCCGGCGTTCAACTACCCGGTTCCTGAATGAGACCGCGTTGCCTGCCCTGCAGGAAGTCAGCGAGGAATTCACCGTTCGTGGGGCCAAGGTCAGCCTGGAAATCGAACAGGTGGAGCACCTGGGATTGGATTCGCTGGACCTGGTGGTCGCCAACGGAGAAGAACGTCCGTTTAAGTACCAGATCTATCCGGTGCAGCTGCAGGTGCCAAGCTTCGCGCGAGTTTCCTCGGGCAAAAACGATTACTTCCGCGTCGAAGTTTTCTCCCAGGAAGGCAGCCACGGTTATGACCTGATGGGTCTGACCAAGGAGCAACTGATCTGCGATGTGCTTGATCAGTACGAAGCGCACCTGGTGTTCCTCGAAGCGCAGACCGAACTTGCCGCCCCGAGCCAGATCAACGCCAGTGGGGCATCCAAAACCCACTGGGAATCAGATTTTGAAACGACACCGAAAGAGGAAGCATGAGTTTTCCACGCAATGAAAATCCGCGCCTACACAGTGGCGCCACCCTATTTATCAACGGTGAATTCCAGGCGGCCGCCAGTGGTGCCACCCGCACCATCAAGTGCCCGGCCAACGGTATCGAGGTAGCCACGGTCTCGGAGGCTGCCCAAGAGGACTCCGAACGCGCCATCGCTGCCGCTCGCGCTTCCTTTGACTCAGGCATCTGGTCCCAGGTCCCGGCCGGTGAACGTGGAGACTTCCTACTGAAGGTCGCCGATCGTTTGGTTGAGCGCAAGGACGAATTTGCGCTGGCCGAAACCCTGGATACCGGCAAGCGCCTGGTCGAATCCGAAATTGATATGGACGACATCACCAACAGCTTCCGCTACTTCGGCAAGCTCGCCGGAAACGACGCCGGACGTCTGGTAGATGCCGGGGATGCCAATATCCTCAGCCGCATCACCTACGAACCAGTCGGTGTGGCCGCGATGATCACCCCATGGAACTATCCGCTGCTTCAGGCCGCCTGGAAAATTGCGCCGGCCATCGCCGCAGGCTGCTCCTTTGTGCTCAAGCCAGCTGAGCTGAGCCCGTCCACCGCGATCTTGATGATGGAAATCCTCGACGAGCTGGGCCTGCCCAAGGGTGTGGCCAACCTGGTCACCGGTACCGGTGCACAGGCTGGGGCGATCCTCTCCGAGCACCATGATGTAGATCTGGTCTCCTTCACCGGCGGTCTGGTTACCGGTCGCAAGGTGGCTGCAGCCGCAGCGGGCACGGTGAAGAAGGTGGCACTGGAACTGGGTGGCAAAAACCCGAATGTCATTTTTGCCGACGCCGATTTTGATGCCGCCGTTGACAACGCGTTGAACGCAGCATTTGTGCACTCCGGCCAGGTTTGCTCCGCCGGAGCTCGACTGGTGGTTGAAGAGTCGATCGCCGAAAAGTTTGTTGATGAGCTGGTGCGCCGCACCAAAAACATCAAGCTTGGTGGACCCTTTGATGAAGAAGCTGAAACCGGTGCACTGATTTCCGAGGACCACCTGGCCAAGGTGGAAGCCTACGTGCAGGCCGGCATCGCCGAAGGTGTGCGGGTGCGCTGTGGTGGACGCCGTGCTACGGCCGAGGACGGCGCAGGACTAGAAGCAGGCAGCTTCTACCTGCCGACCATTCTGGATCAGGTTCAGCGCGGCATGTCCGTGGTGGTTGATGAAGCCTTCGGTCCGGTAGTGACCGTGGAAACCTTCAGCACCGAAGACGAAGCAGTGCAGATCGCCAATGACACCGACTACGGTCTAGCCGGTGCGGTGTGGAGCCAGGATGCTTCAAAGACCCAGCGCATCGCCGCACGGCTGCGTCACGGCACCATTTGGATCAACGATTTCCACCCATACCTGCCACAGGCAGAGTGGGGCGGCTTTGGCCAGTCCGGTGTAGGCCGCGAGCTCGGCCCGACCGGCCTGGGCGAGTACCAGGAAGCAAAACATATTTACCAGAACCTGGCACCACAGGTCACCGGTTGGTTTAAGTAAGGAGCATCCCAAATGAAGCAGGAATTTGACTACATCGTCATTGGTGGCGGCTCGGCCGGCTCGGCAGTAGCAGCGCGTTTGAGCGAGGACCCCAACGTAGAAGTGGCCCTCGTTGAAGCTGGCCCCGATGATCGTAACTACGACGAAGTGTTGCAGCTAGATCGCTGGATGGAGCTTTTAGAATCTGGTCTGGACTGGGATTACCCGATCGAGGAACAGGAAAACGGCAACTCCTTTATGCGCCACGCTCGCGCCAAGGTGATGGGTGGCTGTTCGAGCCACAACTCGTGCATTGCCTTCTGGGCACCACGCGAAGACATCGATGAGTGGGAGAGCAAGCACGGGGCTACCGGCTGGAATTCTGCCATGGCCTACCGGCTTTACAAGCAGCTGGAAACCAACGAGGACGCTGGCCCCGACGCACCACACCATGGTGACAGCGGTCCGGTGAAGCTGATGAACGTTCCCGCCAATGACCCTTGCGGTGTGGCTTTGCTTGACGCCTGTGAACAGGCCGGGATTCCGCGAGCCAAGTTCAACAACAACCAGACCGTGCTCAACGGAGCGAACTTCTTCCAGATCAACCGACGTACTGACGGAACCCGTTCTTCCTCCTCGGTCTCATACATCCACCCCATCTTGGAGCGCAAAAACTTCACGGTGCTCACCGGGTTGCAGGCCAAGAAGCTGAACTTTGATCAGGACAAAAAGTGCACCGGCGTGGACGTAGCCAACGGAGCTTTTGGTCGCACTGTCACCTTGACGGCCCGCCGTGAAGTGGTGCTGAGCGCCGGCGCCATCGATTCGCCTAAGCTGTTGATGCTCTCGGGTATTGGGCCGGCCGAGCATCTGAAGTCCGTGGGTGTTGAGGTATTGGTTGACGCACCGGGCGTGGGTGAGCACCTACAGGATCACCCTGAAGGCGTCATTCAGTGGGAAGCGAAAAAGCCGATGCCTGAAACCTCCACCCAGTGGTGGGAGATTGGTATTTTCACCCCAACCGAAGAAGGTCTGGATCGTCCGGATTTGATGATGCACTACGGTTCGGTTCCATTTGATATGCACACCCTGCGTCAGGGCTACCCCACCGGGGACAACACCTTCTGCCTGACCCCGAACGTCACTCACGCGAAGTCTCGTGGCACGGTGCGTCTGCGCAGCTGCGACTTCCGTGACAAGCCGAAGGTGGATCCGCGGTACTTCACCGATGAGCAGGGTCATGATGCCAGGGTGATGATTGCCGGTATCCGTAAGGCCCGTGAAATCGTTGAGCAGTCGGCCATGGGGCAGTGGGCCGGGGAAGAGCAGTTCCCGGGCAAGGCTGCGCAGAGCGATGAGGAAATCTTCGACTACATCAAGCGCACCCACAACACCGTGTACCACCCGGCTGGCACCGTGCGGATGGGTGCCACCGATGATGAACTCAGCCCGCTTGATCCGCAGCTGAAGGTTAAGGGTGTTACCGGCCTACGCGTCGCAGATGCTTCGGTCATGCCCGAGTTAGTGACCGTGAATCCGAACATCACAGTGATGATGATCGGTGAGCGCTGCGCGGAACTAATTCGCGAAAGCTAGTCTCACGATTCAAGGTGGCGTCCAGCGGGAAACCGGTGGGCGCCACCTTTTCTTATGCCTAAACTGTTTCGCGTTGTGGCCAAACATTACGAAGAAATGTTATCTGCGGCTGTTGGACGAGTATGTTCGAATGGTGTCCACCGTGAATGAATATGACAATGTTGCCTCCGTCGCCACCTTCACCGTGCCGTTAAACGATCAGCTGATCGACTTTCGGCGTGAATTGCATCGGAACCCGGAGCTGTCGTTCGCGGAGCACCAAACAACAGCCCGGATCATTGAAGCGCTGAGCGCTGCCGGGCTCAACCCGCAAAAAATGGAAGCAACGGGAGCTTTTGTCGACATCGGCGAGGGTCCAATCCGCATTGCCTTCCGCGCAGATATTGATGCGCTACCCGTGGTTGAAGAAACCAATCTTGACTACGCTTCGCTCATTGAGGGAGTAGCCCACGCGTGCGGGCACGACATTCACACCACCGTAATGCTCGGCGTTGCCCTGTCGCTGGGCAAGCTGAACGACCAAGGATTGCTCAACGGACGTGTCCGAGTGATTTTCCAGCCAGCCGAGGAGAAACTTCCTGGCGGCGCCTTGTCGGTGATTGAACAAGGATTGCTTGACGAAGTTCCTCGTGTGCTTGCCTTGCACTGTGACCCGAGGATCGATGCTGGCCACATTGGCACCCGTATCGGTGCCATCACTTCGGCCAGCGACACCATTCGTATTGAGGTTAACGGCCGCGGCGGACATACCTCGCGTCCGCATCTGACCGAAGACATCGTTTTTGCTATGAGCCAGATCGCCACCCAGGTTCCCGCAGTGCTGGGGCGCAAGGTCGACGTGCGTTCAGCTGTTTCTGTGGTGTGGGGGCAGATCCACGCAGGCAGCGCGCCAAACGCCATTCCTGCCACCGGCTACTTGGCCGGCACCATGCGCTGCTTGGACGGGGACATTTGGTACGAAGCTGGCGAGCTGTTGGACAACGCTGTACGTCAGGTAGCTGCGCCGTACGGCGTGGAAATCAAGCTGCAGCACACCCGTGGTGTTCCGCCGGTAGTTAACACCCCAGCGGAAACCGCCCTGATTGAAGAAGCTGCGCGCCGCGAATTTGGTGCTGAAGCCATTGAACTGACCCCGCAGTCCATGGGCGGGGAAGATTTTGCCTGGATGACCCAGAAGGTTCCTGGCGCGATGTTGCGCCTAGGTACTCGAACTCCTGGCGGTAAGACCTATGACCTGCATCGTGGAGACTACGTTCCTGATGAATCATGCATTGGTGTAGGCGTGCGTATCATGACTGCGGCCGCCGTGCAGGCCGTCCGAGAGGCTAACGCTAAGTAGTACGTTGGTCACAGTCGGTTCAAAACTTTTTAACAACTCTTTGACAGTTAGTGAATTCTTTTGGTGACTTGGGCGTTGACGTTAAGCGCTTGCCGTTTTGAAGCCACTTAGTTATATGTTTGTAATCTTTATCGTCTTTACCTGTGACATATCTCCGATAGGCTATGGAAACGATGGGTATGCTACGGCATTTGGGGCGCTCGCGTGAGGCTTAGCATGCTGCTAACCGGCACGAGTGGCTGGTGTCTACTTTCCCACACGATCTCGCACCAACTTTGGAGGAACAGATGCGCTTCGTATCGCGCAAGACCGGTATGGCTGCAGCCATGCTCGGCATCTCGGCATTGGCTTTGAGCGCCTGCGGCGCTGCACCGGAAGAGTCCAGCTCAGCTGGCGCAAACGCAGACTACACCGGTTGTATCGTTTCTGACTCCGGTGGATTCGATGACCAGTCCTTCAACGAGTCTTCTTACCGCGGTTTGATGCAGGCCGAAAAGGACCTGGGCATCAAGGTGAAGAAGGCCGAGTCGAAGTCCAACGCTGACTTCTCCACCAACCTCAACGGCATGATGAGCGCCAAGTGCGACCTGACTGTCACCGTGGGCTTCTTGCTGGCAGATGCCACCGCAGATGCTGCGGCAAAGAACCCAGACTCGCACTTCGCTATCGTCGATAACCAGTACGAGAAGCCAATCAAGAACGTCAAGCCAATTATTTACAACACGGCACAGGCAGCTTACCTAGCTGGTTACGCTGCTGCTGCGGCTTCCGAGACCGGCACCGTTGCTACCTTCGGTGGTATGCAGATCCCTACCGTCACCATCTTCATGGACGGCTTTGCTGATGGCGTTGCCAAGTTCAACGAAGACAAGGGCAAGAACGTCAAGCTGCTTGGCTGGGACAAGAAGAAGCAGAACGGTACCTTCTCCGGCGACTTCGAAAAGCAGGATAAGGGCAAGCAGATCACCAAGAACTTCATCTCTGCTGGTGCAGACGTGATCATGCCTGTTGCCGGTCCAGTAGGTAAGGGCGCTGGAGCTGCAGTAGCTGACGCTAACAAGGGCGGCGACAAGACCAAGCTCATCTGGGTTGACTCCGATGGCTACTTGACCGCACCTGACTACAAGGACTACATGCTGACCTCGGTCGTCAAGACCATGGACAAGGCTGTTGAAGATGTCATCAAGGCTGACTCCGAAGACAAGTTCGACGCCACTCCATACGTAGGCACCTTGGAAAACGAAGGTGTCGCACTGGCACCGTTCCACGATTTCGACTCGACTATCGGGGACGACACCAAGAAGGAGATCGAAGCCCTGAAGGCACAGATCATCTCCGGTGACCTCAAGGTCGAATCGGCAGCAAGCCCAAAGTAGGCTTAGGTATCTAATCCATATAGCGCGTCACCCCTTGCCGATACTCGGCGAGTCGGTGACGCGCTTTATGAATGCCTAGAGGCCAAACCGGCCAACTACCTCGCACAACGAACTATGAAGATGGTGGAATCGTGAAACTCGAACTACGGGGAATCTCGAAAGCCTTCGGTTCTTTCTACGCCAACAAGAACATTGACCTCTTGGTTGATGACGCCCAGATTCACTGTCTGCTCGGCGAAAACGGTGCTGGAAAATCCACGCTTATGAACGTGCTCTACGGTCTATACCAACCGACCGAGGGCGAAATCCTGCTTGATGGAAACCCCGTCGAGTTCTCCGGCCCAGGCGACGCCATGGCTGCCGGTATTGGCATGGTGCACCAGCACTTCATGCTCGTGCCGGTATTCACCGTGGCAGAAAATATTGCCCTCGGCTCAGAAACCACCAAAGCTGGCGGCGTGCTAGACCTGCAGGTCACACGCAAGAAGATCCGCGAAATTTCAGACCGCTACGGTTTTGACGTTGATCCGGACGCCATCGTTGAAGATTTGCCAGTGGGCGTTCAACAGCGCGTGGAGATCATCAAGGCATTGGTACGCGAGGCCAAGATCTTAATCCTTGATGAACCAACCGCGGTGCTGACCCCACAGGAAACCGACGAGCTGCTGGAAATCATGCGCCAGCTCAAAGCTAATGGCACGTCCATCGTTTTCATTTCGCACAAGCTACGTGAAGTGCGAGCCGTTTCCGATGTTATTACCGTGATCCGTCGCGGTGAAGTCATCGATTCGGTGTCACCAGAATCCTCCACCACCGAGCTGGCTAACCTGATGGTCGGCCGCTCCGTGGAACTGAACCTGAACAAGGCCGCTGCCACCCCGGGTGAGGCAGTCTTGCAGGTCAAAGACCTCACCGTGATTGATCCGGCGGGCTCCACCACTTTGAACGCAGTAACCTTCGATATCCACGAAGGTGAAATTCTGGCAGTGGCCGGTGTGCAGGGCAACGGACAGACTGAACTGACCGAAGCCATTTTGGGAACCCAAGCGGTGACCGCCGGCTCGGTGAAGTTGGCCGGTGAAGAACTTGTTGGCAAATCGGTAAAGCAGGTTCTGCGCGCAGGCGTCGGTTTTGTTCCCGAAGACCGTTCGGTCCACGGTCTTGTCACCCAGTTCTCCATCGAAGAGAACTTGGTCCTAGATCTTTATGACCGCGCACCTTTTGGCAAGGGCATCTCGATGAACTTGGATGCGATCAAGAAGAACGCAACCCAGCAGATCAAAGACTTTGATGTTCGCACCGACAACGCGCTGAACCCAGCCTCCAGCCTCTCTGGTGGCAACCAGCAAAAGGTTGTCATGGCGCGTGAGCTCAGCCGCGACCTGAAACTATTTATTGCTTCCCAGCCAACCCGTGGCGTGGACGTGGGATCCATCGAGTTCCTGCACCGCCGCATTGTCGCCGAACGCGACAAGGGCACCCCGGTAATGATCGTATCCACCGAGTTGGACGAAGTCATGGAGCTGGCTGACCGCATTGCCGTGCTTTACAAGGGCAAGATCAACGGAATTGTCCCGGGCAATACTTCTCGCGAAGTGCTCGGTTTGATGATGGCCGGAGTTACTGCCGAAGAAGCCGCAGAACAAGCCGAATTCACTAAGTCAGATAATGAGCCCGTGGAAGCAGTACCCACTAGCGAGCGCAGCGAAAACCAGGAAGGAGAAGGCCAGTGAGCGACACAAAATCACCGGTCATTCCCGACTCCGACAAACCGGGCAACGACCTCTTTAAACAAATCACCCAGGGACCGGGACTAGTTTCAGTCCTCGGCGTGATTGTTGCCCTAGTGATCGGCGGTCTGCTGATCGCCGTGACCGATCAGAAGGTTGCCGAGACCGCCGGATACCTCTTCGCCCGGCCTGCCGACTTCTTCGCTGAGGTTTGGCGTGCAGCCACCGAAAGCTACGTGGCACTGTTCAACGGAGCAGTTTACAACTCCACCCAGGGCTTCAAGCCGTTCTTGGAAACCCTCACCGTTTCCACCCCACTGATCTGTGCCGGCCTCGGCGTGGCAGTGGCATTCCGTGCTGGCCTGTTTAACATTGGCGCGCAGGGTCAGATCATCATCGGTTCGGTTTTGGCCGGCTATGTTGGCTTTGCCTGGCACCTTCCAGTTGTTCTGCACCTCTTGCTGGTGATCGTCTTCGGACTGATCGGCGGTGCGATCTGGGGCGGCATCGTTGGTTTGCTTAAGGCCAAGACCGGCGCCCACGAAGTGATCCTCACGATCATGTTCAACTACGTTGCGCTGTATCTGATCGATTATTTGATGAACACTCAGGCGTTCCGTCGGCCAGGCGAAACCAACCCAATTTCTCCGATCTTGGATACCACCGCGACGTTCCCAGCTATTCCAGGTTCACGCCTGCACTTGGGCTTTGTCATGGCCGTGCTGCTGGTGATCCTAGTTTCGTGGATGTTCAAGCGCTCCACCATCGGTTTTGAATTCCGCGCCGTGGGCCACAACCCTGAGGCTGCAAAAACCGCAGGTATCAACGTTGCTCGCAGCACCATCATTGCCATGGCTTTGGCCGGCGCCCTTGCCGGTGCCGCTGGTGTGGCTCAGGTGGCGGGTACCGAAAAGGTACTGACCAACGGTATTGCCGGTTCGCTCGGCTTCGACGCGATTACCGTCGCGTTACTCGGCCGTTCCACCCCGTGGGGCACCTTCTTTGCTGGCCTGCTCTTTGGAGCTTTCCAGGCCGGTGCGGTGAACATGCAGATCACTACCGGTACCCCGATCGACATTGTCTCGGTGGTGCAGTCGCTGATCGTTCTGTTCATCGCCGCTCCACCACTGGTCAAGGCGATCTTCGGTATGAACCGCAAGAAGAAGCGCAGCCCTAAGCTCGAAACTACCCAGGCAGGTGCCAAGTGACCTCCTCCACCTTGCAGCCGGCAATCACCGTATTGCCAAGTAAGAAGACCCCGATCATCCTGACGGCGATCGCTGTAATTGTCTTCTTCTGTTTCGGTCTGATGGGCAACAGCCAAAGCGCGCACTTCGCGCTGAACAGTGCCGGCGACGCGTTTAAGCTTCCCGAGCTGGTCTTCCCTGGAAAAGCCAGCAATATTGTTATTGGCCTGCTGCTCATTGCAGCTGCGGTCTACTCATGGTTGCAGCGCAAAAAGAGCAAGACCCTAGCCACCTGGATTATCGCTCTGGCAGCGATCCTCTTTGTCCTAGCCTTCCTCATCTGGGTTGTTGCCGGTGCCGATATCACCACCATCTCGCTGGCAAGTCTGCTGGCCGGTGCTGTGGTGCTGGCGGTCCCACTGGTCTTCGGTTCACTCTCCGGTGTGCTCTGTGAGCGTGCCGGCGTGGTCAACATTGCCATTGAAGGTCAGCTACTGGGTGGTGCATTCACCGCAGCGCTAGTTTCCTCACTGACCAAAAATGCTTTTGCCGGTCTGATCGCAGCCGGTATTGCCGGTGCCTTGGTCTCCTTGATCCTTGCGCTGTTCTCCATCAAATACTTGGTCAACCAGATCATCGTCGGCGTTGTGCTCAACGTTTTGGTTTCCGGTATCACCGGCTTCCTGTTCACCACCGTGATGCAGGAAGATCCAGAGTTGTACAACTCGCCAGCTCACCTTCCAGTGATTGAAATTCCGTTGCTTTCGGCGATCCCAGTGATCGGTCCAATTCTGTTCAAGCAGTCGGTCATCGGTTACCTGATGTACCTTGCGGTCTTCATCGTTTGGTTTGGTTTGTTCAAGACCAAATGGGGTTTGCGCGTGCGTGCCGTGGGCGAACACCCGAAGGCCGCTGACACCCTGGGTATCAAGGTCAACCGCACCCGCTTCTGGAATGTCACCTTGGGTGGCATCGTGGCCGGTATCGGTGGTTCCTTCTTCACCTTGGTCGCCATCGACTCCTTCACCAAGGAAATCTCCGGCGGTCGTGGCTTCATCGCATTGGCCGCAGTCATCTTTGGCCGTTGGAATCCTATTGGTGCATTCCTGGCTGCCTTGCTCTTTGGCTTTGCCGATAACTTGCAGGTCATCTTGACCATCATTGGTACTCCGGTGCCAAGCCAGTTCATGGCCATGATGCCTTACCTCGTGACCATCTTCGCCGTAGCTGGACTGGTGGGACGCTCCCGCGGGCCGGCAGCCGCCGGCGAACCCTACGTGAAGGAATAACTGGTACCCATGAATACCAACACCGCGCCGTGGTCGCAGCTTGAAGCTGCCGCCGCGGCCGCGCTGTCTCAGGCCTACGCACCCTACTCCAAGTTCCGGGTAGGGTCCGCGGCTTTGACCAGCGACGGCCGCACAATCTCCGGCTGCAACGTCGAAAACGCCGCCTACGGTGTCACCCTGTGCGCCGAATGCGCCATGGTCGGACAGCTCTTTGCTACCGGCGGCGGCACCTTGGAATACTTCGTTTGCTTCGGCCAACTCGAAGAGAACCAACTGGAACTCATCACCCCCTGCGGGCGCTGCCGCCAAATCCTCTTTGAACACCGAGGGGCAGATCTAAAGATCAAAACTGCCCGCGGCATCGTGGGGATTGAAGATCTATTGCCTGATGCCTTCGGGCCGCAAAACCTCAACGTGTAACACCGGTTTACCGGTGAACTCCAGAACGAAAGGTGCCAACGATGGCTACCGAAAAATTCAGTGCAGTTGAAGTCATTCGTGCCAAGCGCGACGGCGGAGAACTGAGCAACGAAATGATTGACTGGACCATCGACGCTTATACCCGCGGGGTCATTGCTGAAGAGCAGATGTCCGCGTTGAATATGGCGATCTTTTTCCAGGGCATGAACCGTAGCGAGATTTCCCGCTGGACCACCGCTATGATCAACTCCGGTGAGCGCATGGACTTCTCCACCTTGGCTGATCCTCAGGGCAAAAAACTCGCAACCACCGACAAGCATTCCACCGGCGGCGTGGGAGATAAGATCACCTTGCCGCTAGCGCCATTGGTGGCAAGCTTTGGTGTTGCCGTGCCACAGCTTTCGGGCCGCGGTCTGGGTCATACCGGTGGCACCTTGGACAAGCTTGAAGCGATTCCCGGATGGCGTGCAAACCTATCCAATGAAGAACTCTTCTCCCAGCTTTCCACCGTGGGTGCGGTGATCTGTGCTGCCGGTGCTGGCTTGGCGCCGGCAGATAAGAAGCTCTACGCACTGCGCGACGTCACCGCAACCGTCGAAGCAATCCCACTGATCGCCTCGTCAATCATGAGCAAGAAGATCGCCGAAGGTACCGGCTCTCTCGTTCTGGACGTGAAGGTTGGCTCCGGCGCGTTCATGAAGGACGAATCCATGGCCCGCGAACTCGCCGAGACCATGGTCAACCTTGGCACCGACGCCGGAGTGAACACCGTCGCCTTGCTGACCAATATGGAAACTCCGCTGGGCCTCACCGCAGGTAATGCCATCGAGGTCGAAGAGTCCGTTGAGGTGCTCGCCGGTGGGGGACCAGAAGACGTTATTGAGCTGACCGTTGCCTTGGCCGTCGAAATGCTGGCTGGTGCCGGCATTCATGATGTTGATGTGCGTGCAGCGCTGAACAATGGACAGGCCATGGACAGCTGGCGTGCCATGATCGCAGCTCAAGGTGGCGATCCGGATGGAAAACTGCCAGTGGCTAAGGAATCGCACACCGTCGTAGCTCCGGCCGAAGGTGTATTGATCAAACTTGATGCCATGGACATTGGTTTGGCCGCGTGGACTTTGGGTGCAGGCCGTGCCCGTAAGGAAGACAGCGTTCAGGCCGGAGCTGGCGTGCGCATGCACGTGAAGCCCGGAGCCATGGTTCGTCGTGGGGAGCCCATCGCGACCCTGCTGACCGACACACCAGAAAAGATGGCACGTGCTATCGAGCTAGTTGAGCACGCCATCATGATCGGCGCCAAGGACGACCGCCCCGATATGCGTCTGATTATGGATCGTATTGCTGCTAGGTAACTGGCTTGAATCATCGAAGGGTCGAAAAACGTCAAAGACGTTTTTCGGCCCTTCTTTTTGCGCATGGGTTGGGAACCATTTTGAGGTACCGAATCGTTGACCCATTAGCTCCTACCTGGGTAGTGGGTAGAAGAAGTCCACATTGACGCAACAGTATGATGCGAACCTGCAGACTCTCGAGCGAAAATGAAGTAGTGGACAACGCTGTAAGCGTTTCGGGAAAGAAGATGTAAGTACGTATGGAACTAGTCAATGAGGCCATTACTCAGGCTGCCAGTGCATGGTGGGTTCTGCCGCTCTTATTTCTGTTCTGCCTTATTGACGCGTTTTTCCCCATCGTTCCCAGCGAATCTTTCCTCGTCTCACTGGCCGTAGTTGGTATCCACTCCGGCACACCTAACCTCATTCTTGTTGGTGTCCTCGGTGCTGCCGGTGCACTGTTGGGGGACCAGATCACCTTTGCGATCGGTCGAAAGATCGGTTCTCGTCGATTTAGCTGGATGCGCGGACGACGTGCTCAACGGGTACTTCACTACGCTGAGAAGAAGTTAGAGACTTCCGGAGCATTGCTGATCTTCACCGCCCGCTACATTCCAGTGGGACGTGTGGCGGTGAACCTCACCGCCGGGGCCACCGGATACAGCCATAAGCGCTTCACGCTCTTTGACACCATCGGGGTGCTGACCTGGGCCACCTACTCGGTGAGCATCGGTGCTCTGGCTGGCAACTGGATGCATGATAATAAGCTGCTCGGCATCGCAATCTCGATTGTGATTGCCGTGGTGCTTGGATTCATCATTGATCGGATTGTCAGTTGGGCGCTTGATCGCTATCACCGGCGTGCTGAGCTGGCCAAGGAGCACCGTGAACAAGTTGAACGTGAGACCGTCCCACCAACCACCGACGAGGGTTAACCTGCAGTATTGAGCAGGGTCACATTGTGGCTCGAAGATCTTTACCTGCTGGAACTGTCAGTTCACGGGAATAGCGACTAGGCTCAGTGGTGTGACTGAAGAATTGATTCATACTGATTATGATCCTGCGTTCGACTTCCGGGATCTGCCTAAAGTTTCGCTACACGACCACCTTGATGGCGGATTGCGACCTCAAACGATCATCGAACTGGCCGCTGAGGTAAACCACAAACTGCCTGAGACCGAAGCTGAAGCTTTGGGCGATTGGTTCCGTGAATCGGCCTACTCCGGCTCTCTGCCACGTTACTTGGAAACTTTCGAGCACACCCTTGCAGTGATGCAGACCAGTGACGCACTGATCCGCGTAGCCCGCGAGTTTGTTGAAGACCTCGCAGAAGACGGCGTGATCTACGGCGAAGTTCGCTACGCACCAGAGCAGCACCTGCGCGAAGGCCTGAGCCTGGATGACGTTGTGGACGCCGTTCAAGAAGGTCTGGACCAAGCCTGTGAAGTGCTGAACGCCCAAGGCCACCCAATGCAGGTTGGTCAAGTACTTAGCGCCATGCGCCAAAGTGATCAGAGCGTGGAAATCGCCAAGCTGGCGCTGCGCCACCGCGGCCACGGGGTTGTCGCCTTTGACATCGCCGGCCCGGAAGATGGCTTCCCGCCATCACGCCTGAAGGAAGCTTTCGACCTGTTGGCCGAAAACCTGTTCCCAACCACCGTTCACGCTGGCGAGGCCGCAGGCCTAGATTCAATCAAGGAAGCAATCTTGATCGGTCGCGCTCAGCGCTTGGGACACGGTGTTCGAGTTGCTGAAGACATCGAAATTGAATTCGGCGCCATCGATGAAAACGGTGAAGAGCTCAGTGATGACACCGGTTTGGTTTCGCTGGGTCCAGTGGCAAACTGGGTACGCGAACGCGGTATCCCACTAGAAATCTGCCCATCGTCTAACCTGCAGACCGGCGCCACCGCCAAGTTCGGTGAGGGTATTCGTAACCACCCGATCGATCTGTTGGTCCAGACTGGTTTTAACGTCACCATCTCACCAGATAACCGACTGATGTCCGGCACCAGCCTGTCCGACGAATTTGAGCTACTGGTCGAAGGCTTCGACTACGACCTCGAAGACCTGTTGGACCTGACGCTCAATGCTGCAGAAGCCGCCTTTGTCCCATTGGAAATGCGTGAGTTGCTTGTTGAATACATCAACGACTACTACGACAATCTGTTGGAAGACGACGACGTGCAGGGCGAATTCGACGAAGACGAATACGAAAACGTCGCCGACTAATAAGCGTCAGTCGCTAGAACGTTGATGCTGAAGGCCAGTTCCTCCTTGATTGGAGGAGCTGGTCTTTTGTTTTGCCTTGGGCGGTGCCAGACTTCGCTAGCATGGTCGTTATGGCGCAGAAGCAGACACCGACGCAACAGTTGATTCAGACGATAAACATCCTGCGTGAAAAATGCGCTTGGACCGCAGCACTGACCCACGAGTCCCTGCGCACCTACCTCATTGAGGAAAGCTACGAGGTTCTTGATGCCATCTCCGAAAACAATCCGGAGCTGCTCAAAGAGGAACTAGGCGATCTTTACTTCCAAGTGTTACTGCATGCACTGATTGAAGACGAGCAGGGCAACTTCGGGATAGAAGACATTTCACAAACACTCAATGAAAAATTGTTGCGTCGAAACCAACATGTTTTTGATGCTGATGGCGAAGTTCGCCATTTCATTACCGATGATGTTGACGAGATTATTCGCGTCTGGGACGCAGCCAAACAAGCCGAGCGACAAGGCAAGCCGAAGGCACGCAAAAACGCTGGCCTCCCTGCTGGATTGCCGTCCCTCACACTGGCCCAAAAGCTACTGGACAGGCATACCAGAGCGGGCTCTGACAAGGTCGATGATCAGTTAGTCAGCCATTCGGTCAGGGAACGAATTACTGATGAAGACACCCTGGCCGCCGAGCTGCTGGCGCTGACGGCAAGGGCAGAAGAACTGGGCCTAGATGCCGAATCTGTTCTGCGCGTAACGCTATCGAAACGCTACGGTTCTGAAATCGACGCCACGATATCGCCTAAATCACCTTCGAAGCGCTAGGCTAGAGACTGGCAAAGGCGCCGACGGTCTTTTCAGCGACTGCTGGCTGACCTTCCTTAGACCACACCTTTCTACAAGGAGCCCATACTCATGGCATTGATTGACGCCATCCACGCGCGCGAAATTCTTGATTCCCGCGGCAACCCAACCGTTGAGGTTGAGGTTCTGCTTTCCGACGGTTCGCACGGCCGTGCAGCAGTTCCATCCGGTGCTTCCACCGGTCAGTTCGAAGCAGTTGAGCGTCGCGACGGTGACAAGGATCGTTACCTGGGCAAGGGTGTTCTCGGAGCAGTAGAGTCCGTCATCGACGAGATCGCTGACGAACTTGAAGGCCTCGACGCAACCGATCAGCGCGCGATCGACCAGGCAATGCTTGAACTGGACGGAACCAGCAACAAGGGCAAGCTTGGCGCAAACGCTATCTTGGGCGTTTCGCTGGCAGTTGCTAACGCAGCAGCAGTGAGCTCCAACCTTCCTCTGTACAAGTACCTGGGCGGCCCGAACGCACACGTACTTCCAGTTCCACTGATGAACATCCTCAACGGTGGCTCCCACGCCGACTCCGATGTGGACATCCAGGAATTCATGATTGTTCCTTTGGGCGCACCAACCTTCTCTGAAGGCCTGCGTTGGGGCGTTGAGGTTTACCACAACCTCAAGTCCGTACTGAAGGAAAAGAACCTGTCCACCGGTCTGGGCGATGAGGGCGGCTTCGCTCCTAACCTGCCAAGCAACCGCGCTGCACTGGAACTGATCACCGAAGCTATCACCCGCGCTGGCTACACCCCAGGTGAGCAGATCGCTTTGGCTTTGGACGTTGCTTCCTCTGAGTTCTTCGAGAACGGTGCATACCAGTTCGAAGGCAAGGCACTGTCCGCTCAGGAGATGAGCGATTACTACGCTGAGCTCGTTGCCGACTTCCCATTGGTTTCCATCGAGGATCCACTGGACGAGAACGACTGGGACGGCTGGAAGACCCTTACCGATGCAATCGGTGACAAGGTTCAGCTGGTTGGTGACGACCTGTTCGTAACCAACCCAGAGCGTCTTGCCGACGGCATTGCCAAGGGCACCGCTAACTCGCTGCTGGTGAAGGTCAACCAGATTGGTTCCCTGACCGAAACCATCGACGCTGTCACCATGGCTCAGCGCGCTGGTTACACCACCATCACCTCGCACCGCTCGGGTGAAACCGAAGACGTCACCATCGCTGACATCTGTGTTGCAACCAACGCAGGTCAGATCAAGACCGGTGCACCAGCTCGTTCCGAGCGCGTAGCTAAGTACAACCAGCTGCTGCGCATCGAGGAAGACTTGGGCGCTTCAGCTGTTTACGCTGGACGCAATGCGTTCCCGCGTTTCAACAGCTAATTAACATTTAAAGCGAATAAGCTCGTCGGTAGTGGATACCGGCGAGCTTTTCGTTATTTAATGGATATATGTGCCGTTTCCACGGCAGTACTGTACGAAAGCACGATGGGAAATTGGGGGAGTATGGCACAGCGACCGCCACGCATGCCTCGGCGTAATACTCCGGAACCGGTAGAGCAGTCTGAAAACATTCCTGCTCAGACGCCTGAGGATTCCGGCCTAGATTCAATGGCTGAACCACCCACCGATGCGTTGCACGTAGTTGCTCCTGTGACTCCAGCCAAAAAAGCTCCAGCGGTGCCGCGTCCTAAGTCTGCTTCAGGTGCCAGCAACAAGGCGGATTCAACAGCTCCAAAATCTGCACCAAAGCATGAGCAGAGCGAAGATGAAGCGTCAGATGCGTCACCTCGTTCCAAAAAATATGCTGGCAACGAGTCATCAAAATCTAAGTTGCCTCTAGTTGAGCGTGCCAAGGAAAAGCAGAACGAACGCCGTCGCGATGACCGGATGAAGTTCTCGGCCGCGGT
>CAACWO010000149.1_pt1 | contig 20870 bp, 16 predicted proteins | sample 2275661 | NCBI WGS metagenome assembly CAACWO01 (sample SAMEA5312466, study PRJEB27640) | indoor metagenome | biome: indoor environment; feature: uncontrolled; material: polymer concrete tiles wood | place: Germany | collected 2014-07-07 | reverse complement strand
AGCAACGTCGCCCTGCTGATCAGGGGTGCAGATGGTGACCACGGTTCCATCCGAACCTGCACGCGCGGTACGGCCCGAGCGGTGGGTGTATGCCTTGTGCTCTGCTGGTGGATCGATGTGAACGACCAGCTCCACGCCATCAACGTGCACGCCACGAGCTGCAACGTCGGTGGCGACAAGAACCTTTGCTTCGCCGGATGCAAATGCAGCCAGGTTGCGGTCACGGGCATTCTGCGAGAGATTGCCGTGCAGGTCTACCGCAGGTACGCCAGCCTTGGACAAGGTCACTGCCATCTTCTTGGCGTGGTGCTTGGTGCGCATGAACATGATGCGACGAGCTGTGCCCTGAGCCAAAACACGAATGAGTTCTTTCTTATCATCGCTTGGAACCACAAATACGTGGTGCTCCATGGTGTTCACGGCAGCTTCAGGAGCATCCACCGAGTGAATGGTCGGGTTGCTCAGGTAGCGCTTGACCACCTTGTCCACTCCGTTATCCAAAGTGGCGGAGAACAGCATGTGCTGGATGCCGGTTGGCATGCGGTCCATGATGCGGCGAACTACCGGCAGGAAGCCCATATCAGCCATGTGGTCGGCCTCGTCCAGCACCGAGATCTCCAGCTGGGACAGGTCAACGATCTTCTGCTTGATCAGATCATCAAGTCGGCCAGGGCAGGCAATGACAATGTCAACACCGTCGTTCATGGCCTTTTCCTGGCGGCTCTGGGCCACGCCGCCGTAGATGACGGTGGTGCGCAGGCCGCTAGCCTTCGCCAGGGGATCGACAGTCTTCGCGATCTGGGTTGCCAATTCACGGGTTGGCGCCATGATCAATGCGCGGGGGAAGCGGGCCTTGCGGCGCTGGGGACGCTGTGCCAAGCGAGCGACCAGTGGCAACGAGAAAGCCAAGGTCTTGCCGGAACCGGTCTGTCCGCGGCCAAGAACATCTCCGCCAGCCAATGTGGATGGCAAGGTGGCTTCCTGAATCGGGAAGGGGGTTTCGATTCCGCTCTCGGAAAGGACTTTGGCAAGGTTTCCGGGCACGCCCAGGGCGCTAAAAGTTACGGACATATTCAAGCTTTCTCTCTGATTCGCACGCCACGAGCCGTGGCGCTGGGTCTCGCCGAGCCAGGAGGAAGTCCGCACCGCGCAGGGCCATCGTTCTGGCCTGCAACCACCGGTGAATCCGCACGGAATCATTCCGGGGAATCAGCTGGAGGGGAAATCTAAACTGTCGACGCATGCATCCGGTCAAATCCGGAGGTGCACAAGTATCCACTCTACAGTGCTTGAACCTGATTGGCCTGTGACCATCCCCGCCTTGCCCTTGATATGCCGGAGACTTTCACCACGTTCCCGCTACTTGCTGGCGCCAATTTTGCGTGCCAATTTGGAGGGCCACCAGACCTTTGGCCCAATCTCCTCCACCAGTGCTGGCACTAGCAGGCTGCGGACAATAAAAGTGTCAAGAAGCACGCCGAAGGCAACAATGAACCCCAGTTGTCCCAGGAACATGATGGGTACAACCCCTAGTGCGGCGAAGGTTGCTGCAAGGACAACACCTGCAGATGTGATCACGCCGCCGGTGACCTGCAGCCCGCGGCGCATGCCTTCATAGGTGCCGATCTTCAAGGACTCCTCGCGCACTCTAGTCATGAGGAAAATGTTGTAATCCACGCCCAGCGCTACCAGGAATACAAAGCCGAACAACGGCACCGAAGGATCCGCGCCAACATAGTTGAAGACATTATTGAAGACCAACGCGCTAACACCCATGGCCGTTCCATAGGAGAGCACCGTGGTGATCATCAAGAGCAATGGCGCGAGCACCGAGCGCAAGAGCAGCATCAGAATCACAAAGATCGCGCCCAGAGTCGTGGGGATGATCTTGTAGAGGTCCGCCTGCGCCGTTGCATTGGTATCGAGCTGCGTGGCGGTGGTGCCGCCAACCAGCGCTTGCGAATTGACCTGGTGCACTGCATCGCGCAGCGCAACGATAGTTTGCTTGGCCTCATCGGAGTCGGCGGCATTGGCCAGGGTCACAGAAATGAGGTTCCGCCCCTGGACCTCATACGGCTCAATTCCGCGCTCGGCAAGTGCAGGGCCGCCATTTTCGGCCTGCAGGTACGCTGAGTCAACGCCCGTCACATCAAGAGCCTTGTCCAGGGTTGCCTGGGCATCTGCTTGATCAACAATCACCGTTGCCGGGGAGCCAGTTCCTCCCGGGAAATGCTCGCCCAGCGCTACCTGGCCATCCCGGGCTTCGGAACCGCCAACCACCAGTTCGCTTTGAGGCACTCCGTGGGCCTTGAGCCCGGTGACACCCAGCACTCCCGCGGCCAAGACGACAACAGTGATCATCCAAATCGGCCGTGGATGCCGGGCGACAAATCCAGCGATCCTGCCCCACAGGCCCGCCGGGATCCCCGGGTCTTGGGGAGCGCTTTGAGGCTTGGGAGCAAATGGCCAGTAGGCGGCCCTGCCCAAGAGCCCCAGTACTGCTGGCAAGAAGGTCAGTGCGGCAATAATCGAGAAGATGATGCCCGAAGCGCCGATGGGCCCCAGAGCCTTGTTGGAGTTCAAATCCGAGAAGAGCAGGCATAGCAGGCCCACGGTGACGGTGCCACCCGACGCGACAATCGGCTCCAGCGAGCTCTTGAACGCCGTGGACACTGCCTGCCACTTGTCAGCGCCGGCGACCAAGGCTTCCTTGTGCCGTGCGACAAAGAGCAACGAGTAATCCGTGGCCGCGCCAATCACCAGAATGGAAAGGATGCCTTGGGCCTGGCCATCCAACCGGATCCAGCCTTCCGAGGCCATGAAATAGACGCTCAGAATCGCGGCGCAGAGGGCAACCATCGAGGTCATCAGCACCGTGATGGGCAGCAACAACGAGCGATAGACCAGCAGCAGGATAACCAGCACCGCTGCCAGTGCCACGCCCAGCAGCACACCGTCGATGCCGCCGAAGGCCTCAGCCAAGTCCGCGCTGAACCCTGCCGGTCCCGTCACGTAGGCAGTGGTGCCTTCGGGCTTTTCCGCGGCGATCAGGGAGCGCAGTTCCTCGACGCCTTCTTTGGCTTCGGTCTCGCCGGAGATTGGTACGAGCAGTTCAGCAGCTTGCCCGTCCTTGGAAATAAACGGTCCAACCACATCCCCTTCGAGGTATGTGAAGCCGGCAAGCTTTTCGGCGAGCGCAGTGACGGCAGAAGCCTCGAGTTCCCCCGTGCCGGTTAGGACCACGACGGCGGGGATCGCTTCAGAAGTTTGGAATTTGTTCTGCCATTCAAGGGCCCGGGTGGCTTCTGCGCTGGCCGGAAGGAAAGAGGTCTGGTCATTGGTCTGGACTTCGGAAAGCTTCCCGAAAGTGGGTCCGCCAAGTCCAGCCACGCCGAGCCATAGCAGAATCAAGACAGCGTAGATTCCAGCTCTTATACCTATGCTTTTTCTTTTTCTGGTAGTGGACGAGCCGTTTGCTAGCTGGGTTTGTTGTGGCACTTTCGCGTTTCCTCATTCATAGTCGCGCTCTGCGCATCGATCCTCGATGTGAATCCAACATTACCCTAGATAGTTCCACCATCGAACTATTTTTTCTGGACACGGGCCAAAACGGTTTAGGATTGCGGCTATGACTGCAAGCGACTACCAGCAGCTGGTGGTGCTCCTACAGGAATTCAGCCAGGCAACCGACCGCTATGTTGAATCCACGGGAGCGCAATTCGGCACCCACCGAACGGACATGAACGCCCTGTCCATCATCATGAAGTACCAGCAACGCGGAGCACTGCCGTCCCCCAAGGACCTGAGCCATGAACTGCAATTGAGTTCCCCCGCCACCACTGCGATGCTGGACCGCCTCGCACGCCTGGGCATGATTGAACGGTTGCGCTCCGACCAGGATCGACGAGTCATCCGGATCTCTCCAACCGACAAGGCCCGGCTCAAGGGACGCCAAATGTTCATGCCGCTGGGCATGAAAATGATGGAAGTCATCGGCACCTACAACGACCAAGAACTCCAGATCGTTACCCGCTTCATGAACGATGCCATCGCCGGGGTCGACGCTGCCCGTCAAGAAGCCGTAACGCAAAGTCCCGCGAATCCCTCGAACCCGCCAGCGGGCACTAGCATTAACCGGTGACTCTTTCACTGTGGTTTTCCCTGCTCAGCGCCTGCATCATCATCAGCTTCACTCCCGGTGCTGGCGCCATCAACACCATGAACAATTCGATGCGCCAAGGCTGGCGTGCCTCCATCTGGGGCATCCTCGGACAGCAAATCGCCTTGCTCATCCATGTAGTGATTGTCGCCGCCGGCGTTGGAATCCTGGTAGCCAATAGCCCAGCGCTCTTTGCCATCATCCGATATGCCGGAGCGGCCTACCTGGTGTATCTGGGAATCCGAATGCTGCTGTCCAAACCGGAAGTGGCCTCCGATGGAACCACCTCGGGGCGGCAGCTGACCCGACGCGTGATGCTCAACCGCGGGATCCTGGTCAACTTGCTCAATCCCAAGGCCATCGTGTTCTTCTTGGCTTTCACCCCGCAATTCATCAACGCAGATCAACCGCTGCTGGGTCAATACGCGTTGTACATCGGAACGGTCATCGCCGTGGACATCCTGGTGATGTACTTCTTCTTTGCCGGAACCGCACGCACTTTCCAGCGCTTCACCGCCACCTACCGCGGCGCAAAGATGCTGAACATCCTCTTCGGGGTCCTGTTCATCCTTGTCGCTCTTCTGCTGCTGTTCCTGCACTAGCGGCATCAACCCTGAAACGTTACCGATTTATGCCCGATTTTCGGGCGCGTAGCTATCGCACCAGAGCGCTTGTGCCCATAGACTGATGCCATGTTCCGGATAATGATCGTGTGCACGGGGAATATCTGCCGTTCGCCTATGGCCGAGTACATGCTCAAAGACGCCTTGGTTAATGCCGATGTCAACGAAGTTCAAGTGCTCTCGCGGGCCATCACCGACGGCGAAGTCGGCAACCCCATCGACGAGCGCGCCGCCAGCATCCTGCACAGCCATGGACTGGACGCCTCAGAACATGTCGCTGCCCAAATCGACGCCGATGAATTGGCCGATATGGACCTCGTCCTGGCCATGGACACCGACCACTTCGAAGAACTGGTACCAGAGTTGGCGGAGCTCGACCCGTCGCAACGACCTCAGCTGCGCATGTTCCGCTCCTTTGATCCGCAGGCCGCCAGCTCGCCGCATGACCGCCAGGGCGTTTACGACCCCTGGTATGGCGATGCCGGCGACTTCCGTGAAACCTGGAAACTTATTTCTGCTTCCCTGCCAGCCCTTGTAGATTACGTGCGGAGTAATATCGCTTCTCGTGGAAACCGCTAGACCAACTTTCATTGCCATTGATGGACGCTCCGGTTCAGGCAAAAGCACCTTCGCATCATCACTAGCGCAGCACCTTTCAGAGTTCTCTTCTGTAAATATCCTGCGCCTTGAAGACCTCTACCATGGGTGGCACGGCCTCGCCGATGCCCGGCGGATGTACAACGACCTACTACCCGCCTTAGCCGCAGGAGAAACAGTCACCTACTCCACCTGGGATTGGGCAAACGATCGCCTTGGCGAGCACCACGAGTTCACGGCCGCCGACATTCTCATCATTGAAGGCGTCGGAGCACTCAACGACCAAGCCCGCGAAATCATAAACTTCGGCATCTGGCTTGCAGCACCGGAAGATTTTCGCCGCGAACGCGCTTTAGCCCGGGACGGTCAAACCTACCGCCCGTACTGGTCTACGTGGGCAGAGCAAGAATCTGTTTATCTTCAGACTCACTCACCTGCTGATCATGCGCTGCTGTTCATTGATACTTCCGAAGTTGCTGATCCGCTCAACTCGCTTTTGGGCGCCAGCCATTTCTTGCCCGAAGCGATCAAGGAACTTTTTGGCGGTACGGCTCAGGGCTCCAACCTGCCTACATTGCGCCAAAGTTATCAGGCACCAGTTGATGTGGCTGCACTTTTTGAACAGCTCACAGCCCAGTTACCCCACGCTGCTCTTTTGGAATCCACCAGCCAGCACCTTGATGATCCGCTGGGGCGCAACCGCTATTCCATCCTCGCTTTTGCAACCAGTGCTCAACCGCCAATCCTCGGGGCCAACGAATCAGGAGCCTACATCACCGTGGGCGGGGCGCGCCTTCAACTCGGTCAAAATTTCTTTGACTCACTAGGCTCCCTCTGGCCCTCAAAAAACCAGTTGCACACCGACTACCCACTGCCACTATGGGTGGGCTACCTCGGCTATGAGCTCAAGCGCGAAGTCGCAGCCTCAAATATCAGCGCAGAAATCTCTCCGGGACAAACGCGTCCCGACGCGCAATTTTTCGCTCCGGACACCATCATGGTCATTGATCATCTGAGCTCCCAGATGCATTTACACAGTGCCAGCAAACCTTCCGCGCAGCTGTCCATCCTTCTTGGCAATCCACCGCAAGATCGCCGGAGCAAAACACTACCGATACCTGAATTTGTATGTGCTGACACCGCAGCCGGTTACCAAACCAAAATCCTCGCTGCGCAACACGAAATCTATGAGGGCAACACTTACGAAGTCTGCCTGACCACCGAGTTGACCGCCGTTGCCCAAGACTTTGATCCGTTCGAAGCCTATTGCAGGATGCGCCTTAGCAGCCCGGCGCCCTTTGCTCACTACTTGAAGTTAGCTGACCTTGAAGTCGCAAGTATCTCTCCAGAACGTTTTTTGGCTCTGTCTAACGATGGGCAGCTACGTGCTGAACCCATCAAGGGCACACGACCACGCGGCGTCACCGAAGTCTCAGACCTGGCACTCAAACATGATCTAGCAACGCATCCAAAAGACCGCGCAGAAAACATCATGATTGTTGATCTTCTGCGCAATGATCTCTCACATTACGCAGTGCCCGGATCCGTCAAGGTGACACGGTTGTGCTCTGTGGAAAGCTACGCAACGGTGCATCAAATGGTCTCCACCATCGACGCCACCCTGAGTCAGCCAGAACTGGCGGCTGGGGCCTTGCGCGAAGCCTTCCCACCGGGATCAATGACCGGTGCCCCAAAGCTGTCCACGATGAACATCCTTGATGAGCTCGAAGAGCACCGTGCCCGCGGCCTGTACTCCGGGGCGGTGGGCTATTTCGGAGCCGACGGTGCTGCCGACTTCTCCGTAGTTATCCGCACACTGGTTTGTGACCGTTTGCCTGATGCGTCGTGGCGATTATCTTTGGGGCTGGGCGGAGCAATTACCGCAGACTCAGTTCCACAAGAAGAGTGGGAAGAGGTCATCACCAAATCCCGTGGTGTCCTTCAAGCCCTCGGCGCCAGCTTCCCGCAGCCTACTGCAACGTAGCGGTGAGGCGGGCTACGTTGTCTATCCAGCGCTGCATTCGTGGACGACGGCGCCACTGCCCCAAAGTGATTTCCGTAGAAATCTCGCGGTAGTGATTCTGTACTTCGTTGACCGCGTTGACCATCTCCTTGCCCAAGAGCATCACGGAAATTTCCATGTTCAGGCTGAAGGAACGCATATCCATATTTGAGGATCCGACGACCGCCACTTCGTCATCAACAGTGAAGCACTTGGTGTGCAGAACCATCGGCGCTGGGTAGCAGTGAATACGTACACCAGCTTCGAGAAGTTGCTGGTAGTAGGACTGCTGCGCGTGGTGAACCAGGAACTGGTCGCCTTCTTCACAGACAAAAAGTTCAACTTCTACCCCGCGCTGGGCTGCAGTAGTAATTGCGTAGAGCATGGAATCATCTGGCACAAAGTACGGGCTGGTGATTTCCAAGCGCTCGGAGGCCGAGTAGATCAGCGTATTAAACAGGCGTAGGTTATTTTCCTTGCCGAAGCCCGGACCGCTTGGAAGTAGCTGCGCCAAGGTTGACCCGGGACGTTCTTCGTAGGCCAACGGGTGCCTGGCCTCGTTCATGTCCATCAGGACTTCTTGGTCGTTTTCTTCCTGCCACCAGTCAATAGCAAAGGTCACGTCCAAGCTGCGAACCAAAGGACCTTCAACGCGCAGCATCATTTCGACCCACTCGCGTCCGACCTTATGCGAAGACTTACGCTTGTAACCCGGTTCAATCAGGTTCTGGCTCCCGGTGAAACCGACCTCGCCATCAATGACCAAAATCTTGCGGTGGTTACGCAAGTCTGGGCGGCGCCAGCGCCGACCAATCAAGTCAATGGGAAGCATGGGACGCCAGTTGATCCCTGACTTTTTTAGACGTTTTTTCAACTCGCCATAGCCCTTAACTCGCAAGGTACCTAGGTGGTCAAAGAGCAGGCGCACGTGCACACCACGTTGTGCCGCGCGTTCTAGTGCTTCAAGGACTGGGCCAACATATTCTTCGTCGTCGCCCATGATGTAGAACTGAATGTGGATGTAGCGTGTTGCTTTGTCGATTTCATGACGCATCGACTCCATCGAGTAACGGTAGTCAGAAATAACCTCAACACTGTTGCCACCTTCTAGGGGCATAGCACCTAAGTTACGGTTCAGGCTGACCGCAGATTCAACCCACTCTTCTTGGGAGTGAAATTCTTCAGGCAACTCCATGTGCTTGGTGGCGTCAATGATTTGCTCGTGGGCACGCTGCTGCTTTTCTAACCGACTACGCGAGAGCCGCGGGTTAGCAAAAAGCCAGTAGGCCAAAAGTCCAACCACCGGAAGGAAGAAGATTCCCAAGAGCCAAGCCATCGCCGTGGTGGGGCGTCGGTTGCCCGGAACGATACCGATCATGAAGTAACGGACCACCAATTCGATGGCTACAAGGATGCTCCACAGCACGCTACCGATCTGCATAAGTACTTCATTACTCGGTAACACTGCTGGTACACCCCTTCGTTACGCACGATGATCGTCGCGATTTCCGGCTCTGATCTGCGTAATACAGCTCAAATTCCTCCGCTTAGCTTATCTAAGATTCACTAAGAAGTCTGAACATCCGTGAGCTCAAAGGTCACACATGGGCTATGGGTTCGATAATCTGTAGGTATGAGTTCTCTAGTATTCTTGGATCCGGCCTATCCGGCAGGCTACTTGGCCGATATTTCCGCACCACAACTTCCAGTCACCGTGCAGGGAGTCACCCGTGGAGACGGCATCTTCGAATCGATGCTCTACACCAACCAAGCGGTTCGCAAATTTGAAGCGCACCTTGCTCGTCTGGCCAGCTCGGCTGAACTATCAGACCTGATCATTCCCGATGCACGCACCTGGTATGCCGCAGTTGATACGGCCGTGGCTGACTTTGACGCCACCGGCGGCGCAGAGGAAGCTGTGGTCAAACTGATCGCAGCTCGTGGTGAGCATGATGAAGATCCAGCAATCTGTTGGGTGACTGTCACTCCTGCCCCGACCCTAGGCAAAGAGCAGCGCGAATCAGGAGTCGACGTACTCTTGCTTGATCGTGGCTACGATTCCAAGCTTGCCGAACGTGCACCATGGTTGATGATGGGCGCGAAGACCCTGTCCTACTCGATCAACATGGCAGCCCTACGTTATGCACGCAAGCACGGCGCCCATGATGTTATTTTCACTTCGGCCGACGGTATCGTGCTGGAAGCTCCCACCTCAACGGTGTTGGTTGCCCAGCGCGATGGTGAGACCAAGCGTCTGCTGACCCCCATGCTAGAAACGGGTATCCTGCCGGGCACCACACAGAGTGCAATCTTTGATGCGGCTGCTCAAGACGGTTGGGAACTGGGTTACGGCCCGTTGCGTCCAGAAGATCTCTACCAGGCTGATGGTGTCTGGTTGGTTTCCTCGATCCGTCTGCTCACTCCGGTGCGCACCTTGGATGCCAAGCCATTGCGTCTAGACGCTGAGCTCCATGAAGAACTCAGCGCCCTCAGCGACGCAATTCGCTAACTCCACACAAGGTTGTAGGTGCCGGCCCACAGGGCCGCACCTACAGCTGCAGCACCCAGGACGATGCCGGCGATAAGTACCGCGGCGTCGGTCCGGGTGAAGGTGGCCGTGCGGATCCAGGTCCGTTTGGCCGTACCAAAGCCTTTAGCTTCCATGGTGGTTGCCAAACGACCGGCACGGCGAATGGCCTGAACCAGCAAGGCCAGGCTCTGACCAAGTTTCGCGCCAATCCGCTCAGCGAGGGTGCCGAAGTTTCCGACACCACGAGCCCGACGGGCCAAGGTCAACGTCGTAAATTCCTCAATCATCAGTCCCAGCAATCGCATTCCGGCTAATGCGCCGAGCACAAAACGATGCGGGACCTTAAGCTGTTGAGACAGTGCCCCGCCCAGATCACTCGGGTTGGTGGTGGCCAACAACAAGATGCATGGAATCGCCAAGGCGAAGGCCCGCAGCCCGGTGGCAATACCGCCCTGCAGCGAACCCTCGGTAATACTGAACAGTCCAAGCTGCGCATAGACTGCGCCACTATCTTGGCCAACCAGTGCAATACCCCACGCAGCAAAAAGCCCTGCCAGTAGCAGCGGCCACGCCCGTTTGAGGAACTTCAGCGGACTGAGACCGGCCAGTGGGAACAACACAACGCTGGCAACAACGATCACCAAAGCCGAGACTGCATCCAATGTACTGATCAAAGGCAACGTTGCGGTAGCCACGGCGCCCAGCTTGGCTAACGGGTTGATCTTAGCTAGCCAGCTATCGCCCACCGGAGCATCCAGTACCGGTCCCTTAGGCTTGGCCACGTCGCCGCTTGGCAGTGCAGCTAGATGAATCTGCTCAGCCTGCAAGACGCTGGCCAAATGTTCATCGTGAGTCACCGCAATGATCGCGGTGTCCTGCTCCAACTGAGCAACCAGCAGCTGCGCTAATTCACGCCACGTATTGGCATCCTGTCCGAAGGTTGGTTCATCAAGGATCAACACGTCTGGAGAAGCGGCTAACACGGTGCCTACGGATAGCCGACGTTTCTCTCCTCCGGAGAGCGTGAATGGGTTTGCGTCAGCAAGATGTTCCAGACCCAAGCGCACCAGCAGTGACTGCACTAACTGCTCAACTTGTTCCGGCTCGTATTTCAGTTCTCGCCCGCCAATGGCTTTGGCTCTTAACGGAGCAAAAGCTAGTTCTTCACGGACGGTTTGCGCCACAAATTGGTGCTCAGGTTCTTGGAACACTGAACCGATCCGACCAATCAGCGCACCAGCTTTCCAGCTAAACGGTGAGCTGCCAAGACCATTGGCTAGCTGCTCGCTTGCATCAAGCTGTCCTGCGACAGGAGCGAGCAAGCCACCAACGGTGAGTGCCAAGGTGGATTTACCTGCACCGTTTTCACCACGGATGACCGTTGCGGTGCCTGCGCGGACTTGTAGGGTAACCGGGCGGGTGCGCGGTGCTTGCTCAGCTCGGGCGCACACCAAGTCTTTGGCCTCCAGCAAGGTTCCTCCCGGCTGGAGTGTCACTTGTTGGATTTGTGGCAGGTAGCCGGGAACCCACAGACCGGCCGAAGCGAGTTCAGCGCGAAGCTGCTGATCCTCCATGAGCTGTTGCGGGCTCAGATCATGGGCTACTCCGCCACCTGGCTCAAGGACGATGATGCGGTCCATGTGCTGGGCCCAGACTTCCAACCGGTGTTCAACTACCAGCACGGTGGCCCCGCTGAGCTGTGCCGCATTAAGCACGGCATCGCGCAAGGGACCGATCCCCTCTGGGTCCACGTTGGCGGTCGGCTCATCAAGGAGCATCAATCCTGGCTGCATGGCCAAGATCCCGGCCAGAGCCAGTCGCTGTTTCTGTCCTCCGGATAGTTCTTGGGTCCGGTGGTCAAAGGAGAGCATGCCTAGACCTACAGCGTCCAATACTTCTGGGATGCGCTCACGGATCACCTCGGGATCTACAGCAAGATTCTCCGCACCGAAGGCGACATCATCAGCTACCCGGCTCTGCACCACTTGGGTCTCCGGGTCTTGCTGCATCAGCCCAACCGGGCGTTGGCGAGCAAAGGCATCTGCCCCGTCAATGAGTAGCTCGCCACGCATTTGCTGCGACTCGTCGACTTCCAACAACCCCGCCAGAGCATGTAGCAAGGTCGACTTTCCCGCACCGGAAGGACCAACAAGAAGTACTTTCTGGCCAGCCTGAATATTAAGGTCTAAACCGGAAACGGCGGGAGTTGTTCTTTCGGCATGCTGCCAGCTAAAACCACGCGCAGAAATCTCGGCGCCCCGCCGAGTTTGAGCGTCAGCGCCACGGTTAGCCAGCGAACTCATTTGGCGTCCAGTTTCCCGGACTCGAGGTGAGCACGGCGGCTAGCCAGTGCGCTCAGTGCACCGGTCTTAGCCAATCCACGGGTGGCCAGCCAAGACAGCAGACCAGCGATGATCAGTCCAGAGACGCCGGTGATCAGCACGTGCAAGATCTTTAGTGCTGAGGTGTATTCCACGTAGTACGCCAGGATGTAGGCTTCGGAAATACCGGCGAAGATGCCGGTGAAAAAACCTGCAATGAGCGCAACGCTCAGGTTCCACTTGCGGTAGCGGAAGATGGCAAAGACCAATTCAGCACCAAGGCCCTGGACCAGCCCGGAAACGATGACGCTCAGACCGTAGTGAGATCCCAGCAATGCCTCGATAATGGCTGCCAGTAATTCGCAGAACACTGCTGCACCTGGTTTGCGGATGATCAGGGCACCGAGTACCGCTGGGAAGAGCCATACGCCAGTCAGCAGTGCAGCGGCAGGTGGGAAGGCAACAAAAGCTAGCGAGAACAGCGGCATGCCTGCGCTCCAAGCCCAGAAGATCACTCCTGAGGCTACGGCGATTACTGAGGCTACGACGATGTCGACAACGCGCCAGCTGGTTCGCTGTTTTGCGGCTACTTGGTTCATGGGTGGTCCTCCTATATTTAGGAGGGGAGATGTACGGACTGATGGCATAGTGCTACACCCGTCCGCATCCGAGATGCTCGACTTCCTTCGCCGGTACTAGCCGGAGCAGGTTCGAGGGTCTGCGATCTATCGCACTCTCAGCGTCTTGGCGACTTCTTTTTTGAAGTCTGACGCTCCCCTGTCGGAAAAATTACTGCTCCCCCACCTTACCGCAGGTATGCTGGGCAGAGGAAAGATAAGTTACGACGTTGAAGCGAGGGCAATATGAACACAGTACAGAAACTTGCCACCACCGGAATTTCGATTGGCGCCGGTTTGCTCGGCAGCAAGCTAGTTGATCAGCTGTGGAAGGGCGTCACCGGAAATAAGGCTCCCCGCAAGGGTAGCGAAGAAGCTGCTGAGGCTTCATTCCGTCAGGCGCTCGGATTCGCGATCTTCTCATCGATTGTCGCAGCGACCATCCAGGTCTTGGCAGACCGTGGCACCAACAAGGTTGTCGCACGGTTCAGCAAGTAGCTAATGCTCAAGGAACGGCCCACCAATGGTGGGCCGTTCCTTTTTGTTTTGTTCAGTTTTACACTGCTCAGTTTTTCACTGCTCAGTTTTACTTTGAGTCCTTCGACTCTTCGCTGGAGACTTCAACAGACGCGGTGGCCGGTGCGTCAGATACCGTGTCCACTACTTGCCTCAGTTCATCGGCGTAGAGAGATTGTTTGGCAGCGTGCTTGGTTCGGTAACCAGCGCGCCCAATCATATGTGCGGATACGGGAGCGGTCAGTAGCTGCATCCCCCAAGCCAGGAACAATACTGGAACCACACTCCAGCTACGCAAGTGAATTGCTAGCGCGGTGAAGATCAGCAGAAAGCCAAGTACTTGCGGTTTGGTGGCGGCGTGCATCCGAGTGAGCATGTCGGGGAATGAAAGCAGACCGATACCGGCAATCAGCGACATGAGGCAGCCGGTGATCAGCAGGACGGCGACAAGAATATCGAGGAACAATTCCATTAGGCGTTCCTCTGATCCGAGACGTACCGCGACACCGTAACCGAGCCAATGAAGCCCAAGGTGCACGCAACAACGACAAACAACAGGTAGTCGGTGTGGCGGTTGAAGACCATTTCCAAGCACAACGCCACGGAAATGATCAGCAGCATCACGTCCAAGGCTAAGACTCGGTCAAGAATCGAGGGGCCCTTGGCAACGCGGATCAAGCACGCAACGGTGGCTAGACCCAGCATGATGCCGCAAATCCACATCACGATTGTCATCATTTTTTGCCTCCTACTCGACCAAGAATTGGACCGCATTCGTGCTTGATTGCTTCAAATTCATCGTGGCTACCCATCGCCATGATCACTCGACGTTCAATGTCGCGCACCGCTTCGCGGGCCCGTTCCATGTCGGATTTCGATTCGATGTTGATGTAGTGCAAGTACAGCGTTGATGAGCGCCGGTCAACGTCGATAACAAATGATCCAGGAATCAGCGTCAGTACATGTCCCACCGCGGTGACAATCAAATCCGAGTCGGTACGCAACTCCACGGCGATCACTCCACTGCGGGTTTTCTTTCCCCGGAAGATCGCCAGTCGTGCCACTTGGAAACTTGCCACAAATACTTGACCGATGAACCAGATAAACAGTTCAAAGCAGTACCAGACGTTCACACGGCCCGAAAGGACCACCGGCGGCAGCGGGAAGAGCGTGACAATTATCAGCGCAACGATGACACCGAAGATCAGATTCGCCGGCGAGAAGTCTTGCCAGAGGGCTGCCCAGACAAAGATCAGCAACGCCAGCAGCGGCCATTCCTGTTTGAGTGTTGCCCGGTGACGGACACCAGAAGTATCAAGCGCATCATCGATACGCTGATCTCTGTGCTTCAGGTTTTTAGTCGACATCGTCCCCTCCAATCACAATGGCAAGATCGCACTGATGTATGGTTCGCGAGCAATGAGCTCAGCTGCGACCCGTTCACAGAACTCGAAGATTGGTCCAGCAAATACGGTCAACGCAATGCCGGCTACAACGAGTGACGCGGTGGAATAGCGCATTCCCCACGGCAAAGAATCGGCTTCAAGCTCCTTGGCCAGTTTCAGACCCAATGCCGGATTTTGCGCTCCACCAGCAGCAGTCTCAATAGCTACTGAGGCGGCCTGTTCCACTAGTTCTTGGTTTGGAACTTCAGCATCGGTAGCGCGTCGCCAGAACACACGGGCCCAAACACGGATGATGGCCAGCAGCGTCAGCAAGCTAGTGAGCAGACCAGCGCCAACAACAATCCAGGTCAATGGGTCAGCATCCTGTACTGCGGCGTGCAGCAATCCGAACTTCCCCAGGAATCCGGAGAACGGTGGGATGCCGCCCAAGTTGATCGCGGGGATAAAGAAGAGCAGCGACAGCGCCGGGGAAAGTTTGGCTAGCGAGCCGAGCTTGGTGACATTCGAGCTACCTGCACGACGTTCAATCAGGCCAGCCACCATGAACAACGAGGTCTGCACAATAATGTGATGACCTACGTAGTAGATGGTTGCCGCGATGGCTAGTGGGGTGCCGATAGCAACACCAAAGATCAGGTAACCGATGTGGCTGGTCAGCGTGAAGGACAGCATACGTTTGATGTCCGTCTGGGCCAATGCACCAAGAATACCGACCACCATGGTCAGCGCTGCGGCCACCATCAGTCCGGCGCGTACTTCGCCTCCGGGGAACAGTAAGGTTTCGGTACGCACGATGGCATACACGCCCACCTTGGTCAGCAACCCTGCGAACACGGCGGTCACCGGTGCCGGAGCGGTTGGGTAGGAGTCGGGAAGCCACAAGGACAGCGGGAACACCGCGGCCTTGATGCCGAAGGCAATCAACAGCAATACATGCAAGATCAGCTGCGGGCCTTGATCCAACTGTGGCAGCTTCACCGCGAGGTCCGCCATATTCACCGTTCCGGTGGCGGCGTAGATCATGGCTATGGCCATCAAGAAGACCACCGAGGAAACCACCGAAACCACCACGTAGGTAGTACCGGCGCGAATGCGTTCAGCTGTGGCACCCAAGGTGAGCAGCACGTAGCTGGCGGTGAGCAGGATTTCGAATCCGACATAGAGGTTGAAGAGGTCCGCTGCCAGGAAGGCGTTAGACACACCGGCCAGTAGAATCAGGTAGGCCGGGTGGAATACCGAGACTGGTCCGGGTTCATCCCCGTCGGCTAGACCCTGACTGGTAGCGAAGAACAACACTGCCAGTGACACCAAGGTGGAAATCAGCAACATAAAGGAGCTGAAGCCATCAACCATCAGTGCGATGCCGAAGGGTGACTCCCAGCCACCGATGTGGATGGCATAACTTTCCCCGCCCCAGACGGCTGCCACCATGCCTGCTTCCAAAAGCAAGGTCAGGCACAGGATGCCGATGGTGATCAGTCGTTGGGTGCGCACCTGGCGGCGGGCCAGGAACGCGGCACCGGCGCCAATGATCGGAAGGACTACGGCCAGGGGTGCTAGATCTAGAAAATTCACTCTTCCCCCTCACGTACTGGTCGGCCTTCTTCGTCAACGAATTCGGTCGTATCCTCTGCCACCGGCGAGTCTTCCTCTTCGTCGTAGGCTGTCTTCTGCGACACCTTAATATCTTCGGTGTCATCGGCCAGCTCATCGGCACTGGTCAGCGTCCACGACCGATAGATCATGGCGAGCAAGAATGCTGTCACCGCGAAGGTGATGACGATTGCCGTCAAGATTAATGCTTGCGGCAGTGGGTCTGAATATTCTTCGGCTGCAATTTCGGGTTTGAACAGCGGGGCAATGCCTCGCCGGCCACCGGTGGTCAGGATCAGCAGGTTGATGCCGTTGCCCAAAAGCATGATGCCTAACAACACACGGGTCAGGGTTCGTTCAAGTACTAGGTAGAAACCGCAGGCAAGCAGCACACCGGTAATCACGAGAAAGGTGATGTTCACGCTCATCGGCCAACTCCTGTCTGTGAGGCTTGTACAAAGTCATGGCGGTCCACCGGGCTACGTCCTTCGGAGAGTGAATCAATTTCGCTACCCAGTGAACGCAGCACGTCCTGTACCAGTCCCAAAACCACCAGATACACGCCGATATCGAAGATCGTAGAAGTAACAAACTTCTGATCTCCAAAGAACCAGAACTCCACGGCATACATGGTGAAAATTTCGTCGCCCAGCAACAGCGGAACAATTCCGGCCAGTCCAGCTAGTGCAATACCGCCACCGATAAGCAAGCCTGGGGCAATCCTGAGTGACTCAGAGAGTTCAATGCGACCGCCGGCTAGGTAACGGATGGTCAAGGCAAGGCCTGCGATCAGACCGCCGGCAAAACCGCCACCGGGAGTGTTATGTCCGGTGAGCAGCGTGTAGACCGAGAGGATCAGCACCGAGTGGAACATCAGCCGGGTGACCACTTCAAAAATAATTGACCGGCGTTCGGCCACGAGGGTACTTCCGGCCATCAGCCAGTCTTGATTGCCGCTGGTGGCAAAGCGTCGGGCGATGCGCAGTTCCACATCTTTGGATTCCTTATTGCCCATGGCTTCGGAACCCGAATCGATGCTGCCCGGTTCCACCTCGTGTGCACGAACCCGTGAGCCGAAGCTACGGCCGGCGAAGATCAATGAAGCGACGCCGGTTGCAGCCGCCGCGAGGACGGTGATTTCTCCGAAAGTATCCCAGACACGCATGTCAACCAGGGCGACGTTGACAATATTTTTTCCGTAACCCTCGTGGTAAGCCAGCTCTGGCCATTCAAGTGAAATTCGGGTTTGGTCACGGGCGCCCATCATGGCGATGGCAATGTAGATCACCATGACGGCCAAGGCGATTGCCAGCAGTGCGCGTCCCCATTTGATCTTGGCAACTCCACCCCACAGTCGCTTTGGCAAGGCACGCAGAGCCAAAACGAAGGAGACCAAAATGATGGTTTCTACCAACAGTTGGGTCAGCGCCAAGTCGGGTGCCCCCTGCAAGGCAAAGATCGCGACCATGCCGTAGCCGGTGACCGAAACCATCAGCACTGCCATGAAACGCTTTGGCGCAATCACGGACACCACGGCGCCTGCAATAATCAGCGCACCGATGAGCAGCTGGGCAGGGTGGTCAGCAATAACCCAGAGATCGGGCCAAGGAGTCGAGACTGTCAGGGCAATCCCCAGCGGAACTACTAAGACGACGCCAAGAATCACGCCGAGGTAGAAGGACAACGAACCACGTTGGGTGCGACCGGTAATCCAAATGGCAACCATGTCCAGCCCGTTGAGTGACATGCGGTAGATATCTTCGGCGGAGATGATCATGCGCCTCGGAGCAGCACCGGTATCTGTTCGGCGGCGAATCCAGTAGAAGGCAAGACCCAGGCTGATGGAAATTGCGCTGAGTCCCAAGGCTGGGTTCAGTCCAGCAAATGCCAACAGGTGCATTTTGCCTGGTCCACCCTGCGCTGCTGACCAGTGGATCATCAAAGGCTCAACCAGCTGTGGGTACAGGCCAAGGGCCAGCGTCATGGCTGAGAGCAGGAGCAATGGTGCGAGGAAGATCAGTGTTGGGGCCTTGCAGGTCAGGTACGGCACCGAATGCTTTTTCACCCCGAACGCGCCGAAGAAGAAGCGAAGAGAATAACCCATGGTCAAACCAGCGCCGAGCACCAAGCCGATCAAAGCAACGATGCCCCAGCCGTGTTCTAAGTGCAGCGCGGATTCGTAAATTGCTTCCTTGGCCACAAAGCCAAAGGTCAACGGCACGCCCGCCATGGATGCTGCAGCGATTCCGGCGGTAACACTCAGAATCGGCATGGCCCGGCGCAGTCCGCTGAGCTTTCGAATATCACGAGTACCGGTGTTGTGGTCAATGATGCCCACGCTGAGGAACAAGGTCGCTTTGAATAGGCCGTGGGCCAAGGTCATTGCCAGTGCGGCGAAGGCGGCTTCCGGTGTTCCAAAACCGAAAATGGCAATGATGAAGCCCAGCTGCGAGACCGTACCAAAAGCAAGAATCAGTTTAAGGTCATGCTGTTTAAGCGCACGGAAGCCACCAATGAGCATGGTCAGCACACCGATGCCCACGGTCATTGGTACCCAGAGGTTTGTTTCGGAGAATCCCGGGGCCAAGCGCGCGATCAAATAAACGCCGGCTTTAACCATGGCGGCGGCGTGCAAGTAGGCGGACACCGGTGTTGGTGCGGCCATGGCGCCGGGCAGCCAGAAGTGGAAAGGAACCAATGCGGATTTGGAGATGGCACCAACAATGATCAAGGCTATGGCTACGTCCGTGTAGGCACCAAGTGAAACGAGGCGATCTGCGGAAGCCAAGATCTCGGAGAGCTGGTAGCTGCCAGCTTCGGAGCCGATCATCAAGATACCGGCCAGCATGATCAAACCACCCAAGGTGGTGACGATCAGTGCAGTCATTGCCGAACGGCGGGCTGAGATCAAGGCTTGGTTGAAGCCGATGAGCAGATAGGAAAGAACGCTGGTGATTTCCCAGAAGATAAACATGATGATGACGTCGTCGGCCGTGACCAAGCCGGTCATCGCTCCGGCGAAGGCAACCATCTTCGCAGCGAATCCACCAATTTGTGGGTCATCGTTTTTGAAGTAGCGTGCACAGTAGAACAACACCAGTGCGCCCACGCCAAGAATCAGCAGCAGGATGGTGGCGGATAAGGAGTCCATCCGGAAGTTCAACCCGATGTTGAGTCCGGAGATCCACTCAATTTTCAGTGAAGGCGGCGCATTAGGTGCACCGTTGGCCAGAGAGTTATCTGCGGCAAGTACAACAGGTAGCTGAGTCAGCAACCAAATAAATCCCACTGCAGGGACAGCGGCCACCACATAGAAGGCGTTTCGTTTAAGTACCCGGAACAAGAGCGGGCACAAAAGGGCGGTCACAAACAGCGCAGTGAGAATTACTAGCACTTGTCTCCTCTGTCGACTGTTGGTTGGGCAGAGTGCATCGACCACAAAAATAGTCCGCAGTAGTAATTTTATCAGCCGGTTTCCGCGAGCCTCGGCCCAATGTGTCCTTAGAGGAATATTTTCGCCAGTTTCCGCGATCAGCTGATTTTGAGCTTTTGCACAGGATTATCAAGATTTCGATTTTTGGTTCACTCGCTGTTCCGTTCTTGCGGGTACGATTCGAGCATGTCAATCATTCGACCAGATTCGCCCCCAGCCAGCGATAAGTGGCTGAACAAGTACACCTGGGCTTGGGCTAGCTGGGACTGGGGTCAGGCAGCGATCAACGCGGTGATGATCACCTTCGTTTTTACCGTCTACTTGACCAGTGAGCTCTTCGGCGACAAGGACCATGCTTCGCTGGTGTTGTCTCAAGCGCTGACGGTCGGCGGTTTGGCCATCGCATTGCTGGTGCCAGTCACCGGAATGCGCGCCGATGCGGCAGGACGACGAAAACTGTGGATTGTGGTCAATACGCTGATCCTTGTTGTTATCTGCGCGGCCTGTTTCTTTGTCTATCCAGACCCCAAGTTTCTTTGGTTAGGCGCCATCCTGATTGCACTGATGTCAGTGGTCAGCGAGTTTGCCGGAGTGAACTACAACGCCGTACTCAACCAGATTTCAACCAAGGCCACCGTCGGCAAGGTCTCCGGATTCGGTTGGGGCATGGGCTATGTTGGTGGCATTCTTGCTCTAGCTCTGGTGCTTTTCGGATTTGTGGACCCTATAGTTCAGTGGCCAGGTGCCAGTACCGACGGATCACTGAATCTTCGATTGATCGCCATCTTCTCTGCCGCTTGGTGCCTCGTGTTTGCGCTGCCACTGTTTTTCATCATTCCCGAGGCACCGGCAGCCACTTCAGCGAAGATCCCACTGAAGGATTCTTACAAGGTCTTGTTAACAACGATCAAGAACTTGTGGAGCAGTGACCGCAACTTACTGTTCTTCCTTTGCTCCTCAGCCGTCTTCCGTGACGGTCTCGCCGCCATCTTCACCTTCGGTGGCGTCATCGCGGCGGGCACCTTTGGCTTCAGCACCTCAGAAGTAATCATCTTCGCCATTGTTGGCAACCT
>CAACWO010000193.1_pt1 | contig 20992 bp, 16 predicted proteins | sample 2275661 | NCBI WGS metagenome assembly CAACWO01 (sample SAMEA5312466, study PRJEB27640) | indoor metagenome | biome: indoor environment; feature: uncontrolled; material: polymer concrete tiles wood | place: Germany | collected 2014-07-07 | reverse complement strand
GGCAAGCCAATGAGCTACAACAACTACGTTGACGCTGATGCTGCACTGCGTGCCGCTTTCGACTTCGAGAAGCCTGCTGTTGCCGTTGTTAAGCACGCCAACCCATGTGGTGTGGCTGTAGCTTCGGATGACGCTGTTGATCCGATCGCTGATGCGCACCGCAAGGCTCACGCTACCGATCCAGTTTCCGCTTTTGGTGGCGTCATTGCTGCTAACCGCACGGTAACCAAGGAAATGGCTGAAACCGTCAAGGGCATCTTCACTGAGGTTGTCATTGCTCCGGACTTCGAAGCTGAAGCAGTTGAGATTCTCTCGGCCAAGAAGAATATCCGTCTCCTGGCTTTGCCTGAGGGCTATGGCCGTAACAAGAACGAGTTCCGCCAGGTATCCGGTGGCATGCTGATTCAGGCAGGTGACAAGATCGATGCTGATGGCGACAACCCAGCGAACTGGACCCTGGCTGCCGGCCAGGCTGCTGACGCTGCTACCCTTGCTGACCTTGAATTTGCATGGAGCGCAGTACGCGCTGCAAAGTCCAACGCCATCCTGTTGGCCAAGAACGGTGCAGCAACGGGCATTGGCATGGGCCAGGTCAACCGCATCGACTCCTGCAAGCTGGCAGTTGAACGCGCCAACACCCTGGGCGTAAAGGTCGAATCCGGCGCGGATGCAGCCGGTGGCGCCGAGAACGCTGATGCAGCTTTTTCGGAGCAACGTGCAGTGGGCTCCGTGGCTGCCTCGGACGCCTTCTTCCCATTTGCTGATGGTCTGCAGATCCTGATCGACGCTGGCGTCAAGGCTGTTGTACAGCCAGGCGGTTCGGTACGTGATGAGGAAGTTATCAAAGCTGCGAACGAAGCTGGCATCACCATGTACTTCACCGGTGCACGCCACTTCTTCCACTAGGAACTAGTAGCGCTTCGCTGCAAAGACGCCGAGTATGAATCTGTAAGGATTCATACTCGGCGTCTTTTGTTGTCAGTTGTTTTTTAGATTTGGACGTTTATCGAAGCGCTCGTCTTCTCTTGATCAGTAGCACCGAGGCGAGTACACCAGCAATTATCGAAGCAATCCCATACCAGGAGTACGGATGCGGTTGCATGATCCATGCCCACGGGAAAAAATCTGCGTTTTTGCTTCGGGCAAAGGCCGAGGAGAAGGCTACGTAGGCCACCGGGACAACCGTTGCTGTGCTCCCCATTCCCAATATAACGCCCACAAACCACAGCGCCACTAGGCTGGCCAAGTCCCTAACAAACAAGAGCGTGGGGAATTGACCCACACCCGTCAACACCGAGGTAAGCCCACACACAGCAGTGGCAAGAAGCATGATGCCTAGGGCAAAACCTGTCGAATGCGCCCAGATATTGTGCACTGCACTAGACATCCATCCACGCTTTGCGCCACTAACGCATGCTCCAATCAGGACACTGAGTAATAGCGCAGGAATCACCGGAAGTGGCATAGCCGTAGGCATGAACAGAGAACCTAAGAACGGGATCGCCAGCAACTGCTGGCCGAATGCCCCTGCCAGAACACCGCACACCACGGCGCTGACTGCGCAAAAAACGATTCCCCGGGTACGTAGCGCAAGAATCATTTCAACCCCTGAGGCAACGTGGGAACTTCACACCGTGACAGTTGCTTGTAAGTCCTCAGCACCCACGCCCGCTGTTGTTCAAATGATTTGGAGCCCAGTACCTCATCGTTGATCACTGCGTCTGAGCCGAGGACCTTGTGAAGTGCATAAGACGTGGTCCAGTCCTGCAAAATCTCAAAGGCCTGATACTGCTTATCGAAGTCACCGTTTTCGCACAGGTGGTTGATGATCTCAGCGGAATAGGAACTCGATGCTGCGTACACAACCTGTTCATCTGTGTACCAAGGTTCGAATGAGGTCACCAGCTCACCTGTCTCAGCTACGCGAGCATCATGATCGAGTTCGGCGGTCACTCGTTTAGCTTTGGGGAAACCAATCTGGGATAAAGCTAGGACGCTGCGTGCCACCAAATCGCTGCGATCCCCACCAAAGCGTTGTACGTCGTTGAGGCAAACTTGCGGACCTGTCCCGGTGCAAGTGAGCTGTCTTGCATCGTCATTGACCACCGCAATCCCGTCAATATCTCGTGAAATAAACAACCCAGCGATCAGCGAGAGAACCAGCAACGAGGTTCCGATGGCATATATCATCGGGGCATTCTGACCAGCAGATTTCTTTTTGAGTAGCGGATTTTTGTTGCTAGCGAGGCTCAGGAATCCACCGGTGGCAAGCAACGAAAATACGATCAAGGTCCACACGCCGCGGTAGTCCAGCGATTGGGCCGCCATGCAACAACCGTTCAAGGTCATTCCGGATAGATAATGAGCAGGAAAATATCCCGAAGCGCCGGTGAAGGCAAGGAATAGGTAGCTGAGAACCAGTGCTAACGGAATCGCGAAGCGACTAGGGAACCATTGTCCGAGGAGGTATCCAAAGGACGAATGGGCCATGATCGCCAGTAGATATCCCAGAACTACAAGCCACAGTTTAGGTTCAGGGAACTGCCTAGCAGAAACTACTAGATAGGCAACTATGGCGACTTGGATCAGGGCAGCCGCCACCACGCTTGGCCAAAGCCTGTCGAGAATTCGCCAGAGGTAACCGCGCGCGGTGACCTCAGTGATTCCTCTACTGTTTCGCTCTCTGCTCGACTCGATTGCTGCGCAGATCGAAGCCAATAGACAAGAAAACAAGAGCGTGCTTGATGCCCCAGATACGGCCGCGGCCGAATTGCCCAGGACTAAATTCAGTTCTGTGTAGCTGCCCACATAGATGAAGGCAACGATCAAGAATATTGGTAAGAGCCACAGTGCCGGTCGTTTTGTAAGTGGAAGCATTAGCGTTCTCCGACAACGAGTTGAGCGTAGGCCGCACGAATTCGATCTCGCGGGTCAACGTCGGGGCCGCCGCCTAGGTCCATAAATTTGGTTGTGTAGCCGTGGAACTTTTGGCGTCCTTGATCAAGAACAAAGACAGCGTCAAAGGTTCCGTCGATATCTTCGGTCTGATGAGTCGATACGAGGACTATTTTCTTGGGATCCATGTCCTGCAGGATCCTTTGAAATCTTTCGCGCTGATTGGGATCGAGTCCCGCAGTTGGCTCATCGAGCAAGATGACAGAGGCATCGTGTGCAAGCGCGCCCGCCAGGCCAAGACGTCTCTGTTGCCCGCCGGACAGCTCGGTGGACTTGTGCTTAGACATCTCAGAAAGTCCAACTTGCTCCAGCGCAGCAGGAGCTGCTTCCCTTGCTTCTTTTCGGGTGGCACCCTTGAGCCATGCCGAATACATAACATGTTCTAATGCCGATAAGCCTGCGACTGGGCTGAAGTCCTGCGGTAGCCACGCGACGTTCTTGCGGAAAGCGCGCAGTTCCTTTGAACTGATGTCCATCGTGCTGGTAACAAGGCGAATGCTTCCCAACCGTGGTGTCAGCGCGGTGGCAAGTAGAGAAATCAGGGTGGTCTTACCTGCTCCATTGGGGCCGAGTATTGCCGTTTTCCCTGATCCAAAAGTTAAATCGATGCCGTCAAGAAGCAAGGAACTTTTAGGATACGAAAACGAGAGGTTCTTGATACTTACACTGCTCATCAGTACGTCTGAGTAACTCTCTCGGCAGTTGAAGTTCATAATAAATCCTTGCGTGACAGCGTCGCAGCCCCCACCGCACGAAGAATTACTTTAAACACAACCCTGCAAACGCACAAATCAGCCGGTATTCGGACGTTTTTACCTCAGGCTCAATTTGAAATTAGGGCGACAATGATCCTTCGCAAAAAATTTGGTGCAAGTTAGGGAATTTTTGTACAACGCGCTCCGGAGAAACATCGACCTAATGCGCTGTTCTAACCCAAGTCCTGCCTCTGGGAGGTGAAAGGAGTCACGTAAAAACGAAAATGTTTCAACGGTCGACTCAAGCGGGTTGCCGGTGTGGTGCGCATTCGTGAAGGGTGAAGATTTCGAAACATAAAATTGTTCAACAACATCTTGCCAAGGTTGTTCAACAACCTGTAATGTCGTGTGGGTTACATTGAGTCTGTGACAGTTGTCACCACTATCGCATTGGAACGTCACCATGGCACTTCCTGAGTCCAAGACTGAAATGAGCCCCAAAGCTCGGCGAACCGCCCTGCTGGGAGCCATGTTCTTGATGGCCACCAGCGCCATCGGTCCCGGGTTTATCACCCAGACCACCGAATTCACCGTAAAAATTGGCGCTGCTTTCGCCTTTGCTATCGTCGTTTCGATTCTGGTCGACATTGCTGTGCAGCTGAACGTCTGGCGCGTTATCGGCGTAACCGGCATGCGGGCTCAGGAACTGGGCAATAAGGTTCTGCCCGGTGTGGGCTGGCTATTAGCGGCACTCGTATTCATCGGTGGCGTTGTCTTTAATATCGGTAATATCGCCGGTACCGGCCTCGGCGTGAATGCCATGCTCGGAGTAGATGCAAAAATTGGTGGCGTCGTCTCGGCTGTCGTTGCGATTCTGATCTTCTTGTCCAAGAAAGCCGGAATGGCTTTGGACCGCATCGTCGTGCTCCTGGGCGCAATCATGATCCTCTTGATGCTGTACGTAGCTATCGTTGCTGCGCCACCTGTTGGCGATGCGCTGAAGAATGTAGTGCTGCCTGAAAAGGTGGACTTCCTGATTATTACCACCCTCATTGGTGGCACTGTCGGTGGTTACATCACCTACGCCGGCGCACACCGCATGATCGACTCCGGTACCAGCGGAATTGAGCACATCAAGTCGATCTCGAACGTCTCCATTCTGGCAATTATCGTCACCGGCGTTATGCGAGTTCTGCTGTTCCTCGCAATCCTTGGCGTAGTAGCCGGCGGTGTCGCCCTCGTGAGCGATAACAAGGCAGCGGAAGCATTCGGCCACGCGGCAGGACCCATCGGCATCCGTGCTTTTGGCGTCATCCTCTGGGCCGCTGCACTGACCAGCGTTATCGGTGCCGCGTACACCTCGGTTTCATTCATCACCAAGCGAACCACCTCCGAGCGAACCCGAAACCTGATCACTGTTGCCTTCATCGCAGTCTGCGGAGTGATTTACCTACTCCTAGGAAAAGCTCCAGCAACGCTGTTGATCTTCGCAGGTGCCTTCAACGGGCTCATTCTTCCTGTTGGATTTGCCGTACTACTCTGGGTCGCCTGGCGTCGCCGGGATCTGATGGGCGGATACAAGTACCCCAAGATCTTGCTGTTCGTAGGCATGCTTGCGTGGCTGATTAGCGTCTTCCTCGCCTGGAGCTCGCTGTCCGGTCTAGCTGCCCTCTGGCAGGGCTAGGGTGGCAACCAGATGGGCAACATCAGCGAACTATCTCGGAGCCAACGAGCTGCACTGACGCCAAGTCAGGCACGTGAGTACTTCCGTGAAGGACAAGTAATTCCTACTGCTGGAATCAGTGCCGGCTACGCGCAAGCGAACTTGATGATCGTGCCTAAAGAACTGGCCTTTGATGTTCTGCTCTTCGCTCAGCGCAATCCCAAATCCTGCCCAGTGCTGGGAGTGCTTGAAGCTGGGGAAGTAACTAGCGCACTGCTTGCTGGGGGAGACATCCGCAGCGATGTCCCGAAATACGTGGTGTACGAGAACGGCGAAAAAATCGCCGAACCCACGGATCTGAGCGAATATTGGCGCGATGATCTGGTCACCTTCATCATTGGCTGTTCTTTTACTTTCGAATCGGCCTTGATGGACAACGGTATTTCGGTGGCTCATATTGACCAGGGCGTGAATGTGCCCATGTATAGGACCACCACAAGGAGCAATACTGCTGGGGCGATTTCTGGACCCATGGTTGTTTCCATGCGCCCTGTTCCTGCTTCACAAGTAGCTGACGCCGTTCGAATCACTTCACGGTATCCGGCAGTGCACGGAGCACCGGTGCACATTGGCAATCCTGAGGAATTGGGCATTACCGACTTGTCGAAGCCAGACTTTGGGGATGCGGTTCAGATCCCCGAAGGTAGCGTTCCAGTGTTCTGGGCCTGCGGGGTCACTCCTCAAGCTGCGGTCATGGAATCACGACCTTCATTGGCTATAGGCCATGCGCCGGGACACATGCTGATCACTAACATTAGAGATTCGCAGTACCAAGTGCCTTAATCGAAAAATGCTGCGGTGCACTTCCTAGTACGGAGGTGCGCCGCAGCACTCATTTAATCTGAATCTTCAACTCAGCGTTGTTGAACCCAGGCCTCAACCTCGGCCAGACGAGCCTGTTTTGCCACGTCGTCGATGAATGAAGACTCGAAGGAATTCCGGGCTAACTGAGCCAACTGCTCTGTGCTGAAATCAAAAGCTTGCATCAGCGAGGCAAAGTTGGCATCCATATATCCGCCAAAGTATGCAGGATCGTCAGAGTGAACCGAGACCTTTAATCCAGCTTCCAGCATCTGCGGAAGCGGATGATCTGACATCGTATCCACCGCGCGGAGTCGGATATTAGATAGGGGGCAGACTGTTAATGGCATTTGCTCGTTAACTAGTCGCTGAACTAGAGCCTGATCATCTAAGCAACGAATACCATGATCCACACGCTCTACCTTGAGCAGATCCAAGGCTTGCCAAATGTAATCGGCAGGGCCTTCCTCGCCGGCGTGGGCGACAACGTGCAGGCCGCTTTCGCGCGCCAAATCAAAAACTTCAACAAATAGTTCCGGTGGGAAGCCCAACTCCGAAGAGTCCAAGCCGATGCCGTCAATATTGTGCTTACTAGCAACCATCTCTTGAAGCAGAGCCAAGGCCTCGCTGGCCGGAGCATGACGCCAGAAGCAGGCGATGAGTTTATGCGAGATTCCCCAAGCTTCTTGAGCTTCATCTAGGGCATCCCGAATCCCGGCAATGACGTCGGTCAGGTCCATGCCGCGCTCCACATGGGCCTGCGGATCAAAGAACAATTCAACGTGTCGTACTCCGGAAGCATGCGCGCGCTGCAAATACGCCATAGTGATTTCGTAGAAATCTTCGCGAGTACGCAGAACTAGCATGTTGGCGTAAAACAGGTCCAAGAATGACTGCAAGTTGCTGAACTCGTATTGGGCGCGCAATTCATCGATTGAGCCGTAAGGAAGTTCAATTGAGTGCTTAGCGGCCAGAGACATGATCATCTCGGGTTCCAAAGTGCCTTCGAGATGGATATGTAATTCGGCAACGGGCAAGTTCACTGGGAGGAACCTTTCAGCAGTAACTTCTTTAGAGGCGAGCTCGCTGGTCTATTCAGGAACTCGCAAGTTTGCCTTCCACCTTACGCTGGCAATCTAGGTGGGCCCAGGCGTTGAGGGTGTGCATGTAGCGCCACAAACTAGTTTCAAGGCAGGCTCGGCAACCGGTGTGAGCGGAGTAAACAAGCTAGGCAACAGGGCCAGAGCAGAAGCCCGGAATTCACGGAAACTCAACGGCAAGACGAACTCGTTGACTGATCAGCAGAACAGCAAAAACGGCATGACAAACAAAGTGATCCGGGTTGAACTGGTTGATCCGAGAAATGGAATTCTGAATTCTTGATGAGACAGAAATCGCAAGATTGAGCCCTGAAGCTAGGCTGTAGGGTGGTTCTTGCCCAACGCATTGATATGTTCTATCAACTCAGCTTCGGCCTTATCTAAGTATTCGCGCAATGCTGTCGCTGCTTCGGAACGCTTGCCCTCACTAAGGAGCTTGACCAAGTTGGCGTTCTGCTCCACATAGTGTGAATGGAAGTCTGGCGCATCGCTCATGGCGTGGAAGACTAAACGCATTCGTGCCAGTACTCGCCCCATGAGTTCCTGAACTAGGGAACTGTCCGAGGAACGAACTAGCTGCTGGTGGAATGCTTGGTTTGCGCTCGCCATTCGAGGGATATCACCGGCCGTCATACCTGCCCGGGCCTCAACGATGATCTTGCTCAACTGGTCCAAATCCAGCTCGGGTCCCCATGCCAGGCACGCAGGCTCAATGGTGCGGCGTACTGCGTAAATTTCACGCACATCATCAGCGTCCGGAGACGCCACAAACACCCCGCGGTTGGGGATTCTTGTGATGATCAGTTCGCTGTCCAGCAAGGTGAAGCTTTCGCGCAAGGTATTGCGCGAAAGCCCCAACGACTCAGCTAGCGACTGCTCCGAGAGCTTATCGCCAGGTAGCAACTCACCTTCAGCGATACGAGTACGCAGGAGATTCGCGGCCCACACGCTGCTGTGTGCATGGGGTGCTTTGCCCGGAAGAGCGGAGACGCTACTGCTGGAGTTCATTAGTCCAATTTATCCCAACTCGTTACCTGACAAGGAACAGCCGAAGCCAAGTTACTGGATGGTCCCCAAAGCTTGGGAGCGTCGTACCGCGGCGCCGACGTCCAACGTGCCCGGAGCAAAAACGCCGTCACGATGAGCCGCCACTGCGGACTCCATCTTCATAGCTTCCACAACAGCCACCGTTTGCCCCTTGGACACGGTGGCGCCGTCTTCCACAGCGAAGCGAACGAGGTTGCCGTCCATCGGGCTAAGCACTGCAGCGGCATCCTGCTCGGTGGTCTCCTGAGACTGAAAGCCCTGTCCTTGCGCCACACCAGATGGGTTACGCAATGCGTTGGTCAGCGCTGCCGGCAGACCAAGCTGCACCGCCTTGCCGTCCAACTCGATGGTGATCGTTTCGCGGCTGGTATCTGGCTGGTCCAGATCCATCTGGTCACTAGCCTCGACCTCATTGAGGAACTCGTCCTCAATCCATGTGGTGTAGACCTTCAGCTCTGGGCCGTTGAAATCTTCATGATCGATGACCGCACGGTGGAAGGGCAAAACGGTAGGGACACCATCAACCCTGATCTCAGCTAGCGCCATGCGAGCACGACGCAATGCTTGCGCACGGTCGGCACCGTGGACAATCAGCTTGCCAATCATCGAATCGTAGAAGGGAGGAATCACTGAGCCACTGCGAACACCAGAATCAACACGAACACCGGCACCGGTGGGAGCCTCAAAACGCTCAACCGTACCTGGAGCTGGAAGGAACCCGCGGGCAGGATCTTCAGCGTTAATGCGGAATTCAAAAGCATGACCCTTGGGAGTTGGATCTTCCGTCAAAGACAGGGGAAGGCCGTCGGCAATGCGGAACTGCTCGGCAACCAAGTCCACGCCGGCGGTCTCTTCAGTAATCGGGTGCTCCACCTGCAAACGAGTATTCACTTCTAGGAAGGAAATGAGTCCGTCCTGGGCAACGAGATACTCGACGGTGCCAGCTCCTACGTAGCCAGCTTCTTTGCAGATCGCCTTGGCCGATTCGTGGATGCGGGTACGCTGCTCGTCGCTGAGGAACGGCGCCGGGGCTTCTTCCACCAGCTTTTGGTGACGACGCTGCAGTGAGCAATCGCGCGTGCCGACAACCACCACATTGCCGTGGGTATCGGCCAAGACCTGGGCCTCAACGTGGCGCGGCTTGGACAGGAAGCGCTCCACAAAACATTCGCCACGGCCGAAGGCAAGAGTAGCTTCGCGGGTGGCTGACTCGAAGGCCTCGGTAATCTCATCCAACGAGTAAGCGATCTTGATGCCGCGGCCACCGCCACCAAAGGCGGCCTTGATAGCTACAGGCACACCATATTCTTCGGCAAAAGCACGAACCTCAGCAGCGTTCTCGGCAGGCCCATCGGTGCCGGGAGCCAGCGGGGCTCCGGCGAGAACTGCTATCTTTCGAGCCGTGACCTTATTGCCAAGATCTTCGATGGCCTGAGGGGAAGGACCGATCCACTTCATACCCGCATCAATAACCGCCTGAGCGAAGGAGGCGTTCTCAGAAAGGAACCCATAACCCGGGTGTACTGCGTCGGCACCGCTGCGCTGGGCAATATCGATGATCTTTTCAATATTCAGATAGGTCTCTGCGCCCGTTGAACCGTGCAGGGGATAGGCTTCGTCAGCCAGAGACACATGGAAGGCATCAGCGTCTGGGTCAGAGTAAATAGCAACGGAGGCAATGTTTGCATCAGTGGCGGCCCGAGCGATGCGGACTGCGATTTCGCCGCGGTTGGCGATGAGAACCTTTTTCATGACAATCCTAAGAATTTAGTTGGCCGACAAAGCGGAAGGAGACTGAAGGACAAAACGAATTTTGCTTCCCGGCGGAAGCTGCGCTGCTGCGCTGAGATCATCTGTGGTGACAGTTGCGATGACTGGGTATCCGCCGGTGACTGGATGATCCGCGAGGAACAAAACCGGCAACCCAGACGGCGGAACCTGCAACGATCCGCGTGCCACACCTTCGCTGGCTAGTTCGCCAGACTTAGTGCGTTGCAGTGGCTGGTCTTCGGTATCTAGGCGAATGCCGACACGGTTCGATTCACTGGTGACATTCCAGATCTGCGCGGTGAGTTGAGCCAAACCAGCATCACTAAACCAGTCGGTCCGTGGACCAGCAATGATCTTCAGCTGATATACGTCTTGCTCATCGGCAATCGGCAATGTGCTGGGTTGCGGATTACCCACAATGTGCCCGATATCCGGCTGCTTCACCGGAATGAAGGTTCCCGCTGCCAACGGTTCGGGGCCAACACCAGAGAGCGTATCGGTGGACAGAGACCCGAGGATTGGCTCTATTGCGATCTCGCCTCGCACCGCCAGATAGCTACGCAGTCCTGAACCATCAGGTTCTACGCTCAGGCGCTCGCCGTGCAACAAGGCGAAGGGTGCGTTGCTCAGAACCTGACGCGGGGTGCGAATGGGGTCATCTTCGGATGGCGTGATCCACAGCGAAGCTTGGGCTCCACAGTGAGCCAAAACTTGATCTTCTGATGCTTCGAGGGTGATGCGACTGCCCAGGTTTTCAATCACGGCTGTTTCCCGATGGTTGCCGACCAACCTATTGGCCTGGCGGAAAGCTAGTGGATCCGCCGCGCCAGCGACACCCACTCCGAGATTGCCAAAACCAATACGACCGGCATCCTGCAGTAGAGACTGTAGGCCGGCGTCAATGATTCTAAGCCCGCCGAGGTTGGAGGCTTCTGCGGCTAGATCCTTCGCCTGAGGTTTCGTACTAACTGACAGCTTTTCGGTAGCCGGAACAAATTGGACTGTGTCCTGGGGGCGGATCAGCGCGGGATTTCCGCGCTGCAGATCCCACATTTGAAGCTCGGTGTGTCCGATCAATTGCCAGCCACCGGGGGATTGGCGCGGATAAACGGCTGAGTATTCGCCAGCTAGAGCCACGGCGCCTGCCGGGACCTTGGTGCGCGGGGTGTCTCGTCGTGGCACGTTCAGCACTTGATTCTCACCCAGTAAATAGGCGAAGCCGGGAGCAAATCCGCCGAACACTGCGCGCCACTTCTGTCCGGTATGGGCATTGATAACCGCTTCAGTGCTTAGGCCGGTCAGCTCGGCCACAGCAGCGAGGTCTTCACCATCATAATGAACCGGAACTTCCACCAGCTTGCCGGCAGCATTCACGGCAACTGTTACTTCCATATGTGGCAGCGCCATGCTGGCACGTTCTGCATTCTGCCAGGAGTCGAACTTCAATAGCACCGTCTGCGCGGCGGCCAACAGGTCGAGCTGACCGGGCAGGGGAGAGGCCTCCAGCGCAGCATTAAGAGCTAGGACTGCGTCGAGCGAATCGAGGTCGACGAGTAGATCATGGGATCCTGCCCGATGAATGGCACGGATGCTCACGCAAAGCTCCGAATCTGTACGCCAGAGTGTTCTAGTCCTTCACGCACGGCCCGGGCCATGGCCACTGCTCCTGCGGTATCGCCGTGAAGGCAGATGCTTTCGGCAGGCATCTTTATGGTGCTTCCATCGACCGCAACGATGGTCCCTTCGGTGGCTAGTCGGACCATGTTTGCTGTGACTTCTTGGGGATCATGCAACACGGCATTAGCTTCGCGCCTGGAAACCAAGGTGCCGTCCGGGGTGTAGTTACGGTCGGCAAAAGCTTCGGCTACTCCACGTAGGCCAGCTGCCTCGGCCTTTTGCAGGGCAACGGATCCGGGCAGTAGCAAGACAGGAAGGTCGGTGCCAAAAGCTTTGATTGCATCGATAACGGCTTGGGCATGAACCTCGTGGTGCACGATGGTGTTGTAAAGAGCGCCGTGGGGTTTGACGTACTTGATTTCAGCACCTGCACTGCGGGCTAATGCCTGCAGTGCTCCGAGCTGATAAAGGACGTCGTCGGCTAGTTCGGTGGCTGAGCAGTCCAAGAAACGTCGGCCAAAGCCAGCTAGATCCCGATAGCCAACGTGGGCACCGATGGTGACGTTGGCGCTGACGGCATCACGACAAGTTTGTGCAATGGTGCTGGGGTCTCCCGCGTGGAATCCGCAGGCAATGTTTGCCGACGAAACCGAGGTGAAGATCGCGGCGTCATCACCCATAGTCCAGTTGCCGAAAGATTCGCCTACGTCAGAATTCAGGTCTATGAATGGCATTGTGATCCCCGTCTCGTGAGCATGTCTTGATAAAAGGATGCCCTACTTTCGATAATTGTTCAACAATCTAAGCGGAAGTTTCTTGAGCGGTTTCGATTGCACGCGACAAAGCCCCGAGGCAAACAGTGCGAACTGATCTCGACTCGGGGCCTTGTGGGGTGGCGCTGTTGCTAACTAGTGGCCGGTGCTTTGTTGATTGCCTTTGATCAGCAATGCGAAGACAATGCTGAGGGTTGCCAGGATGGCCCCGACGATAAACGAGACGTGGGCACCTGCGAACAACCCGGAGGTAACTTCGGTACCACTGGTAATTTTTGCCTTTGATACCACTGACATGATGGTGACAAAAATGGTGGTTCCGATGGCGCCGGCCAGTTGCTGAGCAGTGTTAAAGATTGCTGAGCCGTGGCCGAAGAGTCGTGGGTTCAACGATGACATGGCCGAGGACATCAACCCTGTCATCAGCAATGCCAGGCCGATGGAGAAGATGATGTGGGTAAGAGTGAACATCCACAGTTCAGTCTCCGCATTAATCGTGGTGTAGAGCCACTGACCTGCGGCCAGCATGATGGCGCCTGGGATCAGCACTGGACGTGGGCCGTGCTTGTCGTAGATGCGACCAAAAATTGGTGAAACGATGATCTGAGCGACTCCGCCAGGCAAGAGCATCATGCCAATCTTCAGCGAGTCGATGCCCCGACCGGACTCCAGCAATATTGGGATGATCATCAAGGAGCCGAGCAACGTACCAAAGGCAATCATGATCATCACGATGGCGAATGTGAATTCACGCGACTTGAAGGCCGAAAGGTTTAGTAGTTCACGACCTTCGCGGGTGAGTGAAATCTGTCGTTTGATGAAAAGGGCAAGCGAAACAACGCCAATCGCAAAGCTGACGATAGTCAAGGCTGGGTTGCTTGCGGCATGTTCAATACTGGAAATTCCATAAACCAAGAATCCAAATGCCAGTGCGGAGAGTGCCACGGAGGCCGCGTCAACCTTGATCTTGTTGGTATTACTTGGAACCTTGAAGAAGATGATGCCCAGTACTAGTACCACTGCAGCGATTGGAAGCATCAGGGCAAAAACGTAATGCCAGCTCAGGGCGTGGACAATTGCCCCAGAAACTGTTGGGCCGATTGCCGGACCCACGCCAATAACGATGGAGTTTAGACCCATGATGGTCCCGCGCTTTTGAACCGGCACCAACGTTAGTGTGGTGGTCATCAGCAATGGCAGGATGATCGCCGTTCCTAGTGCCTGAATGATCCGAGCCAGGAGCAAGAAGGCGAAGCTAGGCGCAATAACGGCTATGCCGGTGCCTACCAAGAAGCTGATGATGGCAAACATGAACAACGTGCGGTGCTCGAAGCGTTGGAGCAGGAATCCGGTAGTTGGAATTACTACGGACATGGTCAACAGGAATCCTGTTGTCAGCCACTGCCCGGTCGCGGCAGTGATATTCATATCCGACATGATTCCCGGCAGAGCCACTGTCAAGACAGTTTCATTCAAGATCATCATGAATGCAGCCAACGCCAATGCGGCGATGATGCCGGTGAGCTGCTTGGTGCTCAATTGTGCTTTAGGCGCCTGCGGTGGCGACACTGCGGCTTCTGTTTCTGTACGTTCCGAGGTCAATTTTTCTCTTTCGTCGAATTCCCAACTTCCAAATAATGTCATAGAGTGACAGAATTTCGTAAGGAAAACTGTCATAGTGTGACAGGAAACTACTTTTACCCGGAGTCGTGAGACGATCACTAGGTGCTCGGGTATGGAGGAAAGCATGGGGATTCGTGATCAACGCAAGGCTGAAACTTCGCGCAAGATTCAGGCTGCGGCTTTGGATCTCCTAGAGGAGCTAGGGTTGGAAGCTACGACGGTTGCGCGCATTGCACAACGGGTGGGCATCTCTTCGCGCACATTCTTCCGCTATTTTGATTCAAAAGAGTCGGCCATAGTTCCCGGGCAAGGGGAGCTGGTGAATGCTCTGACCGACCTAGAAATCGCCCACGGCACCTCTGCTTCGCACATCTTTCAGTCGCTACTTCAAGTTTGTCGCGAACATTTTTCTACTGAGATTGAACAGCATGAGTTCCGCAGGGTGAGCCGTCTGATGCTCGCCGATCCCAAATTGTTGTTGATCGCCACTCAGCGAGAACAGGAACTCGTGGTGGAGCTGACCCAGTCCTTGACCGCGCGAGAATTGGTAACGCCCATGCAAGCGTCGCTGACATCTGAGGTAGTGGCTTCGACGTGGCGTGTTGCTTGGCAGTGCTTTACCCAAGCAGAAAAAGCTGGAACTAGCGCAGTGCCATCGGAATTCTTTGAACAGGCAGTCAAAGAATTGATGCAAATTTCCTCTGCAGGACCGTCGGACTCCTAAAGCTGTAGGGCGAACCGCATTGAGTTATGCGAGATTAACTTAAATGTGACAAACCGCTCCGGCGCTATTCATCCCGGCATTTCGGGGCAGGATTGATGTTCCGATGAAGGTTTCGCAGATTGTGAAAGTGTGGTGAACTCCAAAATCGGGTAGATTTGGAACGTTGAGTTCAGGGCGGTTAACACCGCTTCCGCACGACGTTCAGGGAGACGCCACACCTTATGGCAAAGATTATTTACACCCACACCGACGAAGCGCCAATGTTGGCGACTCACTCGTTCCTACCAATCGTTGAAGCCTTCGCTTCGACTGCAGGTGTGGAACTTGAGACCCGCGACATCTCGCTGGCCGGTCGCATCATCGCTACCTTCCCTGACTATGTCACCGAAGAGCAGCGCATCGGCGATGCTTTGGCAGAACTTGGCGATCTAGCCAAGTCCCCAGAAGCAAACATCATCAAGCTGCCAAACATCTCAGCTTCGATCCCACAGCTCAAGGCTGTCATTGCAGAGTTGCAGGCCGCCGGATACGCATTGCCTGACTACCCGGACAACCCATCTTCGGATGAAGAGACCGATGTCCGCGCGCGTTACGACAAGATCAAGGGTTCGGCTGTGAACCCAGTGCTGCGTGAAGGTAACTCCGACCGCCGCGCTCCACTGAGCGTAAAAAACTACGCGCGCAAGTACCCACACTCCATGGGTGCATGGACCGCTGATTCAAAGACCAATGTCGCCACCATGGGTGCTGACGATTTTGCGTCGAATGAGAAGTCCATCGTTATTGATGCGGACAAGAAGATCTCGATCCGCTTTGTTGGCGAAGATGGCGAAGTAAAGGTTCTGAAGAAGCCTTTCGACGTGCTCAAGGACGAAGTCATCGACGGCACCGTCATGCACGTTTCTGCACTCTCGGAATTCCTGAAGAACTCCGTGGCACGCGCCAAGGAAGAGGGTGTGCTGTTCTCCGCTCACCTGAAGGCCACCATGATGAAGGTCTCTGACCCAATCATCTTCGGCCACGTTGTGAAGGCTTACTTCTCCGAACTGTTCGACACCTACGGCGACGAGCTGGCAGCGGCCGGTTTGAACCCTAACAACGGTCTGGCAGCTATTCTCGGTGGCCTAGATGAACTCTCTGACGACGTTCGCGCCGGCGTGGAGAAGCTGATCGCTAAGGGCTTGGAAGAAGGCCCAGCAGTTGCCATGGTCGATTCCGACAAGGGCATCACCAACCTGCACGTCCCATCGGACGTCATCGTTGACGCTTCCATGCCAGCAATGATCCGCCTGGGCGGCAAGATGTGGGATGCCAAGGGCAACACCGCAGACACCCTGGCTGTTCTTCCGGATTCCTCCTACGCAGGCATCTACCAGGTTGTTATCGATGACTGCCGTGCCAACGGTGCTTACGATCCAACCACCATGGGTACCGTGCCAAACGTTGGTCTGATGGCTCAGAAGGCCGAAGAATACGGTTCCCACGACAAGACTTTCGAAATCGCTGGCAATGGTCATGTACAGATCGTTGACGAGAACGACGCAGTGCTCATCGAGCACCAGGTCTTCACCGGTGACATCTGGCGTGCATGCCAGGCCAAGGACGTTGCAATCCGTGACTGGGTAAAGCTGGCCGTGAACCGTGCTCGTGCATCCCAGACTCCTGCAGTGTTCTGGCTTGATGAGAAGCGCGCACACGATGCCGTGCTGATCACCAAGGTCAACGAGTACCTGAAGGAACTGGACACCGATGGCCTGACCATCGAAATCCTGTCCCCGGTTGAGGCTACCCAGTACACCATCGACCGCATCCGCAAGGGCGAGGACACCATCTCGGTGACCGGCAACGTGCTGCGCGACTACCTGACCGACCTGTTCCCGATCCTGGAACTGGGCACCTCGGCCAAGATGCTCTCGATCGTTCCGCTGCTGGCTGGCGGCGGACTGTTCGAGACCGGTGCCGGTGGTTCGGCTCCGAAGCACGTCCAGCAGCTGGTGAACGAAAACCACCTGCGCTGGGATTCCCTGGGCGAGTTCATGGCCCTGGGTGCTTCCTTCGAGCACCTGGCGGTCAACAACGACAACGCTCGCGCCCAGGTGCTGGCAGACACCTTGGATGCCGCAACCGGCACCTTCCTGCTGGAAGACAAGTCGCCTAAGCGCAAGGTTGGCGAGTTGGATAACCGCGGCAGCCACTTCTACTTGGCCAAGTTCTGGGCAGAAGAATTGGCCAAGCAGGACAAGGACGCTCAGCTTGCTGAAGCCTTCTCCGCAGTAGCCAAGGCACTGGACGAGAACGAGGAAGCTATTGTTTCCGAGCTCGCCGAGGTTCAGGGCAAGGCTGTTGACCTGGGCGGCTACTACCGTCCGGACGAAGCTAAGACCGCAGCAGTTATGCGCCCAAGCGCAACGCTGAACAAGGCTCTGGAACTGCTGACCAAGTAGTCACCAAAGTTAGCTAGTTTGAGGCGTCCCCTGCGGGTGGCGCCTCAAACTTTTAAGTAATACATCAAAAAGTTTCTAGTGTTCACGTTATTTCGCGGCGCGACTCTTCCTCGTCGGGGCTTCCTACTCTTTTGGGCGCTGCGCTATACCCAGCTGCGCAGACGTCAACCCATCGGTTTGTTCACGCTCGGAGGGCTCGGCGCCTTGAACGTGCTGATGATGCGCAGGCGGTTCAGAAGCAACGGACTCCAGTTCACCAAGTAGGGCGGGGACGTCTTCTGCCGTGACCTCTTCAAAAACCAGGTGACCTACTTCCGTATAGAGCTCAGGGAAGAAATAGTGCCCGGCACTCACTCGATCCATGAGCCACACATCGCGGTAGCTGTTGTAGGTATAGAGCTCTTCAGATCGCTCGTTCAACACGTGCAGGCCCAAGCTATCAGCTGGGTCGGAATAGTCGCTGTGAAATTGGCTCTTGAAGAATCTCATTGTCTCGCCTTGCTCAAGTCGGATCGGGCCCTATACCAACAGTAGCTAGTGGCAGTTCGATAGGCCTGTTCAAGGGCATTCGGCACCAACACTTTGGTGAACTGTCCTAAGTCAGACTTCTTGCGAGTCGACTTCGTGGCGCCTGGCAAGGTGATGGCGCTTATCAAACGAAGGAAAGCGAATCAACAGTGCGCATGTAAAACGCTCATTTCCTGAGTGTAAAAACTTTCTCATTTTGTATAAATCACTTTTGCTTTGAATCCAATGATAATAGTGTCGTAATTGTCAGGAAGAGAATCTGTGACTGGCTGAAAGAAACTACGCAACGAAATCGATTGAGGTATTTTTGATGTTGAGCAATCTCCTTGTGTCCCTGGCCGTGCTGATCCATAGCCTGGGCCTCTAGAACTTTAGACCGCTGCTGTTGAGCAGACAGTATTGACCGTTACTCGTGCAGGGGTAACGGTCAATATTTTTTGCGCAATTAGAGGCGCACCTGACTAGAGGCGATAAGAATACAGTCCGATTCTTCCGGCGCATTACAGTGGGACCTCACGTGGTGAAAGTCGGTACAACGAGGGTCGGTGGTGGAATTGTTGGATTCACTAATTGCTTTTATCGCCAAAGAAACAGGATATTTAACGCGTCAGAAACCAAAGTGTCGGTGAATGGCAGTAGGATCATTTTCAAGTCATTTAGGCGCTAGGAGGAATGATGACTACTCATTTCCCAGGATCTCGGATATCCATAGTTTTAGATGCTGATGGGGTGCGGAGATTTGCTACCGAGGCGCGCCAAACACAACCCACCAGAATTCTTGCCGTTGTAGAGCGCTCCGCATTTACGCGTGACGCAACAGGGCAAAAACATGGCTATGTGCCATTTTCTTCGTCGATAATGTCGCATGGACATCTGGCTCAACGCAGTCAGAGGGGCCTGCACTTCGATTTCGCCGTCACGCTGTGTGATTCCATCCATCGTCCGGTCATCACCCTGACCGGAACTTGTGGCAGTGGCGAGTTAGATGTGGCGATTCTCGATGTCATCGCGGAGTTTACTGGCAGTAGCCGTATTGCTTGTTCCGGTGCGATAGACATTCTCATCTCGAATCGTGACGGACTCGGTCATCAAGAGCTAGCGTCGAACCCAGTTTTTTGCCTGAATCCTGCATGGTTATTCGGCCTCAATATGGAACTTGCAAATCACGTGAACACGCAGGCCCTGGCTGCTACCCGGCAGGCCTATCAATCACGGTCTTCGGTCATTGCTTATACCGACGGTTCGCTTCCTCATCATGGACAAGATCGAGGTGCCGGAGCCATGGTCACCATGCAAGGACATTGGGCTTCGCAAGTTACACCTAAGCGTTTTTCACGTAGTCCGTTGATGGCAGAAACCACGGGGGCATTATTGGCGCTTCGCCACACGCCCGTAGATTCGGACCTCATCATATTCAGCGACTGCAAGGCGTTGGTCAAATCCGTAAATGATGCCGTCAGTGGACTTCAGGGCCAACGGGGCGCTCATGACATCGCGATTGATGTAGCGATGGCGCGTCGCAGGGGAGGCACTCGTGCTATTTGGGTGCGTGGGCACAACGGCAATTGCTTTAATGAAGCCGCTGACCGGATGGCTGTACTCATGGCACGACACTTCAACGCAGGAATTAATCCCGAGCAGACCTATTCCTTGATGCAGAAGATTGTTGCTGAGGAACTCTCTGAACTAGCACTAGCCGTGTAGCGCGTGGCTGGGCCGAACCGCCAACAGCGGTTACAGCCCTCGGCCTGCTTCCCAAAGACTGTCAGAGGTTCCCGTGAGTAGTGAGTTCAACGAGACTGCTTGTGTATCGGTGAATGAAGCAATGTAATCGACGATGGCTCGTGCCTGACCCAACCGTTGAATTTCGTTCGGCCCAGCCTGAGAGAACAGTTCAGGGTTGGTCTCTCGAAGATGACGGTATTCCTCGGTGGTTGCTTCTACCGAATCTAAAAGCCGTCGCGGTGCGCGGCCCGCGTCATCTGGATCATTGAGCCAGGTATTAAATCCTTCTGCCAACGAGCGGATGATCCTAGTCTGACCGCGCTGATACACGGCCAAGTCGGAACGGTCTAGGACGAAACGTGAATGTACAAACTTGAGGACAACAACGTCATGCCAGGCCTCCTCGCTCAGGCGAATATGGCCGCTACGAACAATAGGTGTCCGATCAACCGTCACCGATGCCTGGAGCCTGTCGATCCAGCGGCGCGTAAATGCGGTCACTGCACGATCGGCCTGCAGCCCTCCGTCGTAAGGAACGGCTAGAAGTCCATCAACCAAGTCATGGTCCACTCGTCGCACGGAATCACGGAATGCATCAGGATTGGCGATCCATGGGTCCTTCGCCACAAGGCGACGCCAAGTTAGTTCCAATGCATGCCCTGGCTGGCGCTGATCCAACTCTGCCGTCTTCAGTGTTTTAAGTTGAGCTGAATGATCAAGCCACGCACGTAATTCGGCCGAGACGCTCGTGTACTGCAAGATTCCGGCGCGGTAGAAATCATCAAGGTCATGGACCGCGTAAGCGATGTCGTCAGCAATATCCATTACCGAGCATTCCAAGGTCTGCTGATATTGGGCTATTCCAGGAAATACCGAAAGTACATCGGCCATCTCTGCGGCTTCGATATCGTAGGCAGAGTACTTCATCGCCCCAGCAGAGGGGTCTATGCCGATGCCGCGGGGCAGTAGCTCTGGGGAAATTGGTCCCTTGCTTCGCCATTCATTGCGCGTCCATGGGTACTTCAAAACCGCTGCCCGAACTGCTCGCGTGAGGTTCATTCCGCGTGGAGTGGCTCCGCAACTGTCTAAAGCGGTAAGGATGCGGAAGCTCTGAGCGTTGCCCTCAAAACCGTCCGGCAGGCCCAACATATTACGGGCGACCCGATCGAGTTCTTGCTCGCCAAGATGACCAAAAGGCGGGTGACCTAGGTCGTGTGCTGCGGCCGCCGCCTGTACAACTACAGGGTCACAACCGCCCAAATCGGAGATTAGTCTCCTAGTTGATTCATCTGTTGATCTGAGGTTGATCGCGATGGAGCGAGCCACTGCTGAGACTTTGAGCGAATGCGTCAAACGGTTATGCACCAGGGTTCCCGAACCACCCTGCGGAATCACCTGCGTCACCGATGAGAGACGTGAAAAATACGGAGAGAAGCGGATGCGTTCTACATCAACGCGGAACTCATC
>CAACWO010000139.1_pt1 | contig 21420 bp, 15 predicted proteins | sample 2275661 | NCBI WGS metagenome assembly CAACWO01 (sample SAMEA5312466, study PRJEB27640) | indoor metagenome | biome: indoor environment; feature: uncontrolled; material: polymer concrete tiles wood | place: Germany | collected 2014-07-07 | reverse complement strand
GACTTCAACTCCTGGAACGGCACCGTCCACCCGATGCGCTTGCGTGGAGCCACCGGCGTCTGGGAACTCTTCCTACCCGGGCTTAAAGAGGGCACGGTCTACAAGTACGAGCTACTTGGCCAGGACGGGCAAGTGCTGCCGTTAAAGGCCGATCCGGTCGGCTTCGGCTCCGAGCATCCGCCTGCCACCGGTTCAGTGGTTCGCACTCTAGACGCCCATGATTGGAACGATGAACAATGGGTCGCCCGGCGCGAGTCGATCAACGCGGTTGATGCCCCGATCAGCATCTATGAGGTGCATTTAGGTTCGTGGCGTCGCGATGGCAACACCAATAAGTCACTAAGCTACTTGCAGCTGGCAACACAACTTGTGGACTATGTGGCGGACCTGGGCTTCACCCACATCGAGGTGCTGCCGGTAAGCGAACATCCCTTTGACGGGTCCTGGGGCTACCAGCCGGTCGGGTTATTCGCCCCCACCGTCCGTTACGGCACGCCGCAGGAGTTCGCGGCATTTGTTGATGCCGCCCACGCCCGCGGGCTCGGGGTCATTGCCGACTGGGTACCCGGGCACTTCCCCACCGACCAGCACGGACTGGGCCGATTTGATGGCACCGCACTGTACGAACACCTCGATCCGCGTGAAGGGTTCCATCCGGACTGGAACACGCTGATCTATAACTACGGCCGCCCAGAAGTGCGCAATTTCCTGGTGGCCAACGCGCTGTACTGGCTTGATGAGTACCACCTCGACGGGTTACGCGTAGACGCGGTCGCATCGATGATCAACCGCGACTACTCGCGTAAGGACGGCGAGTGGATTGCCAATAAGGACGGCGGCAACGAAAACTATGAGGCGCTCGAATTCCTGAAGCAGACCAATGTGGCCAGCTATGGACAACATCCAGGCATCACGATGATCGCTGAAGACTCCACCTCCTACCCCGGAGTCACCCGCCCGGTGGATGCCGGCGGTCTGGGCTTTGGTTACAAGTGGAATCTGGGCTGGATGAACGATTCGCTGGAGTACTTCGGCAAGGATCCGGTCTATCGCAAACATCATCACAACCAGCTGACCTTTGGCATCACCTACGCCTTCAGCGAGAACTTCCTGCTGCCCATCAGCCATGATGAGGTGGTGCACGGCAAGGGTTCGATGTACTCGCGGATGCCCGGAAACCACGCCGACAAGCTTGGCAATCTCAAGGCCTTCTACGGCTACATGTGGGGCTACCCGGGCAAAAAGCTCTTGTTCATGGGCCAAGAGTTCGGGCAGCGCAGCGAATGGAACTTCCAGGGGCAACTCGAGTGGGATGTGCTTGACGATCCCGGTCATGCTGGGGTGCTCTCCCTAGTACGCGATTTGAATAAGCTCTACCGCGAGCAACCCGCCCTGCATCGGCGCGATACAAGTGCCGAAGGGTTCCAATGGCTGCTGGTCGACGACGTTGAACACCAGGTGTTCGCATGGCTGCGCCGCGGCGAGCCAGGCGACGCGCACGTAGTTGTCGTCGTGAACCTCACCCCGGTTGATCGCACCGGTTTCCGTATCGGATTCCCGGTGGCCGGACGCTGGGTTGAGGCCCTCAATACCGATTCCGAGAGCTACCACGGGGCCAATCGCGGCCACGGCGGGGCGATCGAAACCGAAGCCGTCCCCGCGGGCGGCGAAGCACAATCCGCACTACTCACACTCCCACCTTTATCGGCAATCTATTTTGTGGAGGAACGCTCATGAATTCAGCACCTGATACTCGTCACCTGACCGGTGCACCACCGCGCCTTTCCAGCCAGGCGATGGCCTTCGTTCTTGCCGGTGGCCGTGGAAGCCGGCTCGAAGAGCTCACCGACCGCCGGGCCAAACCGGCGGTCCACTTTGGTGGCAACTCGCGGATTATCGACTTCCCGCTGTCCAACGCCCTAAATTCTGGGGTACGTAAAATGGCGGTGGCCACCCAGTACAAGGCACACTCGCTGATCCGCCACATGCAGCGTGGCTGGGGCTTTTTCCGTTCCGAACGCAACGAGTACCTGGATATCCTGCCAGCCAGCCAGCGCGTGCAGGAAAACAAGTGGTACCTGGGCACCGCGGATGCGGTCACCCAAAATATCGATATTGTTGATGACTACGACGTCGAGTACGTGATCATCTTGGCCGGTGACCACGTATACAAGATGGACTACGAGGTCATGCTGCACCAGCATGTGAATACCAAAGCCGACGTGACAGTCGGCTGCCTAACGGTGCCACGCGAGGAGGCTACCGGCTTTGGCGTGATGCATGTTAATCGCAATGGGCGCATCGTGGACTTCCTCGAAAAGCCGGCTAATCCTCCGGGCATGCCGGAGAATCCAGATATGGCACTGGCTTCCATGGGCATCTACGTGTTCAACTGGAAATTCCTGCGCGAATTGTTGCTCAACGACGCCGAAGATCCAAGCTCAAGCCACGATTTTGGCCACGATTTGATTCCCTCTGTGGTGCGCAACGGCAGTGCGTACGCCCACAAGTTCACCGATTCTTGCGTCATGGGCGGACTGGAAACCGAGCCGTACTGGCGCGACGTCGGTACTATCGATTCCTTCTGGCAGGCGAATCTGGATCTCACCAAGGTCGTCCCTTCGCTGGATCTTTACGACAACACCTGGCCCATCTGGACCTACGCCGAGTTGACCCCGCCTGCAAAATTCATCCACGACGATGAAGCGCGACGTGGGCAAGCCATCGAGTCGCTCATCTCTGGAAATTGCATCCTTTCCGGGGCCGATGTTCACCGTTCGCTGTTGTTTACCGGAAACCGAGCGCACTCCTTCTCGAAGCTGGATCAAGTGGTCTCCCTGCCAAACGTCGATGTGGGCCGCAACGCCGATCTGACCAAATGTGTGATCGACAGCCGGGTGCACATTCCTGAGGGTCTGGTCGTTGGCCAGGATCCGGTCGAGGATTCAAAATGGTTCCGTCGCACAGATTCCGGGGTTGTGCTGATCACCCAGCCGATGCTCGACCGCCGTGCTGCAGTGCTGGACGGGGCCTTGAAATTGAGCCCAGAGCAGCTGAAGGGAGAATAAGAACCGATGGCTCAACGACAACGCCGTGTGCTGTCTGTTGCTTCCGAATGTGCACCGCTGGTCAAAACCGGCGGTCTGGCCGATGTAGTTGGCGCCCTGCCCGCTGCCCTACTACCGCTGGGATGGCGCACCCGCATCTTGCTGCCCGCTTATCCTGGCGTGCTGGAGCAGGTAGGGCGTACCCGACGAATTTGGCGAGAAGAGAACCTTTTTGGCGGCCCAGCCTCAGTCCGGACCGGTCGCTACGAAGGCCTAGACCTGCTGTTGCTGGATGCGCCGCATCTCTTTGACCGGCCCGGCGGCCCGTACGTGGTTGATGGGCACGACCATCACGATAACCATGTACGTTTTGCCGCACTGTCTTGGGTGGCTGCGCGGATTGCAATCGAGGGAACGAGTGATCGTTGGCGCCCCGATGTGGTGCACGCCCACGATTGGCAGGCCGGGCTGGTGCCTTCCTACCTGAAGTATGCCGGCTCCTCGATCCCAAGCCTGCTGACCATCCACAACATTGCCTTCCAAGGCGTTTTTGGTCCCGATCAACTCGATGCACTGCACCTTCCCACCTGGGACTTCCATTCGGAGGCCTTGGAGTACCACGGGCTGGTCAGCACGCTGAAGGCGGGACTGGTTCATGCCTCACAGGTGAGCACCGTGAGCCCGAGTTATGCTCAGGAGCTGACCCGCGCGGAGTTCGGCTTTGGGCTTGAGGGTGTAGTGTCCATGCGGAGCGAGCGCGGCGAGCTCAAGGGCATCCTCAATGGCATTGATACCGAAGTCTGGAACCCTGCCACGGATCCGATGGTTACCAACTACAGCGCGGTGGATTCCACGGCCAAGGCAGAAAACCGTCAAGCGCTGCTCGACGAGTTCTCTCTCGAAAATCCTTCTGGTCCGTTGGCTGTGGTGGTCACCAGACTCACCCATCAAAAGGGTGTAGACCTGTTGCTGGAGAAGCTACCGACCTTCATCGAATCCGGTGGTGCAGTCATCGTACTGGGTTCCGGCGACCCAGGCTACGAATATGCCCTGGGCGAGCTAGCGGCCCGCTATCCAGGCTCGGTGGGATTGCACATCGGTTATGACGAACGGCTGAGCCACCGGTTATATGCCGGAGCAGATTTAGTGTTGGTTCCTTCACGCTTTGAACCGTGCGGGCTGACCCAGCTAATCGGGCTGCGCTACGGCGCTATTCCGTTGGTGGCCACGACCGGTGGTCTGCGTGACACCGTCGTGGATGCCACGCCAGAGAATCTGGCAAATGGGACTGCCACCGGTTTCACCTTCAGTGACATCGATGCCGGAGGCTTGGGCTTTGCCCTAGGCCGAGCAGTGGACTTGTATGCCGATACTCAAGCCTGGGAGCGCCTGCGCGATCAGGGGTTGAACACCCCGGTGGACTGGGGCACTTCGGCGGCCGTCTACGCTCAGCTATTTACGGAACTCATCTCATGACCGGAACCCCGGCGGGCACGGCGTCCCCCGGCCGCCCTTGGCCGCTAGGTGTCACCGTGGATTCTGCCGGGATTAACGTTGCCGTTTACGCGCCTTCGGCCACCGCCGTCTACTTTTGCCTGTTCTCCGATAATGATGAGGAGCCCGAGCAGCGCCTTGCTCTCCCCTACCGTCAAGATGGCATTTGGCATGCCCATTTTGCCGGACTTGGAGCGGGCGTACGCTATGGGCTGCGCGCCGACGGTGAGTTCCGGCCGAACGAGGGCTTGCGCTTTAACGTCAACAAATTGCTCATCGACCCTTATGCTCGGTCGTTGGACCGTCCGGTGCGCTATCACGAACTGATGGAAGGCACCGAGCCGGCAGAAAACGAAGAGCTCGAACTTGTGCTGGATCAGCGCGACAGTGCCACGGTGGTACCTCACGGCATCATTACCGCGACGCCCACGGGACCGGAGCCTGCCAGCAACCGCCCAGGCCACGACCTGGCTGATCTGGTGATTTACGAGACTCATCTGAAAGGCATCTCGGCTGCGCATCCAAGCGTTCCCGAGCAGTTACGTGGAACCTATGCCGGCATGGGCCATCCAGCGGTGATTGAACACCTCGTTTCCTTGGGTGTTAATGCCGTGGAACTTCTGCCGGTGCAGACCTTCCTCGACGATGCACACATCGTTGAGAAAGAGCTGCGCAACTATTGGGGTTATCAGCCGGTGGCGTGGTTCGCTCCGGAACCGCGCTATGCCCAAAATGATGCGATCGCTGAGCTTCGCCAACTGGTTTATACCCTGCATGAAGCTGGCATCGAAGTCATTCTTGACGTGGTGTACAACCACAGCGGCGAAGGCGGAGATCAAGGTCCAACGCTGAATCTTCGTGGTCTGGATAATGCTGGCTACTTTCGGTTAGCCGAAGATCAGCGCCACTACATTAACGACGCCGGAACCGGCAATACGCTGGCGGTTGATACCCCGATAGTGCTGCGCATGGTGATGGACAGCCTGCGCTACTGGGCACAAACTTTCGGCGTTGACGGTTTCCGCTTCGACCTGGCCACCGCGGTAGCGAGAGGCCCCGAAGGCTTTAACCCGGAAGGCAGCTTCCTGCAGGCCATCGCCCAAGATCCGGTGCTCGCCGAGCTGAAGCTCATTGCCGAACCGTGGGATCTTGGTCCGGGCGGTTACCAGTTGGGCAACTTCCCTGCCCCCTTCGCTCAGTGGAACGATCGCTTCCGCGATGGGGTACGTCGGGCTTGGCGTGGCGAAGTGCTCGGTGAAGCCAACTTCGGTTCCTTACTATTGGGTTCCGCGGACTTCTTTGATGACTCCGGTCGCACTACCCTCGCGGGAGTGAACTTCATCAGCGCCCATGACGGGTTCACCTTGCGTGATACCGTCTCGTATGCGCAGAAGCATAACGAGGCCAATGGTGAGGAGAATCGGGATGGCCACGGTGAGAACTACTCCGATAACCATGGAGTAGAAGGACCGACCGACGACCCGGAGATCGTTGCGGCGCGCAGCTTGCGTGTGCGCGCGATGCTCGCCACCCTGCTTTTGGCACAGGGTGTGCCTATGCTTCTGGCGGGCGATGAACTGGGCAATAGCCAGTCGGGCAATAACAACGCCTACGCTCAGGACAATGAGTTGGGGTGGATCGACTGGTCTGAACCAGACTGGGAGCTGATCAGCTATGTACGTCAGCTCATTGATGTACGCCGGCGACTCCCGTTGCTGCGCCAGCGTGGCTTCTTGCACGGAAAGGTGCGCGCCGACGGGTTTAAGGACGTGCGTTGGTTATGCCCGGATGGATCTGCTCCCACCGCCGAGCACTGGAAAGATCCGGCCTTCCGTTCGTTGGCTCTCCAGCTTCGCGGTTGCGCCCAGGATCCACGCGGTGAAGAACTCACCGGTAGTGTGCTGATCATTTTCAACTTTGGCGACCACTGCGACTTTGCGCTTCCTGCGGAGGGCGAAGCTCAATGGAAGATCGAGTTGGACAGCGCCGAGCCTGAACACGCGGCGGACGCGGTGGACGCAGTGACAGAGAGTTACGCTGCCAAGGCTCATAGCGTTGTGGTGCTCAGTACCGGTCTTTAGCGCGCACGTTGTTAAACTCAATGGGCGCCTTCCACATGATGTGGAAGGCGCCCATTGGCAGCTGATGATCTAAGGTTCGCTTAGGCCTCGGCGCTGAACCTCAGGACTAGGGCTAGGCCGATAATCACGGCGCCCCAGACAAGACCAAGAATAATGGTGATGCGATTCAGGTTGCGCTCGGCAACGCCTGAAGAGCCCATAGAGCTGGTCATGCCGCCGCCGAACATGTCCGACATACCGCCACCACGACCCTTATGAAGCAGGATCAGGAGGGTTAGCAGGACACTTGTGATGCCCAGCAGTACCTGCAGGATGATCTTGATAATATCCAAGTCGACGGTTCCTTAGCTAGATTCAGTCGGTTACGAGGTGTTGCTCGAACCTGACAATATTAGCAAACTCTTCAGCGTCGAGGCTGGCTCCGCCAACCAACACGCCGTCAACGTCACGCTCGCGCATGATCGCTGCCGTGTTCGCAGCCTTAACACTACCGCCATAGAGCAGCTGAGTCTTCTCAGCGATTTCTTGGCCGTAACGCTGGGCAAGTGCACCGCGAATTGCTGCACACATTTCCTGAGCATCGGCAGGACCTGCAACTTCACCGGTACCGATGGCCCACACTGGCTCGTAAGCGATGACCAGGTTTTCTGCCTGTTCAGCGCTCACGCCTTCCAGCGATTCAGCCAACTGGTTCAAGGTGAACTCTACGTGCTCCGCAGCCTTACGAACTTCCAAGCCTTCTCCAACGCAAAGCATTGGGGTCAGCTCGTGACGGTAAGCAGCCGCCAACTTGGTAGCAATTACGTCGTTCGTTTCGTTGTGGTATTCACGACGCTCGGAGTGACCTACCAAAACGTAGGTGCAACCGAGCTTCTTCAGGAACTGGCCCGAAATTTCGCCGGTGTACGCACCCGAATCCTGTGCAGACAAATCCTGAGCGCCGTAAACGACGTCCAGCTTGTCGCCCAGAACCAAGGTCTGAACACCACGGATGTCCGTGAATGGCGGGAATACTGCAACTTGCGCACGATCGTAGTTGTGCTCGTGGTCCTTGAGGGTCCACGCAAGCTTCTGGACTAGGGTGATGCCCTGGACGTGGTCCATGTTCATCTTCCAGTTGCCAGCGATCAGCGGCTGGCGCACAAAGGCGCCGTTCTGCGAAATGGTCATTTCTTAACCTTCCAATGCGGCAACGCCCGGCAGGGTCTTGCCTTCGAGGTACTCCAAGGATGCTCCGCCACCGGTGGAGATATGACCGAAGTCGTCCTCCGAGAAGCCCAGTGCACGTACGGCTGCGGCTGAATCGCCACCGCCGACAACGCTGAATGCTTCCGAGTTGGCCAGTGCCTGAGCAACAGTGCGGGTACCTTCAGCGAATGCCGGGATCTCGAATACGCCCATTGGGCCATTCCAGAACACGGTATTTGCGCTGGTGATGTAGCTTGCAAACTGCTCTGCCGACTTAGGTCCGATATCCAGGCCCAATCCGTTGGAACCGAAGCTCGCTTCTTCGATCTTGTCAGCTGGCAAGATTTCGTGTGCGGCGTCGGCACCAAACTTCTCGGCGACTACAACGTCAACAGGAACGATGATCTCGCAACCGAGCTGCTCAGCGCGCTTGAGGTAATCTTCGCAGACGGAAATCTGGTCTTCTTCAAGCAACGAGCCGCCAATGGCGTAGCCCTGAGCCTTGAGGAAGGTGAAAGCCATGCCGCCACCGATCAGCAACTGATCGGCCTTACCCAGCAGGTTGTCAATAACTGCAAGCTTGTCCGAAACCTTAGAACCACCCAGAACCACCACATAGGGGCGCTTAGGAGATTCAGTCAAGGTCTTGAGAACCTTGACTTCGGTTGCAACGAGGTCACCCTGGTAGCTAGGGAGCAAGCTTGCGATGTCATAAACCGAAGCGTGCTTGCGGTGTACGGCGCCAAAAGCGTCGTTCACGTAAGCGCCGTTTTCGCCGGTCAGAGCAGCCAATTCCTTGGCGAACTCTTCGCGTTCTGCGTCAACCTTAGAGGTTTCGCGAGCATCGAAGCGAACATTTTCAAGAACCAGTACAGAACCTTCAGCAAGGTCTGCCGCGGCCTTGCGAGCGGATTCGCCCACAACATCCTCGGCAACCGTTACATCAAAGTCGGCAAGTTCGTTCAAGCGCTGTGCTGCAGGTGCGATCGAGTACTTCGCATCGAACTGCCCCTTAGGGCGGCCCAGGTGCGCCATAACAATGACCTTTGCACCTGCTTCAACTAGCTTGGTGATGACCGGCAAAGATGCGCGTACGCGGCCGTCATCGGTCACAGTTGCACCGTCGAGCGGCACATTCAGGTCACTGCGGACCAGAACGTGCCGTCCGCGGACACCGTTGTCAGCGATCAATTCGTCAATAGTGTGAGAAGACATATCTCTAGGTTATCGACTAGAGGCTTGATCCCACGAATCCGACAAGGTCAACAAGTCGTGAGGAGTAGCCCCACTCGTTGTCGTACCACGAAACAACCTTCACGCTGTTGCCCATAACGATGGTCAGACCGGAGTCGAAGATCGAGGAGTGTGGGTTGGTGACGATGTCAGTGGAAACCAGTGGATCAGTCGAGTACTCCAGAACGTCCTTCAAAGCACCTTCAGAAGCAGCCTTTTCGAATGCAGCGTTGATTTCTTCAACGGTTGCGGTGCGAGCAAGGTTGACGGTGAGGTCAGTTGCCGAGCCGGTTGGAACTGGAACGCGCATTGCGTAACCGTGCAGCTTGCCCTTGAGCTCTGGCATTACTACGCCGATAGCCTTAGCAGCACCGGTCGAAGTAGGGATCAGGTTCAATGCAGCGGCACGTGCACGACGTGGGTCGCTGTGAGGTGCATCCTGCAGGCGCTGGTCAGCGGTGTATGCGTGGATGGTGGTCATCAGGCCATCAACAATGCCGAACTCATCGTTCAGAACCTTGGCCAGTGGGGCCAAGCAGTTGGTGGTGCATGATGCGTTCGAGATGATGTTGTGGTTTGCAGGATCGTACTTGTCCTGGTTAACACCCATCACGATGGTGATGTCTTCATCGGAGGCCGGAGCCGAGATGATAACCTTCTTTGCACCGGCGGTGATGTGCTTGCCGGCGTCTGCACCCTTGGTGAAGAAACCAGTCGACTCGATGACGACGTCGACGTTCAATTCACCCCATGGAAGGTTTGCTGGATCGCGCTCGGAAAGTACCTTGATGCGACGTTCTCCGACAACGATGGTGTCACCATCTACGGATACTGCCTCGCCCACTGGGCCGAGTACAGAGTCAAACTTCACCAGGTGAGCAAGCGAATCGATTGAACCAAGGTCGTTGACGGCGACAATTTCGATGTCTGCCTTGTGTGCCAATACTGCACGCAGGAAGTTGCGTCCGATACGGCCAAAACCATTGATACCAACACGAGTTGTCACGTGACTATCTCCTCTAAACGGGATGATTGTGCCACGACCGTCCGCAAACGGAAGTGGCCTTCTTTGAAGGACACTCCGTTGTGCCGTGCTTTGCGGATCCCAGTGGATCACCGGGATCCGCAACACACTTGAAACATACTACGCTATTTAAGCGCAGAATGTGAGCTAACTTACCAGATTACTTATTTACCTGGAACGATTAGCGAAGCTGCACCCTTACGAGCTGCTTCAAAACGTGCCTGAACGTCTGCCCAGTTCACGATGTTCCAGAAAGCCTTAACGTAGTCAGCCTTCACGTTGACGTAGTCCAGGTAGAAGGCGTGCTCCCACATGTCCAGCATCAGCAGTGGGGTGGTTGCCACTGGAATGTTGCCCTGCTGATCGTAGAGCTGCTCGATAACCAGCTGGCCACCAAGTGCGTCGTACGCCAGTACAGCCCAGCCCGAGCCCTGCAGGCTCATTGCTGCTGCGGTGAAGTGAGCGCGGAAGTTATCGAAGGAGCCGAAGAACTCATCGATTGCTGCGGACAGCTCGCCCTCTGGCTTGTCGCCACCCTCTGGGGACAGGTTGTTCCAGAAGATCGAGTGGTTGGTGTGTCCACCCAAGTGGAATGCCAGGTCCTTGGACAGCTTCGGGATGTTACCGAATTCGCCCTTTTCGCGGGCTTCAGCCAGCTGTTCCAGTGCCGAGTTAGCGCCAGCAACGTAAGTTGCGTGGTGCTTGGAGTGGTGCAGCTCCATGATGCGAGCCGAGATGTTTGGCTCGAGTGCAGCGTAGTCGTACTGCAGTTCTGGCAGTGAATATACAGCCATGATTCTCCTCAATTTTCTCTTTCGGATGAATCTCCGTAGGAGGGCTCCCACGGGGACATTTTTAATGTTCCAGTTCGTCTACTGGAACGCTGGACTCCGTGCCTGGTATTCCCAGATCACTGGCCTTCTTGTCAGCCATGGCCAACAAGCGACGAATTCGGCCAGCTATGGCGTCCTTAGTCATTGGGGGCTCAGCCATACGACCGAGCTCGTCGAGGGAAGCTTGTTTGTGCTCCAAGCGAAGCAGCCCAGCGTAGCGAAGGTGCTCAGGAACTTCCTCGCCAAGAATGCTCAGTGCGCGTTCTACGCGAGCGCCAGCAGCAACTGCTGCCTGGGCACTGCGACGCAGGTTGGCATCATCAAAGTTTGCCAGCCGGTTGGCCGTGGCACGAACTTCTTTACGCATGCGGCGTTCTTCCCACACCATCAAGGCATCGTGGGCACCCATGCGGGTCAAAAGCTGCGCAATTGCGTCGCCGTCGCGGATCACCACACGGTCAACGCCGCGCACCTCGCGGGCCTTGACCGTCAGACCCAAACGTCGAGCCGCGCCAACAAGCGCCAAAGCTGCCTCTGGGCCGGGGCAAGTAATTTCCAATGCAGAACTGCGCCCGGGTTCGGTCAAGGAACCGTGCGATAAGAAGGCGCCGCGCCAGACTGCTTCAGCATCGGCCGTGGAACCGTTAACGATCACCGAAGGCAAACCTCGAACAGGTCGACCTCGCTGATCTAGTAGTCCAGTCTGCCGAGCGAGCACTTCTCCGTCTTTGGCGACGCGGACGATGTAACGACTACCCTTACGGATGCCGGAACCTGAGACCATAACGATCTCTGCCTCGTGGCCGTACAACTCGCCGATGGCCATCTTAAGCCGACGGGCAGTTGCAGCGAGATCCACCTCAGCTTCAATGACAATTCGCCCGGAGACAATATGAAGTCCCCCGCTGAAGCGCAGCATCGTCGAAACCTCGGCCTTACGTACCGAAGGTTTGCGAATCTCTACTCGCGACAGCTCGTCTTTGACGGAAGCCGTCAATGCCATGAATCAAACTCCCTTACTAGGATCTTCCTAAGATCCGATCGCGGTAAACACCTCGTGATAGGCCGCCGCTAGTCGCAACGGGTCGTGCACTGCACGACCGTCAGATACTCCTACTGTACTAAAAAAGACGCGTGCACCCAGTTTTTGCGCTGCCAGCTCAAATCTCTGACGATTTACAATCTTGGATTCATCAGCAATAATCGCATCGAATTTTACTTCTGGCGCATAGCGGCTGAGCACTTCAAGATGCGCTGCAGCATCCATCCCGTTGGTCTCATCGGTATCCATCGACAAGTTCATCGTCAGCAGCTTTTTTGCTGTAGTTGACGCGATTGCCTGACGCATATCGGGCAACAGTAAATGTGGCAGCACCGAGGTGTACCAAGATCCCGGACCTAGGATGACCCAGTCGGCCAGCTCAATGGATTCCAAAGCCTCGGAGCATGCCGGCGCATCGGCTGGTTCCAAACGAACATTGGTGACCAAACCACCGGCTCCGGCGCGTGCCAGTTTCGCTTGACCTTCAATTCTTCGACGAACCAACGAGTCATTCTCATCGGATTCGAGCACATCCCCATGGATGGACAACGGCATGGTACTCATCGGCAGAACCTGACCGCGTGCGCCAAGCAACGCTCCAGCCCAACGTAGTCCTGCCACTGGATTATCCAAAAGTTCCCACAGGGCCAAAATCAGTAGGTTTCCTACCGCATGACCGTTCAGTGGCTCTTCAAGGTTCGCGTCTGATGCAAAGCGGTGTTGCATGACATCGCGCCAGGTTCGGCCCCAATCGGTGTCGTCACATAACGCAGCCAAAGCCATCCGCAAGTCCCCCGGTGGCAACACGTCAAAGGAGCCACGTAGGCGCCCTGAACTTCCACCGTCATCGGCCACGGTTACAACGGCGGTGAGCTCGGTAGTCAGTCGGCGTAGTGCCGACAGTGAGGAGGACAGACCGTGCCCTCCGCCCAATGCGACAACTGAAGGGTTGCGCTGATCGTCGCCTCGGGTTAGTCCCTGAATCGAAATGGGACCGGTTGCAAAGGCCATGTTTTTACTCGCGTCCTAGATCGCGGTGGCTGATGCTCACGCGAACGTTAGGGAACTGTGCCAATCGTCGGCCAAGTTCAATGGTGGTGGCAACCGAGCGGTGCTTTCCTCCGGTGCAGCCTACCGCAATGGTGGCATAGTGCTTATTTTCGCGGCGGTAGCCCTCAAATACAGGCTCAAGAGCTTTGAGGTAGTTCTCAATGAAGTCGCTAGTGCCTTCTTGGTTCAAGACGTAGTCAGAAACTTCTTTGTCCTGTCCGGTCTGGGGGCGCAACTCTGGAACCCAGTGTGGGTTAGGGATGAAGCGCACGTCGGCCACGTAGTTGGCATCGGTTGGAAGACCGTATTTGAAGCCAAAGCTCATGACATTGATGCGTAGGATGATCGGACCGGACTCACTAAAGAGCTCGGTCACCGAACGCGCCAGATCGTGCACCGACATCGTTGAAGAGTCCAAGACGATTTCCGCGGCTTCGCGCAGCTGATCGGTGATACCGCGTTCCTTGGTAATCCCGTCAACAATTCGACCGTCACCCTGTAGCGGATGCGGGCGGCGACCCTGTTCAAATCGTCGGATCAGAACTTCATCGCTGGCGTTGAGATAGACCAGTCGGAATTTCACTCCGCTAGCTGTCAGGTTGGCTAGCGCGTCGCGAATCTCCGGGAACATTTCTTTGGAACGCACGTCCATGACTACGGCCATCTTGGGGATGGATCCCTGCGAACGGCTCATCATTTCAGTCAGCGGGCCAAGCATGGCCGGTGGCAGGTTCTCCACCACATACCAGCCCTGGTCTTCCAAGGCGTGGGCAACGGTGGTTCGACCGGCACCTGACATGCCAGTTACGATCACCAGTTCAGACTCAGGCGGTTTTACGGCTTCATACTCAGCGGTCATATTCCAAGGCTAGTCGACAATTTCGCCTGTCGTCATATTCACACCAGTAAGTGAAGCATCTTCGAGGGAGTCTTTGATGATTGTCGCAAGTTTCTCTCCCACCCCTGGGACTTCAACCAGTTCAGCAATACTTGCTGCACGGATCTTCTTCATGGAGCCAAAGTGCTTACGCAGCGCTGCTTGCTTAGCTTTGCCAAGACCTGGGACAGCGTCCAGATCAGAGGCAATCATGGACTTGGCACGCTTCTCACGGTGGAAGGTGATGGCGAATCGGTGCGCCTCATCGCGCAATCGTTGGACCAGGTACAGCGCATCAGAAGCGCGCGGAAGAATCACCGGGAACGGATCATCCGGTAGCCACAGTTCTTCCAAGCGCTTAGCTAGACCAACTACAGGTATATCGTCGATCCCCAGATCGTCCATGGCTTTTTGCGCGGCAGCAACCTGAGGCGGGCCACCATCCACGATCACCAATGACGGCGGGTAAGAGAACTTCTTTTTGGTGCTCTCCCCTATCTCATCCTCGGTCACCGCACCAGTTGCAAAGGAGGCAGGGTCAACCTTCTCTTTGAGGTAGCGGCTGAAGCGTCGGTAAATGACGTCGTACATGCTCGCGGTATCGTCGCGTGCGGCATCCCCAGTGATCGAGAACTTACGATATTCGCTCTTTTTCGGAAGCCCATCTTCAAAGACCACCATGGAGGCAACCACGTTGGTTCCCTGAGTATGCGACGCGTCGTAGCACTCAATACGCAGTAGTGCTTGTTGGGCACCCAGTGCTTCCTGGAGTTCCTGCATGGCCAAGGAACGGGTTGTGATGTCCCCTGCACGCTTGGACTTGTGAAGTCGAAGTGCCTGTTCCGCATTCTCTTTCACAGTCCCGGCCAACGCAGCCTTGTCGCCGCGTTGGGCAACGCGCAAAGAAACCTTGGAACCGCGTAGCTCTGAAAGCCACTGCGTCACGTCGTTAATGTCATCGGGTAGGGATGGCACAAGAATTTCACGAGGAATGCGGTCCGCGTGGTCAGCATAAATTTGGGTGAGCAATTGCTCTACAAATTCGGCGTCGGTTACGTCCGCGACCTTCTCAACAACCCAACCGCGCTGTGACCGGATTCGACCGTCTCGAACATGGAACACCTGAACGGATGCTTCCAATTCATCGCCGTGCACACCGAAAATATCGGCTTCAGTACGGTCGTCCAAAACCACTGCGTTTCGTTCAAAGACTCGCTTCAATGCGGCGATATCATCACGGTAGCGGGCGGCTTTTTCGTATTCCAATTCCGCTACAGCATCCTGCATTTTCACCGTTAGTGCCTTGGTGAATTTGGTTGCTTCGCCACCCATGAAGGTGCATAAATCATCGGCGAGCTGGCGGTGGTCTTCCTGGGAGATCCGGCCAACACAGGGTGCGGAACACTTGTCGATATATCCGAGCAGACACGGGCGCCCCGAGGCTTCTGCTCGTTTAAAGACACCAGGGGCGCAACTGCGCACAGGGAAGACACGTAGCAGGGTATCTAGAGTTTCGCGGATTGCTTTGGCGGGGTAAAAGGGGCCAAAGTATTTAACGCCCTTGCGCTTATCTCCACGCATGACCAACGCACGAGGGTATTTCTCGTTGAGCGTGATCGCAAGATAGGGATAAGACTTGTCGTCTCTGAAGACGATATTAAACCGCGGGTTGTATTCCTTGATCCAGACGTACTCCAGCTGCAGAGCTTCAAGCTCTGAACCAACAACGGTCCATTCCACGCTGCCTGCTGTGTAGACCATGGTCCGTGTTTTGGGCGTGAGCCGATCTGGATTGGCGAAGTAAGACGTCAGTCGATTGCGGAGAACTTTGGCTTTGCCAACATAAATCACCCGGCCGTGTTCGTCACGGAAACGATACACACCGGGGTTAGTTGGAATGTCCGAAGTTTTCGGACGGTAACTTGCTGGATCAGCCATGGGTCATTTCGCGTCTGGAGGTAACTGGTTGTATGAATCCACGCGTTCTTGACCGGACAGAGCGGCAATCGCATCCACGATCTGGTCAGTTGCCTGACGACGTTGCGGCAGCGGATGTTTGCGCCCCAGCTGGTCAAACTGCAGTGGTTCACCAAAACGAATCTGGAATTTTGCGGGCCTAAATCCTTTAGAACCTGCAGGCTGTAACTTTTCAGTACCAATCAGTCCGACAGGAACCACAGGAACACCAGTGGTTAGCGCAAGCCAACCCACACCGGTTCGACCGCGGTAGAGCTTACCGTCGCGCGAGCGGGTGCCCTCGGGATAGATTCCGATGCCCCCGCCTTCTTCGATGATCTCCACTAGTGAATCCAGGGCAGCCACCGAGGCAGCCTGCTCACCACGCTGTACTGGAATTGAGCCTACGGATTCGAAGAAAGTCTTCATCAACTTTCCTTTGACTCCGGGAGTTGTGAAATATTCTGCCTTCGCAAAAAATGCCACGTCGCGGGGCGTCAAGGCTTGGATAATGAGCGAGTCAAAGAAGGAGAGGTGGTTGGAGGCGACAATAAATCCGCCTTCCTTGGGGACGTTTTCAAGTCCGGTAACCTCGGCACGGCACACGCCATGGATGACGCCGCGAATCGAAGAACGGGTCATGGTGTAGATGCTCATTTATTTTGCACCTTCCTGCATGACGTTTGGTTCAAGTTCTAATGATTTAGCTGCCTGTTCCCCTAGCAGAGCTACGGCCAATTGCTGCGTGGTGTCTACTAGTAGGTCAGCATGGGAAAGTTCGTCCCCTTGAGCGAAGCCCCAAGCTACGCCGATGGATGAGACCGAATTTTCTCGTGCCGCATCCACATCGTAGTATCGATCGCCGATCACTACGCTGGACGACGCGTCCAACTCGGCGTCTTTCAATGCGGCAGCAACAATATGTGTCTTGCTTGAACCCATGGCGCCGTGTTCACCGTCGTTACCGTGGATTGCATCAAGGTGTTCGGTCAATCCCTTGCGGTCCAATAACAACCGGGCAATATTCACCGGTTTTGCCGTCGTGACCGCAACGTAGATATTCGCGCGACGCAGTGCCTGCAACAGCTCGATGATCCCGGGATACACCTTCGACTCATCCATGCCGACTTCTTCGTAGCGCGTACGGTAAGTGGCGATGATTTGATCGATGTTTGTGTCGGTGACGCCTTCAATGGTTCGAAGTCCCACTTGCAACGGTGGACCGACCAAAGCTTCAACTCGTGACTCCCCCGGATCGGCTAATCCGTGAGCCACAAGGGCATGGCGAATTCCCGAAGTAATGGCACCTGCGGGGTCCACGAGAGTCCCGTCAAGATCGAAGAGCGCACTTGTTACCGACATATTCACTTAGCTATCTTCCCACGAAGCGGGCGCGGGTCAGGAATCCATGACTGAAAGGGCATATTTCCCTGATCCGCGCCCCGGGTTCTACAGGATTTCCGCGAGGAACTTTCCGGTATGCGACTCGCTGACCTTGGCTACCTTTTCCGGGGTTCCGGTGGCCAAGATAGTTCCACCACCGGATCCGCCTTCAGGACCTAGATCAATCACCCAGTCGGCGGACTTGATGACGTCCAAGTTGTGCTCAATGGTCAAAACGGTGTTGCCCTTGTCGACCAGGCTTTGCAAGACCAGCAGCAGCTTTCGAATATCTTCGAAGTGCAGACCAGTGGTGGGCTCATCCAGAACGTAGATGGACCGACCGTTGGAACGCTTCTGCAATTCGGCGGCGAGCTTCACGCGCTGAGCCTCACCACCGGACAGAGTGGTGGCAGGCTGTCCAAGGCGGACGTAGCCCAAGCCCACATCAACCAGTGTGCGAAGGTGGCGCGCAATCGGGGTGAAGGCACTGAAGAATTCTGCACCCTCGGCGATTGGCATATTCAGAACGTCAGCGATGTTCTTGCCCTTGTAGAGCACCTGCAAGGTCTCGCGGTTGTAGCGTGCCCCATGGCACACTTCGCACGGAACGTAGACGTCAGGCAGGAAGTTCATCTCGATCTTGAGCGTTCCGTCGCCGGAGCAAGATTCGCAACGTCCGCCCTTCACGTTGAACGAGAAGCGACCTGGCTGGTAACCGCGTAGCTTCGCTTCATTGGTCTCCGCGAAAAGCTTACGGACATGATCAAAGACGCCGGTGTAGGTGGCAGGGTTTGACCGTGGGGTACGACCGATTGGCGACTGGTCAACATGCACGACCTTGTCCAAGTGTTCCAAACCCAACACTCGGGTGTGGCGACCTGGCACCTGCTTGGCACCGTTAAGTTTGTTGGCCAGCACCTTGTACAGGATGTCGTTCACCAGGGTCGATTTACCTGAACCAGATACACCGGTCACTGCCGTAAGCAGACCCAGCGGGAATTCAACCGATACGTCCTGCAGGTTGTTCTCGTTGGCGCCAACGACCTTGAGCTTGCGATCCTTATCAACCTTGCGTCGCTTGGTTGGGATGTCGATCTGCTTGCGACCGGACAGGTAGTCACCGGTCAAAGAGCGTGTATTGGCTTTGAGTCCTTCGACTGATCCGGAGTGGACAACTTCGCCACCGTTCTCTCCCGCACCTGGACCGATGTCAACAATCCAATCGGCCTCAGCGATGGTGTCTTCATCGTGCTCCACGACGATCAAAGTATTTCCCAATGAGCGCAGGCGCAGAAGGGTATCGATCAGGCGTCGGTTATCTCGCTGGTGCAAACCGATCGAAGGTTCATCGAGAACATACAGCACGCCCACCAGGCCTGAACCAATTTGGGTGGCAAGTCGAATACGCTGCGCTTCGCCGCCTGAAAGTGTTCCGGCGGCACGCTCTAGAGTCAGGTATTCCAGTCCAACGTCCAGCAAGAACTTCATGCGGGCGTCGATTTCCTTAACCACCTGAGCTGCAATCTTCGCTTCACGCGCTGAGAGGTCAATGTTAGATAGGAAGTTTGCTGCACTGCGCAGGTCCATGGCAGAAACCTCTGCAATGGAACGGCCGCCGACGAGCACCGAAAGGGAAGCTGGGTTCAGTCGCGCGCCACCACAAGTAGGGCATGGGATCTGACGCATGTACTGCTCGTAACGATCGCGAGCGTGATCCGACTCGGTTTCTTCATGCTTGCGATGCACGTAGGAGATGACGCCTTCAAAACCAGTGGAGTACTTGCGTTCGCGGCCAAAACGGTTCTTGTACTGAACAACAACCTTGTGGTCTTTACCGCTGAGGATCGCTTCGCGAGCCGTGGCTGGCAGATCTTTCCACCGGGTGCTCATGCTGAAGCCAAGTTCTTGGCCGAGCCCCTCAATAAGACGGTTCCAGTACTCGGTGGTTGCCTTACCCAGTGACCACGGAGCGATAGCACCCTCAGCCAAGGTGACCTCCGGATCGGGAACGATCAGGTGTTCGTCAACTTCGAGCTTGGTACCGATACCGGAGCAGGCAGCACAAGCACCGAATGGGTTGTTGAAGGAGAAAGTGCGAGGCTCAATCTCATCAATGGCTAGCGGGTGCTCATTAGGGCACGCAAGATTTTCGGAGAACGAGCGGACACGTTTGGGATCATCGGCATCCAGGTCAACAAAGTCGGCCAATACTCGACCATCGGCGATGCCCAGAGCCGTCTCGATGGAATCCGTCAAACGCTGTCGGGCATCTTCCTTGATTGCTAGACGGTCAACCACTACCTCAATGGTGTGCTTAACCTGCTTGGCCAGCTTCGGAGGATCATTAAGTTGGATCGTTTCGCCGTCAACTCGGGCACGCGAGAAGCCCTTTGAGGAAAGCTCCGCAAAGAGGTCAACAAACTCACCCTTGCGTGAACGAACAACCGGAGCGAGGATCTGGAAACGAGTTTTTTCAGGTAGCTCCATCAACTGATCCACGATTTGCTGAGGAGTCTGCTTGGAGATCGGCTCATGACAAATCGGGCAATGTGGGTGACCAACACGGGCCCAGAGCAGGCGCATGTAGTCGTAGACCTCGGTAATCGTACCGACGGTTGAACGAGGGTTTTTGCTGGTCGACTTCTGATCGATCGACACCGCTGGAGAAAGTCCCTCAATGAAGTCCACGTCCGGCTTGTCTACCTGCCCGAGGAACATGCGGGCGTACGCAGAAAGTGACTCGACATAACGACGCTGACCTTCGGCAAAGATCGTGTCGAAAGCGAGCGAGGATTTGCCGGAACCGGAAAGCCCGGTGAAGACAATCATCGCGTCACGCGGTAGATCAATGTCTACGTTCTTAAGGTTGTGCTCACGCGCGCCCTTGACGATCAGGCGCGTAAGATCTGTTTTATTGCTGTCTGCAGTAGTAGCCACGAGCCCATACTAATCGAAAACTACTTCGAATAAGTGTACGAGTGGTTCTATCTCACAGAAATTTTTTCACAGGCTCACCAACGCATTCGGCGAGCGCCAATCTGCGCCTTACTGCCCGTCCGTAGCCGTCATTCGGTAAGCCATCATGCCTTCTAAGCCGTTGAGTACAACAACTTCTTTCTCGTCGTACCCTGCCCGTCGAAATTCTTGTACCGTCGTCATGCCCTTACTCGGTTTCCATGTCCCGCGCTTACACACTATTTCGGCCTCATCGAAGCTGGTGTCCCCCGATGCTTTGTGTTCCGTTGGTACTTCAGTACCTAAGGTCGCGGAGTAAATAAAGTATGGCTCGCGATCCTCCGAACAAATTGCGTTTTCTCCCACAACATCCGCCAATGGGACAACGGTGCCATCGGCGTTACTAACCGCTTTGTCGCCACCCCTGAGTGGAAGTATCGAGGTATTATCGTCGACGCGCGGTATTCCAGCCGTTTCTACCCTGGCATCGAAGTCGTAAGGATCGCTAAGTTTGTATTGCTACTTTTTTGGCGCCGGTCTTCACATCCAATGCAACCGCGCTCCACGCAGCATCGTCTATTTCCACCGAGTAGTAGTCATCTTTTCTCGCCGTCAGTGTTTGATTGCCCCGTCGTAGTAGCAAATAACGATTGTGTCGTCATTGGCTTCGTTTATTTGGGGCGAGTCGAATCCGCACCGTGGCGAGATACCCGCTTGGGACCACAAGGTTTTTCCGGTCTTCGCATCAAGCGCAACAAGTTTCGACAGATCGGCAAGCCGGTATTCAGCTCTCTTTTTATCGGTTTCAAAGAAATCGCCCTGGCTGTGTGAGCCAGAGCCGAGCAGAATTTCTTTGTTTTTTCTACGCTTGTCCAGTTCCAGCCGCCGGATGTTGAATACCCTTTAGCGAAGACTTCTTCGTAGGGCCGTTCCCACAACGTCTTGGTTCCTTTGGAGAAATTGAGCATCTGTTTGTCGTTCTTGTCCCAATAGGAGAAGATGCCTTCGCCCAGATGGCGCCCGCCTTGCTGGTACCCGAATTCGAGCTTGTTCTCAGGTACCGTGAACCATTGCTTGCTGGACCAATCAAATTTCATGTGCTGATGGTCAAGATACTGCTCATTACACACCTTTGAACCTTCAGTGCAGAAAGTCTTGCCGCAGACATTTGGCCGGTTTCCCCAAAGTTCAAAATTGTTGTTGATCTTCACTGGTTTACCAGTGGCAACATCGACGATCTAGAGTGTCCCCACGGCG
>CAACWO010000047.1_pt1 | contig 21607 bp, 18 predicted proteins | sample 2275661 | NCBI WGS metagenome assembly CAACWO01 (sample SAMEA5312466, study PRJEB27640) | indoor metagenome | biome: indoor environment; feature: uncontrolled; material: polymer concrete tiles wood | place: Germany | collected 2014-07-07 | reverse complement strand
AGCACCATTTCCTTCATGCTGGACCAGTGCCACAATGTGGAGAACAAAATCCAAGGCCAAATTCGCAGCGTACTCAACGTTCAGGAAATGACGGCTCGTGCCCTACTGATCGACCGCGTTGCGTTGACCGAAGCCCAGATCTCCGGAGATGTGCTGGTCGCCAACGAGATCTTCATGAACGCTTTTTACACCGACGTCCGCGCGCAGCTTGAAGCCTGGCGGGCCGAGCGTGGACTACCAACCGACCCGATGCAGGCCTTCCGCGAATCGGACTACCAAACACGTATAGAAGCCGAACGCACCGGCGGAGTACAAGCAGGATGGGGAGCCTAAATGGGTACCGTAGCAACGAAGCGCGGCATCTCCGGATGGAAAGCCACCATCGCGGTGGCGATGAGCAACTACATCGAAGCCGGCGCCATCATCGCGCTCGCCACCAGCCTGAGCTTGTGGCAGAACGCCTTCGGATTTGAAGACTCACTCGTTGGCGTGATCGCGGCAGTCTCGGCCAATGCCTTCGGCGCGGCCCTTGGCGCGATGATTGGTGGACCGCTCTGTGACCGCTTGGGTCGAAAGTTCATCTACACCTACGACCTGATGGTCTTTATGCTCGGCGCATTGCTGATCACTTTCACCTTCAACACCGCCCTGCTCGTCATCGGCGTAGTCCTCATGGGCATCGCGGTGGGCGCCGGTGTTCCGGCCTCCTGGACCTATATCGCCGAGGAAGCTCCGCAAGAATCTCGCGCCGCCCACGTGGGTACCGCGCAGTTGGCTTGGTCCTTTGGTCCGGCCGTTGGCTTCGCATTGGCGATCATGGTTGAACCGCTGGGAGTGGCCGGTTCGCGCCTGATCTTCTTCCATCTGTTTATTGTGGCCGCCGTGACCTGGTGGGTGCGCCGCGGACTGCCCGAATCTACTCGGTGGAAAGAGCAACGGGCGCAGGAGCTAGCCAACGGTACCAAGGTATCCTTCTTCTCCGGCATCCGAGGCCTGCTGGCCGAACGCAAAAACTGGTCCGCCCTGTTCTTCCTGATCGGTGTGTATGGACTATGGAATACCGTGGCCGGTCAGGCCGGAATTTTCCAGCCGCGAGTCTACGCAGCTGCCGGCGTGGAATCAGCCACGCAGCAGAACCTGCTGCAGGTATTGGTTTGGGTGCTCACCGCTGCCGCCACGTACTTCGGCTTCATGAAATACGGGGATCGAGTATCGAGGCGGTGGTTGTACTTCACCGGCGCCTTGCTAGGTATTGCCGCCTGGGCGGTGCTGATCTTTGTGCCTCCTGGCGCCTTCTCACTGCTGTTCTACGCAGTGGCCTGGGGCATCTCCGCTGGTATCGGAGCGCAGGCGTTCTACGGTTTGTGGACCGCTGAGCTCTTCGCCACCAAATACCGTGCCAGCGCCCAAGGTGTCCTTTTTATGCTGGCTCGTGTTCTGGTCGGTCTGCTCTCGCTGGTCTTCCCGGTGCTGCTGACCAACATGGGACTGGAGAAACTCGGCCTGCTGATCCTTGGACTGCTCGCTGCAGCCTTGCTAATTGGAACCATCTGGGCTCCCGAAACCCGCGGCAAGTCCCTCGAAGAAATTGAAGTATCTCGTTACGGCAAGCTAGTGGCACCCGACAAGATCGACGCCTAAGCACCAGACCGCCTGATCACCATAACGCAGATCCCTGAGACGAACTACTGAGAGAATCATGACTCAAAGCATCACATCAACGAGCACCAGCGTCGCTACGCAGCTCATCGAACGCTCCAACCGCCTGGGGCAAGACAGGAAAAACACCAACTACGCCGGTGGCAACACCTCAGCCAAGGGCAGTGCGATCGACCCGGTCACCGGCGAGAATCTTGAACTGCTCTGGGTCAAAGGCTCCGGCGGCGACTTGGGAACGCTCACCGAACAGGGACTATCCACCCTGCGCTTGGACCGTATGCGTTCACTGGTACAGGTCTACCCCGGGGTGGAACGTGAAGATGAAATGGTGGCCGCCTTCGACTACTGCCTGCACGGCAAGGGTGGCGCAGCGCCATCCATCGACACGGCCATGCATGGTCTGGTCAACGCCAATCACGTTGACCATCTGCACCCTGACTCTGGCATCGCTATCGCTGCCGCCAAGGACGGCCGCGAACTGACCGCCAAGATCTTTGGCAACAAGGTGGCCTGGGTGGATTGGCGTCGTCCGGGCTTCCAGCTCGGACTAGACATTGCCCGAATCAAGGATGAAAATCCACAAGCGGTGGGCTGCATCCTTGGTGGTCACGGAATTACGGCATGGGGAGACACCAGTGAGGAATCGGAGGCGAACTCACTGTGGATCATCGATACTGCCGCCGCGTACATTCAGCAGCACGGAGCACCCGAACCTTTTGGTGCGGTAGTTGCAGGTTTTGAAGCCTTGCCAGAATCTGAACGTCGTACCCGGGCCGCCGCATTGGCGCCAACTATTCGCGGTTTGGCCAGCACCGACAAGCCAATGGTCGGCCACTTCAGCGATGACGAGCGGGTATTGGCGTTCCTCTCACGCCAAAAGCTGGCACAGCTAGCTGCACTCGGCACCAGCTGCCCAGATCATTTCCTGCGCACCAAGATCAAGCCGATGGTTCTAGACCTGCCGGCATCGGCAAGCATTGAGGAGCAGCTGGAGCGGCTCAAAGAATTGCACGGGCAATACCGCGAGGACTACCAGCGCTACTACGAGAGCCACAAGGATGGAAACTCCCCGGCCATGCGCGGAGCGGACCCCTTGATTGTCCTGGTTCCCGGCGTGGGCATGTTCTCCTATGGAGCCAACAAGCAGACTGCACGAGTGGCCGGTGAGTTCTACCTGAACGCCATCAACGTGATGCGTGGCGCCGAAGCACTCTCTACCTACACCCCAATTTCTGACGCGGAGAAGTTCCGCATCGAATACTGGGCGTTGGAAGAAGCCAAACTGCAGCGTATGCCCAAGCCCAAGTCCCACGCTGGCCGTATTGCCTTGGTGACAGGTGCAGCTTCGGGCATTGGTAAAGCTGTGGCCAAGCGGCTGGCTGCTGAAGGTGCATGCGTGGTGATTGCCGATCTGGATCTGGCCAAGGCGCAGGACGCAGCCGCCGAACTGGGCAACAGCGATGTTGCCGTGGGTGTAGCCGCCAACGTTGCGGATGCCGACGCCGTACAGGCCGCCATCAACGACGCAGTGCTGGCCTTTGGTGGGCTGGACTTGGTGGTCAACAACGCTGGGCTCTCGCTATCGAAGCCCCTGCTTGAAACCACGGAAGCAGACTGGGATCTTCAGCACGATGTGATGGCTAAAGGTTCGTTCTTGGTGTCCAAGGCTGCGGCTAAGGTGCTGATTGAGCAAAAGCTTGGCGGTGACATCATCTACATTTCCTCCAAGAATTCCGTATTTGCTGGCCCCAACAATATTGCTTATTCAGCCACCAAAGCTGACCAAGCTCACCAGGTTCGTTTGCTTGCTGTTGAGCTGGGCGAGCATGGAGTCAGGGTTAACGGCATCAACCCTGATGGTGTGGTGCGAGGTTCAGGAATCTTCTCCTCGGGTTGGGGCGCTCAGCGTGCTGCGACCTATGGTGTGGCCGAAGAAGACTTGGGCCAGTACTATGCAAACCGCACAATTTTGAAGCGAGAAGTTGTCCCTGAAAACATTGCTGACGCAGTATATGTACTGACCGGACCAGAATTAACCCGAACTACTGGGTTGCACATTCCAGTGGATTCTGGGGTTGCAGCAGCCTTCCTGCGATGAGTGAAGAGATTAAGCTCAGGCCGGTTGCGGCCATTGATTTAGGTGCAACTAGCGGTCGGGTCATGATTGGTGAACTGGTGGACGGGAAAGTTCAGCTGACCCTTTGCCACCGTTTTGCCAACGGGCCGGCGCCGTTAGACCAGCTTGAAGACGGCGCATCAGCCCAGGCTTTGGCCTGGGACATTGACGGGGTGTGGGCGCAGATTCGTATTGGCCTGAAAAAGGCCTTTGCGCTGCGTCCGGACATCGCCAGTATTGGCGTGGACTCTTGGGCCGTGGACTATGCACTGCTCAAAGAAGGTCAGCGTCTAGGCCAGGTGCGCCACTATCGGGACCCACGCAATGAGCAGGCGGTTCCTGATCTTGAATCTAAGTTCAGTCGCGCGGAACTATTTGAGCGCAACGGACTGCAGTACCTTCCGTTTAATACTGTGTATCAACTGCAGGCGGAACACAGCGATTCCCGGTTGGCTCAGGCGGATCAACTGCTGTTGGTACCCGACTACGTCAACTGGCTACTGACCGGCCATGCACGCTGCGAATGGACCAATGCCTCCACCACCGGGCTGCTTAACCAGCGAACGGAAAGCTGGGATGAGGATTTGGTGCAGCACCTCGGGGTTGGCGACTTGCTGGCTCCAATTATTCATCCGGGTCAGGAAGTGGGTTCCTTGCTGCCCGAGTTGGCCCGCGAATTTGGGGTCTCAAACCCGGTATCGGTGGTGGCGGTTGCGTCGCATGACACCGCAAGTGCGGTGGCAGCGACCCCGCTGACCAGCGAAAAATCAGCCTACATCTCGTGTGGCACATGGGGTCTGGTCGGTGTAGAACTGGGCGAACCGGTGCTGAGCCAAGAGGCTCAAGAGGCGGGGTTCACCAATGAACTCGGTTTGGACGGGTCGGTACGGTTCCTCAAAAACGTTACCGGCACATTCTTGCTTAGTGAGTCGGTGAGCTATTGGAATCAGCAAGACAAGTTGGCCGCAGGGCCTGAAGTTCAGTTGAGTGGCCTCCTTACAGAGGCCGAAATCCTGCCCGCTGCTGGGGTGCTGATTGATCCGCAACATAAGATGTTTCTCGCTCCCGGGCAGATGCCGGTACGCATCAACGAGGCGATTGTGGCTGCCGGTGGTAGGGCGCCGGAATCTCGTGCGGAGTTGATCCGCGTGGTCATCGAGTCCCTCGCTGCCAGTTTTGCCCGCCAAGCGCGAGAAGCCGCACGCTTAGGTGGATTCGAGTTAGCAGACATCCACATTGTTGGCGGCGGATCTCAAGGCGAATTGTTGTGCCAGCGCACCGCTGATCACGCTCAGGTACCGGTGATCGCCGGGCCGGTTGAATGCACTGCCCTGGGCAATGTGATGGTGCAGCTGAACGTGATAACGCAAGGTACCAACAAGGCCGAAGACCTGCGTACGGTCGTTCGCCGTTCCGTAGATTTGCGTCACTATCAACCAGATAGTGCGCTCAAGCTGGTTTAGATCCGTGTGGGAATCTAAACCATCACTGATCCTCCAGCCCCGCGGGCTGGAGGATCACTTCATGCTTATTTGTTTCGCTGAACAAACACCACGGAATCTTCCATAACCGCCGGTTCCCCGTTGGGTGCGGTGATGGTGCGTTCGCGAAGCTCAGCGGTGTGAATGCTCCACTGCACCGGGTCCAGGTCCAACGCCTCAAGTTCCTGCTCGGGGCTGGGGAAGATGGGCAGCTCATGCTCCGGAATCTGCGCGAAGGATGGCAAGGACGCATGCGATAAGGCCAGCAGGTGACCGCCGGGTGCAACAAAGCTTGCAGCCTTGCGCAAGAATTCAGCGCGAGGGAACTGGAATGGCGCCTGGAAGAAACTCAGGGTCACCAGATCAAAGCTCTGCTTTGTATCCCACGCATCCAGATCCGAAGCCACAAACTGTGCTGCGCTGGGATCAATTCCATGCTTTTTCGCTTCCTCAACAGCGCGAGAGATCGCGGTCGGGGAGATGTCCAGCCCGGTGGCCTGCCAGCCATTGGACGCCAGCCACAAAACATCGCCGCCTTCTCCGCAGCCAATATCCAAGGAGGTCCCTGGGGTTAATGGAGCCACCAGATCTTCAATGACCTTATTAACCTTGCCCGACCATACTCGTTCCGATTGCCCGTAGTGCTTTTCCCAGAAGGCAACGCCTTCAAGTTCTTCGGTATTGTGCTGGTGGCTCATTAGTGCCGTCCTGTTCTGATTCGTCAGTCTCTATTAACCGACCGTACCGGCAGGGGAGTGAAGCACGCGAGGTAATTTGCGTCAGCGGCAAGAATTGGCAAAGTTAGCGAGAACTGACCTTTCCGAAGAACCGTGCGATGGAGGCAAGGACCATCGGCCTGCAGGCAATCCATGCGCCGATGATGGCCAGCAAAGACAGTGCAAAGTAGAGCAATCCTGCCCAGTTGTCCGCGTACGCAGTGGGATCGGTCGAACCTTGCGCAGCGTACATATGGTTCAGATTGCGCAAAGCGCCGGTGGAGAACACCAAGATCACATGGACAAGTATGAACAAGACAAAATAGAGCATGGTGGGGAAGTGCAGTGCACGTGCCCACTCGATAGGGTACCGCTTGCTCAGTGCTGGGTTTTTAGGCCAGAACGCACTCAACCGGAATCCGGTGATTGCAGCCAACGGTGCAGCGATGAATACGGTGATGAAGTAGGCCAGCTGCTGCAACGAGTTGTAATTGACCCAACCATTTTCAGTTGGCCAATCCAAGCTCAGATACTGCAGAGCCGCCGAGAGTGCGTTCGGGAAAACTTCCCAAGACGTAGGGATGATTCTCATCCAATGTCCTGTTGCGAACAGCACGATGACAAAGACCAAACCGTTGATAATCCAGAGCAAATCCAGGCTTTGATGCAACCACAAGTTGATGCTGACCTTAGGGCTGCGCTTAGATGACCAATAGGCTGGCGGCTTTTTCTGGTGTCGGACCAGCATTCCTGAACGGATGATCAGCACCATCAGGAAGAAGTTGAAGAAGTGGTTCCATGCAAGCCATGCGGGAACGCCAACAGGAGCCGACTCAGGCAGGTGGTATTCGCCCGGGTAGCGATCGATGAACGCGGCAACTGCATCGATGCTGGCAATGCCGCGAGCCACCAGGACCACCGCGGTGGCCATGCCCAAGGCACAGAACGCACCGAGCACCGAAGCCAAAACCCATTGTTTGGTGGTCCATGGACCATGGCGTTTTGGCTCTGTTTTCGTTGGCGCTGGCGTTGCAGTTGGCTTTGAAGGCGCGGCAGCCGGTGCTTGTGCAGCTGGCTGTGCCGGCGCCTTGACTGGTTGTTCTGTTGGGCTTGGTGCTGGTGCGGTAGTTGCCGCAACAACTTCCGGCTGCGCTTGGGGTTCCAGAACCGGGGCCGCGGAGGTATCCACAACCTGTGCCGGTGGCGTAGCAATAGTCTTCGTCTCTTCAACCGGAGGCTGGATTGGAGCGGGCGACGCAGGAGACGACGGAGCAGAAGCGATGAAACTACTTGGTGGCCAAGCTTCACCGTCGGCTACCCGAGGCAGCCCTCGTCTGATTGTTGCGCTTTCCCCACCTGTTGCAATTGGGCTGGCAAGGGCAGTGGTACTCGCGGGTGCAACTTCTGCAGCAGCGGCGTCAGGCTCGACTTCAGCTTCAGCAGGTGCAGCAGAATCGGCTACCGGTGCCGCAACAACTGGCTCCGACCGAGCAGGCGCCGCGGCAGAGGTAGTAACCAGTGTTTGTGCCGGAGGCCAGGGTTGCCCATCAACGATCCGGGGTAATCCTTGGCGTAGCGACTTGGCAGGTGTTGCCGACGCAGGAGCAACATCAGAAATAACCGCAGGAGCAAGGTCAGCAACAACCTCGGAAGTGACTTCTGGGGCCTGTGGCGCGACATCGCTTTCAACCGCTACCGGCGGCGCAACGGGTTCGACTTGAGGCACTACCTCGGTAACCGGCGGCCACGGATCTCCACCGGCTACACGGGGCAAACCCTGGCGAAAGGTACTAGATGTTGGGCTCATGATTACTGCGCCTTGCGTGCTTCCAGCGCGGAGATCAACTGCGGAACAACTTTGAACACATCGCCAACAATGCCAAAGTCAGCAATTTCAAAGATTGGTGCATCGCTGTCTTTGTTGATCGCCACAATGGTTTTTGCCGTCTGCATCCCAGCCTTATGCTGGATGGCTCCGGAGATGCCGAGGGCAACGTAGAGCTGCGGCGCCACGGCCACACCGGTCTGACCCACCTGGGCTGCGTGCTCAATGTAGCCAGCATCAACGGCTGCGCGTGAGGCACCTACACCGGCGCCCAGCGCATCGGCCAGCTGGTAAACCAATTCAAACTGCTCGGCACTACCCAGACCTCGACCGCCGGAGACAACACGGGTGGCGGTACGCAGCTCGGGACGAGCGGAGTCGCTCGTAGCTTGTTGGATCTCGTGCACTTCGATTTCTGGGCTATCACCAGCGGTCAGTTCAAGGGCGGTAATGTTCGCTTCTTGGCTTGATGCACGAAGCTCGCTACTGCCCACCCGGAGGGTGATCACCGGGGCACCAAAGGTGGGCGCACTGAAAGTTGAATAGGCGCCACCATAAATTGAGTGGCTGGCCATGATGCCTTGCTCATCGCGTTGTACACCCAGCGCGTCCACGCTTACCGCTAGCTTGTTGCGTACCGCAAAACGGGCTGCGACCTCACGCGAGGTGAGTGTGTGGCCCAACAATACCGCTTGGGGCTGGACTAGGTCATAACCATTCTGCAAGGCGTCGGTCAATGGAGCGCTGAGGATGGTGGAGCCGGTACTGGCGGTCAGTACCGATGCGGCACCACCTTGAGCTGCCTGAGTGGCGAAGGACTGAAGTTTTTCCTCAGTTCCGGCCACCAGCGCAACCGGTGTGCCAATGCTGCTGGCAGCACCAAGTAGTTCGGCGTAGTTGCTGGCCAGCTCACCGTTGGACGTGGTTTCGAGGAACACCAGAATGGAATCCGGGGCAAAAGTTGTCATGATTTTTTCTCCGCTCACACCAGGTTGTTCTTGGCCAGGTACTCAACCAGCGCAGCCGCTGCCGCTCCGTCGTCATTCATGATCGTGCCAGCCTCACGCGGTGGTCGTTGCTCAACGGCAAGCATGATGGACCGAGCCGTATCCGTAGGCAGTGCTTCAACGCCAAGATCCGCAAGCGTTAGCACCTCGATCGGCTTTTTCTTGGCGGCCATAATGCCTTTAAAGTTGGGGAATCTTGCATCGGGCAAGGCCTCGGTGATCGAAGCGATGGCCGGAAGCTTGGCGCTAATCTGCGCGGTAGCCCCCTGAAGCTCGCGGGTTCCGGTGATCTGGCCCTCGGCGATTGATATCGCGGACAGTGAGGTAGCCGCAGGCAGGTTGAGCAGTTCAGCGAGCATCACCGGCAGCATCCCGGCCGAACCATCGGTGGACATGTTCCCGGTGAGGATCAGATCGTAGTCTTCCCGGCGTAGCGCGGCAGCCAAGACCTGCGCGGTCAGAACCAGGTCCGCGCCAAGAAGTTGTTCGTCGCTGATCTGCACGGCGGCGGCCGCACCCATGGCCAGAGATTTGCGCACCGTGGCTTGAATGGACTCTGGACCCATGCTCAGCACGGTGATCTGAGTTGCCGGATCTGCATCCAACACCTTGAGCGCCACTTCCAAGGTGCGCTCGCCGATTTCATCAAGCACCGACTCGGAGGCGGAACGTTGCGCCAGCCCGGTGTACATGTTCAGTTCCCGGTCCGCTCCGGTGTCCGGAACTTCCTTGATTAGAACGGCGATCTTCATTCGGATTCTCCCTCGTACCGCAAATGCTAGGACTTCCAAGTTTCTCTGTTGATCATCATGTCCGATTACCGCAGGCAGGTCAATGGTGGCGCGTGGGTTACCGCAAATCGTGGGTGCACCGTAGTCTTGAGACCGAGACCAGTATCGCTAACTCGAAGGATCACTCATGGGCAGCAAAAAGCGTCAAGGTAAGAAGAACTCCGGCGCAGGAAACCCTGCAAAATCCGCACCACGAGGACGTAGCGTTTACCGCATTCAGGTAGAGCAGTATCTGGAATCCTTGCGTGCGCCATACACCGCTTGGGTCACCACCGCGGTCCCGGCCTTCTCCCCAGAAGATGCCGCCACCGCCGCGTCCATCCAGCTCAACGTTGTTGGAGCAGTAGGCGGCGAATACGCGCAGCGCGCCAACAGTTCCAACCTGCACAACATCGACGTTGACCTCTTTGGCGAGACCCTGGCCGAGTACCTGGTATCCCTGGACGACGCAGTGGCGCCGGAGCCAATCTTCAGCGCCTGGCTGGATTACCTCAGCTTTGTTGAAGAGAACAAGCTCTGGGAGGGCGAATCCGAGGACTTCCAGGCTCTGCGCGAAATGCTCGAGGACACCCTTGATGGCTTTGCCGAAAGCGACGCGGAAATCTGCGAACTGCTGCGTGCCACCGAACTGTTTAAGCAGGTTAAAGCCTTCGCGCTGGCCCTGGGTGACGGGGTGGACATGAGTGATAGCAGCGAAGAGTCCACCGCGGCACGCACCCGCGTACTGCGCGCAGTTGGCGTGGACCCGGAATCCTTTGACAATGATGAGCCAGCACCGCTGGCCTTCACCTACGTTTGGGGCGCAGCTCGTCTGTCCGTCGTCACCTACGACGGCCCGGTCATGACCTTGGATGAAGAGTCCTACGACCTGGTGGTGGACGGTGCTGAAGCCGGCAGCGCTCAGCTGCTCTTCGAGATGGCCGTCGGCGCAGTCCAGGCCCACCTGAACCCCGCCTTCGACGTCACCCTGCGCGATGAGGCCCACTACCTGGTGCTGCGCAACCTGCTGGTTACCGCCTCTACCGGACGCGATGGCGACCTTGAAGGCCTGCGCCGCAATGTGGGACCGAAGATTTACGACGCGGTTCTGCCCGAAGCCCAGGCTGCCATGGAATCACTGGCTAACTATGGACTACTGACCAAGGATGAGGATAACTACAGCATCGACGAACGCCTGGTGCCAGTAATCTCCGCCGGTATTACCGAGGTGGAAACCTTCTTCGAAGAAGCCGAATAACACCGGTCGCCGTCCCCGCTTTAGCCCGCAGTTTGATCCGGGCGTGAAGCGGCGATGGCGATCAGTTTTTTAAGCACCTCAAGGTCGATATCCTCTAGTTTGCGCACGTACACACACCCCATACCTTCGGTGTATTTACCCAGTTGTTCCAGGAGCGCGGCCCCTTCGGGCATATCTTTTAGCCCATAAATGGACAGCTGTGCCTTGCGTGGAGAGAACCCGGTTTTAGGCCAGAGGCCAGTATTTTTTGGGTTGGACGGCGAAACGTAGGTATAGGTTCCGTAACCAACAATGCTCGGCCCCCACATCACCGGAGTCTCGCCGGTGACCTCACTGAAAATTCGCTCCAGCTCTTCACCATCTACCCGACGCTTTGCTGGGGTGGCTGCCGCGATGAAATCGTGGACATCAACGTCGGTGGGAAGGGTCTTCTGGGTTGTTGCCAAGTTCTTGCTCCTGAAGTGTTGTGGGCTCTTCTGCTTGGAAAATTGTGGAGAGCTTGCGGTACTGCTTGGTGCCCATAGCTAAGAATGCCACCAAGATCATGATCAGCCCTCCGACAAGGAAGATCAAGGCAATGCCACGGGCCTGACCGTCGCCGAGCAACCACCCCAGTTGCGTAGTTCCCTCGTCGCTACGCATGTACGGGATGATCCAATACTGCGCCAGCGGTGCAATGAGGAATGCGGTAATCGGCGCGGCCGCGGCCTCCATCATCTGGGCAAAGCCGAAGACTCGACCCTGCCTGCGGAAAGTCACCACTTTTTGTATCACTGTTTGTTCCGAGGCTTCAACGGCTGGAATGAGCATCATGTACAGCCAGATTCCCACGATGTAGAGCCACGTCCATTCGCGAATCGTGAATGTTGCGCCCAGTAGACCCATCGCTGCTACCAGCCAGAGCATGGTGCGAATCGGGTTTTTGCCCAATCCGAATTTGGCAATCAACAAACCGCCAACAATGAACCCGGTGGAAGCTAATCCAAAGGTCAATCCCCACGACTGGACGGACATGATGGTCAACCCGTAGGGATCCATCAACGCCATGTATGTGCCACCGATGAAGTTGTTAAACATCGAGAAGATGATCAGCGCGAACAGTCCTGGGATGGCCATTACCGTGGTGAATCCGAGACGCAGATCGCTGGTTTTGGTGCGGCCTTCTTCCTTTTCAGGTTCCTCTTCCGGAATCGAAATCCCCACCAAGTGCAGCATGGTCAGCACCACCATCGCGATGGAAATGACCAACGTCCACCCCATCCCCAACCAGCCGATGGCAAGACCACTAAAAACGCTGGTGATGATAAACGCGATGCCCTGCACCGTGCCAACCAGACCATTGGCGTTGGCATGACGTTCTTGGGGTATTAGCAGCGTGACCGTTGTGGACAGAGCGATTCCACGCATCTGTTCAACGATGGCCCCAAAGAGGATCACCAGGCAAAAGAGCCAGAACTGCCATCCGCCGACATTCAGGATGTCCTTTGTAGGTAACCAAAGATAGATCAGTCCGGCCAAGCTGAACGTGACTGCGGTGATCATTGCCGAGAATACAAACACGGACTTCTTGCGGTGGTTGTCCACGATGGTGCCAAAAACCATGGAGAACACGGCAATCAGCAACATGAACGCACCGCCAATAATGCCGGTAGCCATCACGTTTTGAGTTTCGAGATAAACCCAGAAGGTCAGTGCAAACCACAGGAAGCTTGTGCTGAAGTTGGCGATCGCGGTGTTGATCAGAATATGCATAAAACTACGCTGACCATCGGCCGGCACCACGCGCGTCGCGTTGTCGGGCGGTGTCGAATTGTCAGTTTGCTCGTCACTCATGAGGTGACCTGCTCTAGTTGGTGCCAGTGGTTGTAGCAACAGGATACTCTGGCCGGTCAGGACAGCGATAGCTGTTTAATGTGGATCCTCTAGCTCTCGTTCACTGACGGAAAATTTCCGTCATGCCGGGCAACGAGAAAAGTCCGCAGTAAAGGGTGGGATGAAGTGGGAACGATACTGACGGAAAATTTACGTCATCCGTGCTCGGCGCACTCAATGGACTCAACGAGTGAAGGCGTTGGGCACAGCACAATTTGCAGCAAGCACCGTTTTCTTTCCTGATGCTGCTGCATTCTCGGGTCGTATGGGAGATCTGGGTCAATCGTGATGACGGAAAACTTCCGTCACTGCACACCCCTCGATGGGGCTTGACGCCTAGGCCGCGTCCGGATGCTGTCCGGGCGGATCATTGTTGGGGTCGTCAATCGTGATTCTTACGTCGCCACCGCTAACCGTGGTGGGGTGGCCCAGCACGCGTAGCGTTGCCGGGGTCAAATGGACCTTGCGTTCGGGGCAGCGATCATTGGCGTGCTCAAAGTGCTGAACATTGTCTACGCTGCCGGGAACGACGAGGGAATTTAGGCCGTGCGGTGTGCGCCAGCACTTAGAACCGTCGGGGCGGTTGATGACCTTCCAGCCCAAAGCGTGCTTGAACATCTGGTGCTGCTTGCACAGTAATTCGGTGTTGGCACGGTTGGTGTGTCCGCCGGTTTCCCAGGCGTCGACGTGATCAACTTCGGAGTTATCTGCGGTGCGTCGGCATCCGGGGTAGCAGCAGTGCTGGTCGCGAGCGCGGAGGAATTCCTTGAGCACCCGAGTGGGCTTGTAGCGTTTGCGGCCAACATCCATCACGGCTCCGCTGAATGGATCGGTGAGCATCGGAATGATGGATGGAGCATCCTTGGCAATTTGTAATGCCGCACCCATGGGGATCGGCCCGTACCCTTCCAAGTCCGCCAGGGCACGGTCTGGATTGGCAATCATCTGCAGGGCAGGGATCGTGACGACTACCCGAGGCTTGAGCGGTGTGCCATTGGTGGTGGGCCATCCATTGATCAGCGCATCACAGAAGATGTCTGCTTCTAGCTGTGCTTGAGTGCGGGTGTCTTCGGGATCGTTATGCAAGGTGGCCTCGTACTTGAGCGTGTTCACTATGGACTTCACATTGACGCTTGGTGCCACGAGCTTCAACGCGGACATCCCATCCTGCAAATCCCAGCTACTTACCTTTCTAGCATCCGCGGCTTTCTTGTGGCGAGCGTCCGCGGACTCCGGGCGGACCTGATCATGGAAGCGACGGATGCGCTGCGTGATGGTCTCATCACTAGCGGTAGCCGCAATGGGCAACAGATTCTCCTGCATCAGGTTGATCTGTTCCTGCGTCAGGTCCTGCGAATACTTCACCATGGCCCGCGCTGCGGCCGCAGTGATCTGTCCAGCGGCCAAGGCCTGAAGGGTTTCTGGGCAAACGTGGCGCAGCCCTTTGGCCGTGAACATGCGTCCGCGAGCCTTTTCGGTTGTTTCTCGAAGCGCGATCGCAGCTTCAGCGACAAAGTTGGAGGTGATGACCTGGTCACTAGTTGGATCAACGCGGTAGTAGTTCGCGCAGAGCCGTTCGCGTCGTTCCTGCTCGGTTTCAAAGTGGGGTTTGGTGACGGTGTCCTCGGCGAAAGCTTGAGCAACCTGTTCCACACTGTCGGCCATGATCGCGGCGCTGACCGCGGAGAGCATGCTGTCCAGCTTCTGAACTTTCTCTAGTCGAGCCAGACCATCACCAGGGCCGTTGAGCGGACCGGCGTTGAAGAGCTCATCAACTAGTTCCTTCATTGGTCCGTAGAACATCTGGTGCTCTAGGTGGTCGGTGAAGAAGGAGTCTGACTGTGACTCGCTGCGTGTGGCAGGCGGGTCCAGCGGTAGGCGATGTTCATCATCGTCATCGGGTTCAAAATATGGATGTGTCATGCTTAAATTTTCCTGCTGCCCACCGACGGTTTGGACTGAATTTGCGCGGTTTTATGGCCTTGGGGCCGATGGTTATGGGATTGTTAGGTAGTGGCCAGAAAGTCACGGTTTGGCCACACGATGACGGCGCAAAATCTGCGCTTTTCGGTAAGACTTTAGAGGAGATACGACGATGATTTTTGGCAAAAAGGGCGATGAGGCAGTTCGCAACAAACTCGGTTCGGCGCCAGCACCTTATGGCCAGATTGCGCTGCGCTTGCACGAGCTGATTAGCCAGAGCGCTCCTTCGCTTGAACCAATCGTTCGCTGGGGCCTGCCGTTCTACGTTAAAGACGGAAAGGATGTCTGCTACATCAAGCCAGGCAAGGAATATGTGGTCTTTGGTTTTGGTGAAGTAGTGAACCCGGCGTTTGAAGAAGGTGCGCACATGCACCCTGTGGCTTGGACGATCACCTCACTTGACGATGCCACCGAAGAGAAGATTCGCGCGTTGCTCCAGAAGGCTGCCGGCTGATAGTTGGCAGGTTGATGGCCCCGGACTATTGTCTAAAATGTGACGCAGTGCACAATTTAGAACAGGTTGAAAGGTGTCCAGATGAAGTCCTATGCCAAGGGCGAGAGCGAACCGAAGCTACTAGATGAGACGATTGGCGCTAATTTTGAGCGCACGGTGGCCCGTCTGGGAACTGCCGAGGCGTTGGTGGAATCTAGTAGCGGGCGACGCTTCAGTTGGCAGCAGCTGGATGATCAAATCAACTCTCTAGCCAAGGGCATGATCGCCGCGGGACTCAATCCGGGGGATCGCGTAGGAATCTGGTCACCAAACTGCGCCGAATGGGTTTTTACCCAATACGCCACGGCAAAGATTGGCGTCATTTTGGTGAACGTGAACCCGGCCTACGGCACCCATGAATTCGCCTACGCGGTCAACCACAGTGGGCTGCGGATGCTGATGGCCGCGACCGAGTTTAAGACCAGCAACTACCGAGCAATGGTGGAGCAAACGCGCACCGATACTCCGGGACTAGAACGCGTGGTGTACCTGGATACCGATGACTGGCAGCAGCTACTTGATGAGGGTTCATCCGTCCAGGACGCGCAACTAGCGGCTCGACTGGCCGCCACCAAACCCGAAGACCCTATCAATATCCAGTACACCTCGGGCACCACGGGATACCCCAAAGGTGCCACGCTCAGCCACCGTAATATCCTGAATAATGGCCATCAGGTCACCGGCATGATCGATCTGGATGAGCACGACCGGCTGTGCATTCCGGTGCCGTTTTATCACTGCTTCGGCATGGTGATGGGCAATCTGGGCTGTACCTCGCGCGGTGTCACGATGATCATTCCGGCCCCGGGCTTTGACGCGGAAACCACCCTGCGTGTGGTGGCAGAGGAAAAGTGCACCGGCCTGTACGGGGTGCCCACAATGTTCATCGCCATGCAAAACCACCCCAAGTTTGCCAACTACGATCTCTCTGCGCTGCGCACCGGAATTATGGCCGGCTCCATCTGTCCGGTAGAAGTGATGCGCCGCTGCGTTGAGGATATGGGGATGGGCGCGGTATCTATCGCCTACGGCATGACCGAAACCAGTCCGGTTTCTTGTCAGACCCGCAGCGACGATGACTTTGAGCGTCGCACGGCCACCATCGGCCGGGTGCACCCCCACGTGGAAATCAAGGTGGTCGATCCGCTGAGCAGTGAAACGCTTGAGCGCGGGGAAACCGGCGAATACTGCACCCGAGGTTATTCGGTGATGCTCGGCTACTGGCGGGATGAGGAAAAGACCAAAGCGGCCATCGACGATGAGGGTTGGATGCATACCGGCGATCTGGCGGTGATGCGCGAGGATGGCTACTGCACCATCGTGGGCCGAATTAAGGACATGATCATCCGTGGCGGCGAGAATATCTACCCGGCAGAAATTGAGGAGTTCCTCTACCAGCACCCGGATATCGAGGACGTTCAGGTTATCGGTGTACCCGATGAAAAGTATGGCGAGGCAGTGTGCGCCTGTCTGCGCATGAAAGCCGGACGAGCACCACTGGATATTGATGCGCTGCGGGAATACTGCGCGGGGCAATTGGCGCACTTTAAGGTTCCGGCCTATGTGCAGATCGTTGAAGATTTCCCCACCACGGTCACCGGCAAGATTCGCAAAAATCAGTTGCGTGAGGTGGCCGCGAAATCGCTGCAGCTCTAGGGCGTGCCCCGTTCATCGGGTGCTGGGGGAACGCGGTGCTTTTGCCGGAGGTGAGTTGCGTCTCCGCCAGGTGCCGAGCCACGCAAAAAGATGCTAGCTTTGCTAAGTAACTTTCTTGGGCAAAATCGTCGGAGACGCCTGCGACAGGCCCGTGCGTGCGGTGCCGCACGGTGATCCCGTAACGTGAACGGAGCGCGTACGTGCAAAAGCATTTCAGCCGATGGGTGGGCATCGCTGTCGTCCTGATTGTCGTGGCCGCGGCCGCGCTGCTGTTGTGGTCCATCAGCCTCAGCGGCAAGCCGGTGTCGATGTGGAACCCAGTGGAGCTGCGGATCGGCGCGCTCTGGACCACGTTCTACAGCACAGAGCTGCCCGATCTGTCCATCCTGGTATTCGCGGTGTCGGCCGCGGCGATGCTGGTGCTGCTGGTGGTGCTTGGCGAGCGCTTCGTGACCTGGCGCTATCGCCGTACGCCAATCCAGAAATCGAGCCGACCGCTGGCGCCGAAAGCCGTGATGGCTCGCACCCGCGGTGTCCACGCAGGCGAAGTCACCGTGACGGTGCTGATTCCTGCGCACAACGAGGAAGCTTCCCTGCCCTTTACGCTCAAGGCCCTCGAGGAGCAGAGCTTCAAGCCATCGCGGATCATCGTGGTGGCCGACAATTGCACCGATGCCACCGTTGCGGTGGCCCGCGAGCACGGTGTCGAGGTCTTCGAATCGGTGGAGAACAAGCACAAGAAGGGCGGGGCGCTGAACCAGGCGCTGCAGGCCATTTTGCCGGCGATGGGCGATAACGACTGCGTCATGGTGATGGATGCGGATTCGCAGATCGGCGCCGGATTCCTGGAAACCGCGAAGGACCGGTTCACCTGGGACCGCGCGCTGATGGCGGTGGGCGGTCTCTTCCACGGCGAAGAGGGACATGGGCTGCTCGGCCAGTTCCAGCGCAACGAATACACCCGCTACCAGCGCGAGATCGAGCGCCGCAATGGCAGGGTCTTCGTGCTCACCGGCACTGCCTCGGTCTTCCGCACCGCGGCCCTGCGCACAGTGGCCGCGGCCCGCGGCACCACGCTGCCGGGCAACCCGGGCGAAGTCTACGACACCGCCGCGCTGACCGAGGACAATGAGCTGACCATTGCGCTGAAGACCCTCGGCGCGCTGACCACCTCGCCGACCAGCTGCACGGTGGTCACCGAGCTGATGCCCAGCTGGAAGATGCTCTGGGCCCAGCGCCTGCGCTGGCAGCGCGGTGCGCTGGAAAACCTGGGCGCCTACGGGGTGAGCGCGCAGACCTCGCGCTACTGGGCGCAGCAGATCGGCATCGGCTACGGGGTGATTGCCCTGTTCAGCTACTTCGCGCTGATGCTCATCATGATGGTTTCGATGGACACCTGGGTGTGGTTCCCGTTCTGGATGCTGCTCGGGGCGCTCTTCGCGGTGGAACGCATCGTCACCGTCTGGCATGGCGGATGGCGCGCGCGGATCGTCGCGGCCCTGGTAATCCCGGAGCTCGTCTACGACGCGTTCCTGGATCTGGCCTTCCTCAAGGGCGTGGCGGATATCGCCTTCGCCCGCAGCGCGGATTGGAAGCATGTCGAGCACGCAGGTGCCGCACGGAAGGAATTGGGCTGATGGTGGAACTTCTGGTGCACGTGCCGCGCGGGATCATCCTGCCCGAGAGCGTGCTGCTCAGCGACTGGTTCGCGGTGCTGGCCTCATTCGTCGCGATCAACACCGTGCTATACCTGGTGCTCGGGCTGGTGAAGCTGCTGCCGGTGATCCGCCTGAAGAGCACGCGGGGCCGCGAACGGCGTTCAGAAACCCGGAGTATCGATCCCGAGGCGTTGCCGTAGCCCGGCCATCGCTTCAGGAAGCTGCTGTGCGTCGAGGCCGGGGCTGAAGTAGAAGCCCTGGGCGTAGTCGAAGCCCAGATCCTGGGCCAGGGCCAGATGCTGCGCGGTTTCCACGCCTTCGACCAGGGTTTGCGCGTTGATCGCCCTGGCGGCGGCCAACAGCAGGTCCACATGCTCATGCGCTTCGGGCGATGACTGGTAGCGGACGAACAGCGACCGGTCCAGTTTCACGATGTGGGGCTTGAGCTGGGTGATGCGTTCTCGGGTTGCATAGCCGATTCCAGCATCGTCAACCAGCAAGAGGCAGCCGAGCTCATCGGCGCTGATCCGGGCCCTGCCGCACAGTTCCGGTGCGGAGAGCTCATGCAATTCCAAACCCCAGGCCAGCCGGGGGTCCAGCTCCGGGCGCTGCTTGGCGAAGGCATCGATGGCCGGCCCCGAAGCATTCATGGTCAGCAGCAGGCCATCGGGGATGGCATGGCTGGCGGCAAGGATCTGGTCCAGGGCGCGCAGTTCCAGATCAACTAGACTGCCTGCAAGGCGGGCTTCATTAAAATGCGCCTGGGGAGTGCGGCCATCGCGGAACCGGGCCAGCGCTTCGAAGCCCGCGAGGGCATGGTGCCGCAAGTCTATAAGTGGCTGGAATACAAATTTCATCATCCGCCGATCAGGCCGAAATTGAAGGACTTTGCCGTCGCTGTATTGCGCGGCTCGCTAGTGGAAATCTTACAATGGACTGGATATGGATACGCGGTTTCTGGGGAAAAAGGACCGACGAGCACAGGTTGGCTATAGCTGGTGGTACCGGCTACTGCCGCCCAGAGCTCGCGCAATCAAGCGCCCGGAAGTAGCGGTGACCGGGTTCATCGCCTGCTTCTTCATACTCTTCTACCTGATCAATTTGACCTACGACTTCGAGTCGGTGGTCAGGGAGTTCCTGGGCTATGTCCGCTTTGCCGGCGCGATCCTGGTGCTCCTGCTGATCTACATCAAGCTGGACCGATTCCCGCTGTGGATCGGTTACCTCGGGGCACTGACCGAGCTTGTCGCCTTCGCCTACTTCGTCGGACTCTCTTCGGATTTCGAGCAGATCGCCTTCCGGCTCCAGGAATTCCCGCTGATCACCTTGTACCTGGCCTGGATCTTCGACCCCAGGCTGGTGCGATGGACCATCTACCCGGCGCTGGCGTGCGCCCTGTACCTGGCATACCTCTACGGGCCGCAGTCAGGCATGGCGCTGCATAGCGGATGGCTCAATGTGCTCAGCCTGGTGCTGCTGACCATCGGCGCCTCCGTGATTGGCAGCTACGTGAAAGCCCGCTTCCGCTACCAGTCAGAGATCGACGAACTCACCGGCGCGGTCAATCGCCGCGGACTGCAGTTACGCGGAGAACTCATGCTTGCGTCGTCACAGCGCTACCGCCGGCCAATGGCGGCAGCCCTGCTGGATATGGACAAGTTCAAGGCAATCAATGACGAAGGCGGCCATGAGGCGGGTGACCTGGCCCTGAAAGATCTGGTGGCGCATCTGGAAACGAGCACGCGCAGCAACGATGTGGTGGCCCGGTTGGGAGGCGACGAATTCGTGATCTTGTTTCCCGGCACCACGCGCACCCAAGCCCAGCTCCTGATGGATCGCGTGCAGTGCGCGTCGTCGCAAGCGTGGAGCTTCGGTGTTGCGCAGGCGCGCAAGGACGACAACCTGAGCACGATGATCCTGCGTGCGGACCGCGACATGTATGCCTCGAAGCGCGATCGGGCCTCGCGCGAAGGCCGAAATCCGGGGGACATCGGCACGAAATAAAACCGTGGCAGGCTTGAGCCATGGATATCAGGATGATCGAGGCCGATCCGCTCTCCGAGCCGGTGCAGCGCATGGTGCGACAACATTTGGCCGATATGGCTCCCACCGCGCCGCACGAGAGCCGACATGCCATGGCCAGCAATGCGCTGGCCGATGAAGCCGTCTCGATGTTTCAGGTCTGCGTCGGTGAAACGGCCATTGCTATGGGTGCGTTTAAGGACCGGGGAGAGAACGTGGCGGAGCTCAAAAGCATGCGCGTTTCTCCTGAATTCCGCGGACGCGGCATCGGACGACGGTTGCTTGATGAGCTGATCATTACCCCCGGGCAACGAGGTTTCTCGCTCTTATGTCTGGAAACCGGGACGCATGAGTACTTCACAGCCGCCCGGGCCATGTACGGGGCCGCTGGCTTCACCCAGTGCCCGCCGTTTGGCGACTACCAGCTCGATGAGAACAGCGTGTACTACCGGCTGGAACTAGCCTAGTTTCCCGCCGAGGCGGTCCTGCATCTTTTGGCTGGCCTCATTAAGCCCACGAATTTCCACGGTTTTGCCATAGTTCTGGTACTTGGTGCGGATCGAGTCCATCGCCGCGATGGTCGAAGCATCCCAGAGGTGCGACGAGCTGAGGTCAATGACGATCTGCGCAGGATCTTCGGCGTAATGGAACTGGGTGTACAGGTCGTTGGAGGAAGCGAAGAACAGTTCACCGTTGACCTCGTACAACACCTGATCGTCGGTTACGGTCCTGGTCACCGCGACCATGTGGGCCACCCGGTTGGCAAAGAGCACCATCGCGGACAAGATGCCCACGCCAACGCCAATAGCCAGATTGTGGGTGGCGACGGTGAGCACCACGGTGATGGCCATGACGAAGGTTTCGCTCTTGGGCATCAACTTCAGTGTGCTGGGTTTGATGCTGTGCCAGTCAAAGGTGGTGGCTGAGACCACGATCATGACCGCAACCAGCGCGGCCATCGGAATCTGCGCGACGATGTCGCCGAGCAGCACCGCTAGCAGCAGCATGAAAATGCCGGCAAAGGCGGTGGAGATGCGGGTGCGTCCGCCGGAGACCTTAACGCCCACCATGGTCTGGCCGATCATCGCGCA
>CAACWO010000217.1_pt1 | contig 22430 bp, 21 predicted proteins | sample 2275661 | NCBI WGS metagenome assembly CAACWO01 (sample SAMEA5312466, study PRJEB27640) | indoor metagenome | biome: indoor environment; feature: uncontrolled; material: polymer concrete tiles wood | place: Germany | collected 2014-07-07 | reverse complement strand
TTTCCTTCTTCGGTGAATTCGTACATAACGCCGGAGAGTGCCGCGGCCAATTCTTCGGGGCGGCGAGTAGAGATCAGCCAGTACGGGGTGGTGTCACGTTCGTCGGTGACTTCCATCTTCACAACGCCGTCGAGCCAGCCTCGAAGCACCATATAGGCCAGCCCATGAAGCTTCTGTCCACGCTGCTTAAACGCATCGTTGCCGCGGTAGCCGGTGACTTCACCGATGAACTCTCGTTCAATGCTGGCTCGACCAGCCGAGACGGTGCTTTCGGTAACTTCGATTGCCGGTACGCGCACGAGGAAAATCACTACCAGGGCGATCAGGAAAGCAGCTCCAACGCTCCACCCAAGAATGACGTTGATTGGCGCCACCGCAACACCGGCAGTTATGGCAATAATGATTGGCCAAATCCAGGTGCTGGCTGAAGGCCAGAGTTTTTCGGTGTACAGAACGCGCGAAGCCTCAGGGCTGGTATTACTCATGATTCCAAGTTTAGGCAATATTTCTTTGAACGAGGACAGCGCCGGTGTGGACAGCTCATTCTAAGTTCTGCGCGATAGAGTTAAGCCAAAGAAACAAGCGAACCACCAAGTCACAAAACACCCCGGGGGACTACCAAACCGATGAGTGAGCCAACAATCTCGATTGCCATCAAGATGCTCGATAGTGAACTGCCCGTTCCGAGCTACTCGCATCCTTCAGATGCAGGCGCTGACTTGCACGCCCGCGAAGGTGCAGTGCTTGAACCGGGTGAACGTGCCTTGGTGCGAACCGGTATCGCTCTGGCAATTCCTCACGGGTACGTCGGACTCGTGCACCCGCGAAGCGGCCTCGCTACCAAGCACGGAATCACAGTGGTCAATGCACCGGGTACTGTTGATGCTGGCTACCGTGGTGAGATCATGGTCACTCTGCTAAATACAGATAAGGCTGAATCCTTCACTATCAACCGAGGCGATCGCATCGCCCAGCTGGTTATTCAGAAAGTTGAGCAGGCGGCCTTCACGCCTGTCGATTCACTGGAGGAGACCGCACGAGGAGCCGGCGGCTTTGGATCTACTGGCGGATTCAACGCCTAACAAAGACCAGCGGACAGTAAGCCCAGATTTTTAAGGACACCATGATTTTCAAGCGTAAAAAATCCAAAGAGCAGGAACCGGCCGTCGAATCCAACGACGTCGCTACTGAAACTTCTGAAACCACTGAATCCTCTGAGCCTAATGAGCCTAAGGCCGGCCCATTCGACATTAATGATGTTGAGAACACGGACGAGTATTTAGACTTCGGGTCGATTCTTATCAAGCCGGTGAGCGGTTTGAAGGTGCGCATGGACGTTGAAGAGTCCAACCAGCGTGTGATCGCAGTGTCGCTGGAAGTTGCTGAGTCGCGCGTCCAGCTGATGGCTTTCTCTTCCTCCAAGTCGCAGTCGCTGTGGCCTGGCATCAAAGACAAAATCAAGAGTGACATCACCGCCCAAAATGGTGAGATCTTTAAGCGCGACGGTGCCTACGGTGAAGAACTGCTGGCGCGCGTTCCACAGCAACTACCCGATGGCCGTGACGGTCATGTAGCGCTACGTTTTGTCGGCATCGACGGACCTCGCTGGTTCCTGCGTGCAGTCATCGGTGGCAGCGCAATTTCTGATGAAGAAGCAGCCCAAACCGTCGAAAACGTCCTGCGCGATGTCATCGTGAACCGTGGCGACAAGCCACTGCCTCCGGCCGAATTGTTGCCACTGAACGTGCCAGCGAATGCGCAGACCCGCCCGGTAGGCGAGGAAGCAGAACCAGAGCTAAAGCGTCCCGAACGCGGCCCTGAGATCACCCAGATTGGCTAGAGATGGCGCTCAACGGTAAGCCCGTTACCCCGCAACTGGGGCCAGCGGATCCGACACTGGACTACTTGTGCTTGGATAACCTGTCCCAGTTACCGGCCAAGGGCAGAGTGAAGCACACCGGTTACGTTCAATCGGTGAGTTACTCGCCTTCAAATCAGGCACCGTTGCTCAAGGCCGTGGTGGTGGACAAGCTAGGCAGCGTTGCTGCCCGTCGAGGCACCGTCGCGCACGTGAGACTGGTGTTTATGGGACAAAAATCTGTTCCTGGCATCAAGCCTGGGGTGAAGGTGCAGTATTCGGGAATGGTCGCGCCCGTAGAGCAAGTCCCGACGATTTTTAATCCGCGCTACATCATCGTTCCTGTCGCCCGAGGGTAACCGGAGCAAGTTTCCGCCACGCGGCGCAGCATCAGTACTGTTGAACCAATGGAAGTGAGCAGGATGCACAACGAGGACTCAGAGCAGCAGGAGCAACCTGCGCCTGCGCCAAACCAGCAACAAAGTTTTGCCGCGATGATCGGCGCAAATTCGAAAATTGCTCAGAACGCAGATGGCGGAATCGACCTGCTGTCCACCGTGGGTGGTGTGCGTGGCATCTTAGAAACCGTCGTGCCAGGTTTTGTATTCATCATGGTTTTTGCGCTGAGCTCCAACTTGACCTGGGCTCTGATCTCTTCGATTGGCCTTGGCGTGATCTTCATGGTCATCCGAATGACCAAACGCTCTAGCCTGATCCAGTCGGTGTCAGGCCTGATCGGAATCTTGATTTGTGCCTTCGCTGCTCGCCATTCCGGTAATGCCAAGGACTACTACATTCCCGGCTTCTACACCTCTGGCGCCTACCTGCTGGGCCTAATCATTTCCGTGGTCATCCGTTGGCCACTGATCGGATTGTTGTTCGGCTTCATTCGCAATGAAGGCGTCGAATGGCGCAAGAAGGCCGATCGCCTGCGTCGCTACCAGATTGCCACGTGGATCGTGATTGCGGTGTTTGCCGCACGCCTAGCGGTGCAGCTACCGATGTACTACACCGACCACGTTGTGGCCTTGGGGCTAGCCCGTGCACTAATGGGTGTACCCCTGTATGCAGCCGGTCTGTGGTTCGCCTGGTTACTTTCCAAACCAGCCGAGACCACAAACGTTGCCGCCCAAGATCCGACCGTAGGTTAGCGGGTCGCGTCGCGCAAGGTGCGGCGCAGTAGAGGTTCTGCTTGTGGGGTGGTGATGAAGAAGATTTCATCGCCACCCTCAACTACATCGTCGGCACTTGGTGGGAACGGCGTCTTATCACGTACTACAGCCATCAAGGTGGTGTCCTGCGGCCAACTAACGCGACCGATAGCGCGGCCAATGAGCGCAGAATCATGCGGAACCGTGAACTCGACCATGTAGACCTCACCGGTCTTCAAAGTCAGCAGACGCACCAAGTCACCAACTTCCACCGCTTCCTCGACCAGAGCAGTCATCAATCGCGGAGTGCTCACCGCGACGTCAACGCCCCATGCGTCATCAAACATCCACTCATTTTTAGGATTATTGACGCGTCCGACGGTACGACGAATTCCGAACTCACTCTTAGCCAGCAGTGAGACCACTAGGTTGACCTTGTCATCACCACTGGCAGAGACTACAACGTCATAGTCCTCAAGATGAGCTTGTTGCAACACGGCAAGCTCGCAAGCATCGCCAATTAACCACTTGACGCCTTCAAGATCTTCGCGCTGTGCCATCTCTGGCTGGATGTCGATCAGCAAAACTTCGTGACCGTTGATCACAAGCTCTCGGGCGATAGAGGAACCGACTGAGCCGGCTCCGGCAATCATGACCTTCATGGAGTGCCTCTCAATTAGTCGTTGGACAGGGGAGCAGGTGGGCTTGCAAGAATCTTTTCGACGTCCTTGCTCTGATCCAGACGCATCATCACGTGGACCAAATCGCCACCCTGCAATCGCGTGCGGTTTTGCGGGATCGTTCCCTCGCCAAAGCGAGTCAGATAGGCGACACGAACCCCAGAAGCTGCTTCTAAGTCCTTAACGAGTCGTCCGTACCAACCTCGATTCAGCGCCACTTCTGAGAGCACTAATCGGCCCGAAGGCTCGCGGTAGTCACCACGCATCGAGTAGTCCGGCAGGATGCGTCGTAATACCTGGTCGGTACTCCAACGCACAGCGGCCACCGTAGGGATACCCAAACGCTGATAGATTTCGGCGCGTCCTGGGTCATAAATGCGAGCGACTACATGTGGCACGTTGTAGGTTTCGCGGGCTACACGGGTAGCAAGAATGTTGGAATTATCACCGCTAGATACAGCGGCAAAAGCATACGCGCCATCAATTTTTGCTGCTTGTAATGTGTCGCGGTCAAAACCGCGTCCGGTGACAGTAAAACCAGAGAAGTCTGTACTCAATCGGCGGAAGGCATGAGCATCCTGATCAATGATGGCTACTGAATGCCCCGCTGAATCCAGTGTATGGGCCAACGAAACGCCGACGCGTCCGCACCCCATGATCACAAAATGTGCCACCGAGAACTCCTTGGATTGCTGCTTGTGGTGATTGACCGGCGCACCGCCTAAGTGTGCTCCGAATGCAACAATAGCGCTGTTCGGGTCAAGATTATTGGCGGTGAACCTCCCGTGTGGTTTGCACACCTGCGATAACGTTATCTCGTGCCTGCATTATTTGATGGTCTCAAGAGGATTCTTGTGGGTCGGCCTTTCAGCACTGAACAGCTGAAAAAGAAGCCGCTCCCACCAAACGTAGCGTTGCCGATTTTCTCCTCCAGCGCCCTGTCCTCTCTGGCGTACGCGCCAGATGAAATCCTGCTGACGCTGGCTATGGCCGGTGTCGCGGCAGCGATGCTGTCCCCAGCAGTGGGATTGGCAGTCCTCGCCGTTCTGGTGGTGCTGGTGCTCTCGTACCGGCAATCGGTTGTTGAGTACCCCTCCGGTGGTGGCGACTATGAAATCGTCAAGAAGAACTTGGGTGCGCGTCCCGGTACAGCGGTGGCAGCGGCGCTGTTGGTGGACTTTGTCTTGACCGTTGCGGTGTCTAGCTCCTCGGCTGCTGCTTACCTGAGCGCCATTTTCCCGGTACTAGGTGAACACAAAGCCTGGGTTGCTGCCGCGCTGGTGGCACTGTTGGTAGTTGGCAATTTGCGTGGCACCGGGCAAGGAAAATGGACCCTAGCAATTCCGGTGTACCTCTTTGTTGCGGGAATGCTGGCCCTTGTCGCCATCGGCGGCGTGATGGCATTGACCGGAAACCTTGGCCACGCGCCAAGTGCTGAGTTCACTATTGTCCCCGAAGCACAGTTCTCCAATGGCCTGCACGGCGTGGTTGGAGCATTGCTGATCTTGCGTGCCTTCAGCACTGGATCTGCCGCACTAACGGGTATTGAAGTCCCCATCTCCAACGTTCAAACTTTGGCTAAGCCGCGAGCAAAAAACGCCGGAAGAATCTTGTTGGTTCTTGGCCTGCTCTCGGGCGTATTAACCTTGGGAACATTGATGCTGGCGCGTGCCACCGGGATTAAGGTTGTCGCCGATCCTCAGGCGTCGTTCTTGCTTGATGGTCAGCCAATTTCGCCGAACTTCGTGCAGGTGCCGGTATTGGGACAGCTGGCCCAGGCGGTCTTTGGTGACTACACTTTGGGTCTGATCGTAGTGTCCGTGTTGACCATCGCCGTCTTGCTTTTGGCTGGTAATCAGGCCTTCAACTCTTTCCCATTGCTGGCCAGCCATTTGGCCACCGACGGGTTCTTGCCTCGACAGCTGCGAACACGTGGCGATCGTCTTGGCTTCTCCAACGGCATCCTCTCCTTGGGCGTTGCCGCAATTATCTTGGTGCTGCTCTTCCACGGTGATGTCACTTCGATGGTGCAGCTCTACGTCGTGGGCGTCTTTGTTTCCTTCACGCTGAGCCAGCTGGGCATGCTGACCCACTGGAAGCGCGTCCTTGTCCCCATCTCGGACCGTAAAATTCGAGCTGTTAAGCAACGCAAACGCCTGCTGAACCTGGTTGGTTTGGTCCTGTCAGCGTTGGTTCTTGTTGTTGTGCTGGCCACCAGATTTGTTCATGGTGCATGGCTGGCGCTGCTGGGCATCCTCGTATTGATGTTCATCATGCATGGCTTGCAGCGCCACTATCAAAAGGTTGATGACGAACTCGAGGTCGACGAAGACTACGCCGTCACCGCACTGCCATCGCGTGTTCACGCGTTGGTTCTGGTCTCTACCGTGCGCAAACCGGTGCTTCGCGCTCTGGCCTTCGCGCGGGCTTCGCGGCCCTCAAAGTTGGAAGCGATCATCGTTGACGTGGAACGGGAAAAAACCGAGACCACCCTCGAAGACTGGGACCGACTGGGGATCCCCGTTCCGATTACGGCCTTGGCTTCCCCCTACCGCGATATTCCTGGAGCGCTGATCGAACATATTCGTTCCATCAAGCGCGAGTCCCCGCGAGAACTCATCGTTGTCTACATTCCCGAGTATGTGGTGGGCCAATGGTGGGAACAGCTGGTACACAACCAAACTGCGCTCCGCGTAAAGAACCGCCTGCACTATGAACCGGGCGTTGTGATCGCTTCGGTGCCGTGGCGTCTGCGCAGTGCCTCAAACAACCTAGGCGGCGGAGCGACCGAAGAGTCTTCCGCACACCGCTAAAAATGCTTCCTACGAAAGACGAAAAAATGACTGAATCATCAACGTTGCAAGTACGTTTGGGCAATATCGCCCACGGCGGTCACACCGTCGCTCGCCATGAGGGGCGCGTGATTTTTGTGCGTCACGGTATTCCCGGAGAACTTGTATCGGTGCGTTTGACTGACTCGGCCCCGGAAGCGAAATTTTGGCGTGCAGATGTAGTTGAGGTCCATGAAGCCAGTGAGCACCGAGTGCCACACTTCTGGGATGCGGCTGATGCACTCAAGCACCGTGATCCCGTGGGCGGTGCTGAATTTGGGCACATTTCCTTGGCTCACCAACGCGAGTTGAAGTCACAGGTAGTGGCCGAACAGTTCACCCGCTTGGGCGGCATGAAAGCTGAGGATTACAACTTCCCCCAGGTCCAACAAGTTGCTGGTTCAACTGACGGTTTGGGCTGGCGCACACGCATGTCCTATTCGGTTGATGCCTCCGGCAACTTGGCCATGAGTGGCTTCCGAAGCAACCAGCTCACCGCCATTACTTCGATGCCATTGGCTCATCCAGCCATCGAGGCTAGCGGAATCTATGCGGTGAACTATTCGGGTATTGACCGCGTTGAAGTAGCGGTGTCCAGTTCGGACGATCGTACGATTTTGGTTTTGCTCTCCGAGGCAAGCTCCGGTGCTGCGCTGAAGGTGGCCAAGCAATTCCCAGAAGGCGTGAACGTCGCTTCGTTCACCCAGCGTGGTGGTTCCGCCTCTGACGGCAAGGGTTCATTGGAGATCTTGGCTGGCTCGCCCTGGCTGAATGAAAAAGTGCTGGGGGAGAAGTACCGGATTACCGGCGAAGGCTTCTGGCAGGTGCACCGCAGCGCCGCGACCCTGCTTTCGGAACGAGTAGTGGATCTACTTGATCCTGTTCGTGGTGAACAGCTGGCCGATCTTTATGCAGGCGCTGGCTTGTTCTCCGTTCCCTTGGCCAAGGCTGTGGGACAAGAAGGACGGGTCTTCTCCATTGAGGGAGCACCAGGCACCCACGCGGACGCTAAAAAGAATCTTCGCGATTATCCTCAGGCCACCGTCATTCGCGGCCGGGTAGAGCACGTACTACGTCAGGTCTCCCGTGACGCGAAGCTAGATGGCGTGGTCCTTGATCCACCGCGTACCGGTATCGACAAGCAAGTTGCTGCTGAATTGGGTAGCAGTGGTGTCTCACGTATTTGTTACGTCTCCTGTGACCCTGCATCTTTCGCCCGAGATATCTCGCGTTTGACCGCTCGCGGCTACGAATTAGAGCACGTGGAGATTCACGATTTATACCCACATACTCACCACATGGAGTCCATTGGCCTCTTCGTGCGCCGTTAATCACCTGAATTTGTCCGTTGAGACACGAATTTTGGTCAAAGTTTATTCCGAGGAGTCTTTTTCTGGCAGTTGGCGATAGACTGTTTTTAGCTCTGCCGCGCTAGGAACCTGACTATCTCAGTTAGGAACTCCTAACTGGAATTACAGTGTGCGCGTGCAACAGTATGAGTGTCTGGCGAGAGGAGTCCCACGTGAGCAATGTGGACAGCTTCGGTGCCAAGGGCGTACTTGACGTCAATGGAACCGAATACGAAATTTACCGACTGAATGCGGTCGAAGGCTCAGAAAGCCTTCCCTACAGCCTTAAGGTTCTGCTTGAGAACCTGCTTCGTACCGAAGATGGCGCGAACGTAACTAACGAGCACATCAACGCACTGGGTCAGTGGGATGCGTCGGCGCAACCTAACACTGAAATCCAGTTCACCCCAGCGCGAGTCCTGATGCAGGACTTCACTGGCGTGCCTTGTGTTGTTGACTTGGCCACCATGCGCGAGGCCGTCAAGGAACTCGGTGGCGATCCAACCCGTGTTAATCCATTGGCACCTGCCGAAATGGTTATTGACCACTCTGTGCAGATTGATACCTTCGGTTTCAAGGGCGCTGTAGAGCGCAACATGGAAATCGAGTACCAGCGCAACGGTGAGCGTTACCAGTTCCTGCGTTGGGGCCAGACTGCGTTTGACGACTTCAAGGTCGTTCCACCAGGAACCGGCATCGTGCACCAGGTCAACATTGAGTTCCTGGCACGTACCGTAATGACCCGCGAGGTCGACGGCGTACTGCGCGCTTACCCAGATAGCTGCGTAGGCACCGACTCCCACACCACCATGGTCAACGGCCTGGGCGTGTTGGGTTGGGGCGTTGGTGGCATTGAGGCCGAGGCAGCAATGCTTGGCCAGCCTGTCTCCATGCTGATCCCACGCGTTGTTGGCTTCAAGCTTGCTGGCTCGATCCCAGCTGGCGCCACCGCAACCGACGTGGTTTTGACCATCACCGAAATGCTGCGTAAGCACGGCGTTGTTGGCAAGTTTGTTGAATTCTACGGCGAAGGTGTCGCACAGGTGCCGCTGGCAAACCGCGCCACCATCGGTAACATGTCCCCAGAATTCGGCTCCACCGCCGCAATGTTCCCAATCGACGATGTCACCCTCGACTACCTGCGCCTGACCGGCCGTAGCGACGAGAACGTGGCACTGGTTGAGGCTTACGCCAAGGAACAGGGCATGTGGCACGATCCAAGCCGCGAAATCCGTTTCTCGGAATTCATCGAGCTGGATCTTTCCACCGTTGTTCCATCGATCGCTGGCCCGAAGCGTCCACAGGACCGCATCGAGCTGACTTCCTCGAAGGAACAGTTCCGCAAGGATCTGCACAACTACGTTTCTGACGCCGAAGATACCCAGGGTATCGGCCGTCCGTCGACCGCAGTTGAGGTCACCAAGGAAGATGGAACCAAGTTCACCTTGGACCACGGCCTGGTTTCGATCGCTTCGATCACCTCTTGCACCAACACTTCGAACCCATCGGTCATGCTGGCCGCAGCCGTACTGGCTCGCAACGCAGCCGAAAAGGGTCTGTCCTCCAAGCCATGGGTTAAGACTTCGGTTGCACCAGGCTCGAAGGTTGTCACCGATTACTACGAGAAGTCCGGCCTCATGCCATACCTGGAGCAGCTTGGCTTCTTCATCGTTGGCTACGGTTGCGCAACTTGCATCGGTAACTCCGGTCCACTGGATGCTGAGATCTCCGAGGCGATCAACACCAACGACCTCGCAGCCACCGCGGTGCTCACCGGTAACCGTAACTTCGAAGGTCGCATCAACCCAGACGTAAAGATGAACTACTTGGCTTCCCCGCCACTAGTTATCGCTTACGCACTGGCTGGCACCATGGACTTCGATTTCGAAGCTGACGCACTGGGTCAGGACTCCGAGGGCAACGACGTCTTCCTGAAGGACATCTGGCCATCGCCAGTAGAGGTCCAGGAAATCATGGACTCGTCGATTGACAAGGAAATGTTCGCCAAGGGCTACGAAACCGCTTTCGAAGGCGACGATCGTTGGAAGGCACTGGACACCCCAGAGGGTTCAACCTTCGCATGGGACGAAAAGTCGACCTACGCACGTAAGGCACCTTACTTCGACGGTATGACCGCCGAGCCACAGCCAGTGAAGGACATCGACGGCGCTCGTGTTCTGCTCAAGCTGGGCGACTCGGTCACCACTGACCACATCTCGCCTGCAGGTTCGTTCAAGTCGGAGACCCCGGCTGGCCGTTACCTGATCGAGAATGGTGTGGATCGCAAGGACTTCAACTCCTACGGCTCGCGCCGTGGTAACCACGAAGTCATGATCCGCGGTACCTTCGCAAACATCCGCATCAAGAACCAGATCCTGGACGGCGTTGAGGGTGGCTTCACCCGCGACTTCACCCAGGAAGGTGCTCCGCAGGCTTACGTCTACGACGCTGCTGAGAACTACAAGGCTGCCGGCACCCCGCTGGTCATCCTTGGTGGTAAGGAATACGGTTCGGGCTCCTCGCGTGACTGGGCTGCTAAGGGCACCGCACTGCTGGGTGTTAAGGCCGTCATCACCGAGTCATTCGAGCGTATTCACCGCTCGAACCTGATCGGTATGGGCGTTCTGCCACTGCAGTTCCCAGAGGGTGAGTCCGCTGATTCGCTGGGTCTGACCGGTACCGAAACCTTCGCAGTTTCCGGTGTGACTGAGCTGAACAACGGCAACACCCCGAAGACCCTGAAGGTTACCGCAACCGCACAAGACGGCAAGGTTACCGAGTTCGACGCAGTTCTGCGTATCGACACCCCAGGTGAAGCTGACTACTACCGCAACGGTGGCATCCTGCAGTACGTACTGCGCCAGATCGCCGCTGCTAACTAGTAGAGCCACCCCGGTGTATACCGGAGTGTTCCACTAGTAGTTACGCAACACGCAAAGTTGAAGACCCAAGGCAATTGCCTTGGGTCTTCAACTTTAAGACTTCAACTGCGCCACAACATGACCGTGCAGCCGTGCCGTCGGGCGCGAGCGGGTCTGGGAGTCGAGAAGTTCAAAACCCGCGTTTTCTAGTAGCCCGACCAAGAATCGAGGTGGCAAGTACCAGGCGGGTGCGACTTTGTGGGCAAACGGTTGAACTTTGTCGCCCGCAAAGAAGCCCATGAGTAATTGACCACCAGGATTTAGGACTCGTGCGAACTCAGAGAAGATTGAAGGCAATTGTTCTGGGGGAGTATGGATTACCGAATACCACGCCAGCAGCCCAGCAAAGTGATTGTCGCTGAAACTCAGATTCGACAAATCGCCCTGCTGAAAAGTGCATTCACTGTAGCTCTTGGCCGCATGAGCCAAAAATTCTGGAACCATATCAACGCCCGTGGCAGGGCGTTGGGGACCAGAGATAAATTGAGTCCACTGGCCAGGGCCGCATCCGGCATCCAAAACGGGTCCGCGCACACCTTCGGCCCACGTAGCGATCAGCTCACGATCTTCTTTCTCCGCCTGCTCAATGGCACCGAACAAGTCGATATAGCGCTGGGCTATCGACGAGTATTCACTGGCAGTTTGGACCGAGGGTTCTACGCTACTCATTGCACCAGCATAGGCGCAGGGCAAGAGCATCAAAGATGTTGCTAAGCTCTGGATAAATACTGCGATGTGGAGAGCCATCAATGAAAGAATTATTGACCCAGCGACTGCACTTGCGCTCATGGACAACTGACGACGCACCATTCTTGCTGGACCTAGAGTCGCGCACTGCAACCATGCGGTATCTCGGTCCGGGCGCAACTTGCATGACAACCTTGGATCAGGCACTAGCTTCCATCGCTAGACGTCGGGGAATAATCGCCAAAGGGCAAGGCATTTGGGCTGTAGCTGATCGTGAGACTGATGCGTTGGTTGGAAATGTTCTTTGCAAACCGTTGCAGGGTGAAACTCAACAGAGCATTGACCTGAATTTCCTGCAGACACCAATCGAGGTTGGGTGGCATCTGCACCCGAGTGCTCAAGGCCAAGGATTTGCGACGGAAGCGGTGAGGGAGGTCCTGAACTACGTCCGTGAATCTGGCGGGGAATCGGTCTTCGCGATCGTAGATCCAGGCAACGTCCCCTCGCAGAAAGTTTGTCAGCGCCTAGACTTTGCCCGCATCGCCGAAACCAATGGGTACGCTCAACCGGAGCATTGGGTTTTCCGGCGACTGTTGAGCTAAAGGTCGGACTTGAAGGCGCTCCCGGCATGTGCACCTTCGAAATCCACCGGCATTGCCCATGGTATTGAACCTCATTGCCCGCAAATTCGCACTAACTGGAACGGTGGCGGATAATGAGAGAAGGTTCCAACGCGGTAGACTAAGTATTTCGCATGGGCTCACAGCCACCACGGGCGAATTTGTAAAGGGGACGAGCGTGTCTTTGCTTAAGACCATCAAGAAACCAAGCGATCTTCGGGCGCTGTCCTTAGAACAACTAGACGATCTTGCAGAGGAAATCCGTACTTTCCTGATCGATAATGTTGCCCGTACAGGTGGCCACCTTGGCCCCAACCTTGGTGTTGTCGAGCTAACCTTAGGCATTCATCGAGTCTTCGATTCGCCGCAGGACTCCATCATCTTTGATACCGGGCACCAGTCCTACGTTCACAAGCTGCTGACCGGACGCCAGAACTTCGAAACCTTACGCCAGCAAGGCGGGCTCTCAGGCTACCCTGATCGAGCTGAATCAGAACACGACGTCGTGGAATCCTCACATGCCTCTGCATCCTTGTCGTGGCTCGACGGAATTTCTCGCGCCAATAAATTGAGGTCCAACAACGACCGTTATGCCGTGGCCCTAGTCGGCGATGGTGCACTAACTGGTGGCATGGTCTGGGAAGCGGTCAACAACATTGCCGCCGATAAAGACCGCAAGGCCGTCATCGTGGTTAATGACAATGGTCGGTCTTACGCCCCAACTATCGGTGGTTTGGCCAATCAGCTTCTGGGCCTGCGTCAGCAACTGGATAAGTTCCGCACCCACCCGGCGTACGAAAACGCCATGGAAAAGCTCAAAGACAAGCTCAAGGGATCCGGCGCCGTCGGCGGATTCACCTATAAGTCCCTTCATGCCACCAAAAAAGGCATCAAAGACTGGTGGGCTCCACAGGGATTGTTTGAAGACTTGGGTCTGAAGTACATCGGCCCTATTGACGGACACAACCAGCGTGCCGTCGAAGAAGCTTTGCAGCAAGCCAAACAGTATTCGGGACCAGTGCTAGTGCACGCATTGACTGAAAAGGGACACGGCTACGCTCCAGCCCGCGCCGATGAAGCTGACCAGTTCCATGCCGTGGGAATCATTGATCCCGTGACCGGTCTGCCCGTTTCCAAGTCGAGCGCGCAGAGCTGGACCAGCGTCTTTGGCGAGGAAATCGCCAAGGTAGCCAACGAACGTGATGACATTGTCGCCATTACCGGTGCCATGTTGCAGCCGGTGGGCTTGAAGAAGATGGCTCAAGAGCATCCTGAACGCGTCATTGACGTTGGCATTGCCGAACAGCATGCGATGACCACCGCGGCAGGATTAGCCTTCGGCGGGCTACACCCAGTGGTTTGCGTGTATGCCACCTTCTTGAACCGCGCATTTGATCAGCTGCTCATGGATGTTGCCTTGCATAAGGCCGGGGTCACCATCGTCCTTGACCGCGCTGGCGTGACCGGTCCTGACGGCGCCAGCCACCACGGCATGTGGGATATGGCGTTGACGCAGATTGTGCCAAATCTTCATCTGGCTGCACCACGTGACGCTGATCGACTCCGCGAAGAATTACGTGAAGCCCTGGAAATCAGCGACGCACCAAGCGTTGTTCGATTCTCCAAGGGATCAGTTGGGCAACCCATCGACGCCATCGATCGCTTGCCCGACGGTGTGGACGTGCTCGCTCGGTTGGGGGACAAGTCCGCTCCGGATGTCTTGATCGTTTCGGTTGGTGCGATGAGCGAATTGTCTTTGGACGTCGCGCAACGCCTGAACAGCCAGGGCGTTTCGGTCACCGTTGTTGATCCTCGCTGGGTATTGCCCATGCCAACCTCGGTGATTTCGTTGGCCGCTCGCCATCGCATCGTTGTCTGCATCGAAGACGGCGTCCGCGCTGGTGGTGTTGGTTCGCGTCTTCGCACCGAAATGCGTGCCGCTGGTGTTGATACTGCTCTTAATGAAGTTGGTTTGCCTACCGAATTCCTGGCTCACGGTACCCGTGCTGAAGTTCTGGACCGTGTGGGACTGACCGCGCAACAGGTGGCCCGCGACACTTTGGCTCAGGTGCTCGGAACCAAGGTCCCGTTCGCTCGTCCACTACCAGGGCAGGATCTTCCTACAGGACAGATTCCAAAGCTATGAGCTCAGTTCAGGCATGCCCCCAAGGACTTCCTCGCACACCAAAAGTGATCGCAACTGGTGAGTTGGTAGTCGCCCGTGCCTGGAAATTTGATGGCACGCCACACTGGGTAGTTCCGGGTTTCTACCTCGGACAAGACGAGTACGGGCACTGGCTCCATCAGCCCAAAGGCTCACTCGTAGCGCGTCCCGGCGTTGCCCACCTGGCTCAAAGTGATGCGTTGTGCCTCATTCCTCACGAGGGTCCGTGGATTGCCACGTTGTACGCACAGCCCACGGAAGACTTTGATGTCTATATCGACTTGTCGCACCAGATCGGTTGGCAGGCAATGAAGTCTGGTGGCTGGGAAGTGAATTCGATAGATCTTGATCTGGACGTTATTCGCTCTCGTAGTCGGGGGACATTCTTGGATGACGAAGACGAATTCGAAGAACACTCTGTGGCTATGGGCTATCCAGAGCAGCTAAAAACGGAAATGAGCGGAGCGGCGCGAGAGTTGTTGGACCTCGTCGCAACAGATGCTTCACCTTTTGACCGGTCCTATCGAAACCAATGGTTAGCCAAAGCCGGCGACCTGCCCACGACCTAAACACTTTTACTGATTTTTTACTGACCTGAAAAGGGAAAACAATGGCGATTATTCGCACCTATCGTTTAGACGACAAGAACGTACTGCACTTCCGCGAAGCGTGGTTCCAGCAGTTTGAAGACGGCGAGCTGGGTCAGTTTGTCATCAACCATGGCAGCGTTGGGCACATGTCCACCACCAGCGATGTTCAGGACGTGAACAACGACCGTGCCGACGAGCTTTTTGCGGGTTTCCTGCAGGCATGCACCGATGAAGGCTACGCCGAAATCAAGGATGAAGACCAGACTTGGGTCATCGTTCAGTACACGCTGAAGTCAGCTGCAGGTACCGAACGTGACCAGTACTTGGAGAAAAAGGTCAAAGAGGCGCTCACCGGTCACTTGGCATGGCGTGGCCTGGGCACCGTTGAGTCCAGTGATTTTGCTCCACGTAAGTTGAATATCCGTGTTCTTTCGCCGGCTCCAAAGCTCGCTGTTTCAGCTATCAAGACTTGCATCCGCGAAGCCAAGCTCGATTTCACCAAGATGAGCATCGGCACCGCTGATTACGCGACTCCAGAAAAACTCAAGCAGGTTCACCCGTTGCCAGCGAAGCCAATGACCCTGAGCTAATTGGTTTTGCCTTCTCTTCTTCCGCAACCAATGCAGGAAGCGGACTATCAGGCCGTACAGGCACTCTCACGCTCATTAGGCCGAAACGCCGAGCCTGCGCGTTTTGGCGTGGAAGGTTGCCAGTTAGTGCTGAAGGATTCCCAAGATAAGCTGCTTGGCTGGTCTAAGGCAAGCTGGTGGGATCCCGACGATGAACTGGCACCGGCAGGGTTCTATCTGTCCGGCGTGGAGATTGCAGCTGACTTTCAGCAGCACGGGTTGGCCTCAATCTTGACCACCGCGCGACTGGAATGGATAGCCCACCGTGCCGATCGGGCATGGTGTGTTGTGAATGCGCAAAACACTGCGTCGCTCGCGTTGCAGCGGTCTTTTGGATTTAGAGAAATTTGTAGAGCACCACAGTTCGGTTCTGTGCAGTTCACTGGCGGAAGTGGCCTTTTGCTGTGCAAGGAAGTCACCCCCAGCAATCGTGCTTCCGCCGACCGCAAGAAATAAGGAACTTAGTAGAAATGATTCCACAGGAAGATCGGGACGAGACTCCCGGTGCCCAACGCAAGGCGCCACCGATGGGTGCCACTCGAACGCCACTGCATTTGGTGTTCCAAGCTTGTGTTGGCGTGATTATCGGTCTGGGTATCGCTTCGGTGTTCTCCGGAGTTGCCCCGGCAAAGCTTGCATTGGCTGGTGTGCTGGTGATTGTTGTTGTTTGGATCGTTGAGCAGGGCTTCCGACTGCCTGCGCCTAACACCAAGCCCGGTGCCCGAGTTCGTTTGGTGTTGCGCCTCGTATCCCTAGTGGGCTTTACCCTTGCCGTTAGCCCATTGCTCACGCTGATTGAAGCATGAGCCAAGAACAACTTTCAGCTCAGCCCAAGCAGCGCCGGAGTATCAAACAATGGCTTTGGATGCTGTTGCAGGTCATTGCCGGTGTAGGAATCGGTACTGCCATGGCCAAAGCCATGTCACTACCCGAAGAACAAGTGGCGCTCATTGGTACGGTCATCACGCTGGTCACCTGGTTGGCGGATGAAGTCATTTCATTGCCTTCAAAAGATAGCAAGCGGGGCGCAGTGATTCATGGGTCGATTCGTTTTCTAGCCCTCGTCGGATTCATCATGGCTTTACAGTCCTTGGCTGCGCTGAATGGATTCTCGCGCTAGCAGCAGCCCGAACGGGCACAAAAAACCGGTCGAAGCATTCTCTAAAATGAGAAGCTTCGACCGGTTTTTGCTTAGCCGTCAAATACTAGTCAGTACCAGCGTCGAATGCTGCAGATTCGATGGCACGATCGGTAGCAAGATCGTCGCTATCAACGCGGGTTGCGTTGACGATATCGTCAGCGCCACCTTCCTCAAGCGAGCCAACCAGCTCAGCGGTGGTTCCACCGACAAGACCCATGCTGGCGTACTGTTCTAGGCGACCGCGCGAGTCGGCAATATCCAGGTTTCGCATGGTCAGCTGACCGATACGATCCACTGGACCGAAGGCTGCGTCGCCCACGCGTTCCATGGACAGCTTGTCTGGGTGGTAGCTGAGCTTCTCGCCCTCGGTGTTCACGATCGTGTAGTCATCTCCACGGCGCAAGCGAACGGTTACGGTACCGGTAATGGCAGAGCCAACCCAGCGCTGCAGCGACTCGCGCAGCATCAGAGCTTGTGGGTCCAACCAGCGACCTTCATACATCAGGCGGCCCAGACGGCGGCCTTCGTTGTGGTAGCTGGCAACGGTATCTTCGTTGTGGATCGCATTAACCAAGCGCTCGTAGGCGATGTACAGCAGCGCCATAGCTGGTGCTTCGTAGATGCCGCGCGACTTAGCTTCGATGATGCGGTTTTCGATCTGGTCGCTCATGCCCAGACCGTGGCGCCCACCGATGATGTTCGCTTCATTGACCAAGGCAACCGAGTCGGTGAATTCCTTGCCGTTGATGGCAACTGGACGTCCAGCGACGAAGGAAACCGAAACGTCTTCGGTCTTGATCTCTACGCTTTCATCCCAGTACTTAACGCCCATGATTGGCTCAACGGACTCGATGGAGCTGTCCAGCAGTTCCAGAGTCTTAGCTTCGTGGGTTGCACCCCAGATGTTGGCATCGGTCGAGTATGCCTTCTCGGCGGAGTCGCGGTAAGGGAAGTCGTGTTTCTGAAGCCACTCCGACATTTCCTGGCGGCCACCGAGCTCGGTGACGAAGTTTGGATCCAACCAAGGCTTGTAGATGCGCAGCTTTGGGTTTGCCATCAGGCCGTAGCGGTAGAAACGCTCGATGTCGTTGCCCTTGTAGGTCGAACCGTCGCCCCACACGTCCACGCCATCTTCGCGCATTGCGCGAACCAGAAGGGTGCCGGTAACGGCGCGGCCCAATGGGGTGGTGTTGAAGTAAGTCTTGCCACCGGAGCGGATGTGGAAAGCGCCGCAGGCCAGTGCTGCGAAGCCTTCTTCAACCAGTGCTGGCTTGCAGTCAACCAGACGGGAATTCTCGGCACCGTATTCCAGCGCACGGCTTGGAACGGCGTCGATGTCCGGCTCGTCGTACTGGCCGAGGTCGCCAGTGTAGGTGTAAGGAATGGCGCCCTTGTCGCGCATCCACGCTACTGCCACCGAGGTGTCGAGGCCACCGGAGAACGCGATTCCGACGCGTTCGCCTACAGGAAGATTGGTAAGAACTTTAGACATGTTTCCATCCTAATGGATAAATATGCAATGCAGTGAATTGTGTCTTGGACTCTTTGCTTTTCAGACCTACCAGATAGCCTATGGGTATAAGGTCGCGCAGTGAAGCGGCAGATGAAAAACAGTGAGGTGCACATGGAATTCCGTCAACTAGGCCGCAGTGGTTTGAGCGTTTCAGTCGTTGGTTTGGGATGCAACAATCTGGGACGCTCGGGGACCGTCACGCAGAGCCAAGAAGGTACCGACGCCGTGGTTCATGCAGCATTGGACGCTGGAATCACGTTCTTCGATGTTGCCGACAACTATGGCAAAACTGCTGGGCTCTCCGAACAACGCCTGGGTAAAGCGCTGGGCAAGAACCGCGAAAATATCGTGTTGGCCACTAAATTCGGCATGGATGTTGCCGGAGCTAACGGACCAGATTTTAACGCCCGCGGATCACGTCGGTACATCATGAAGGCTGTGGAAGCGTCATTAAAGCGTCTGGGTACTGACCATATTGATCTGTACCAATTCCACACTCCTGATGCGAACACTCCGATCGAGGAAACCCTCCGTGCGCTGGACGACTTAGTGACCAGCGGCAAGGTCCGCTACATTGGCCACTCAAATCGTGCCGGATGGCAGATCGCCCAGGCAGAGTACGTGGCTCGCGAATTGGGAACCGAACGATTCATCTCGGCGCAAAATCATTACAACTTGATTGATCGCCGCGCCGAGTTGGAAGTCCTGCCAGCCGCCCGCGAATTTGGCCTCGGCGTGCTTCCGTACTTCCCATTGGCTAACGGCCTGCTCACCGGAAAATATTCAAAGGGCCATGCACCTGCTGGTAGCCGCCTCACCCATGCTCGACAGCAATTGGTCGAGACCTCCGACTTTGAACAGCTTGATCGCTTCGCCCAGTTCGCCCAGCAGCGCGATCTGGCACCAATCGAGCTTGCCTTCTCATGGTTGGCCGCACAGGAACCAGTCACTTCTGTGATTGCTGGCGCCACTCGTCCCGAGCAGATCCAGATGAATGCTCAAGCTGTACGTTGGGTACCGACAGAAGAAGAGCGCAAGGAACTTGATGAGATCTTCCCGGCGCCGACCAAAGTGGCCCTGTTCTAGTCTGAAGAACCACTAGCTCGGACCAATAATTAAACTGAGAGGTTGCGACCCTAAAGGGTTGCAACCTCTCAATTTTTGCGCTGAAGCTTTTTTACTTGCTTTCAGTTACGTACACAACGACCTGACCGTCGGTGATTTCGGTAGCGTACCTGGCCAACGGGGCGACGGCAGGACCATCAAGAACGGTTCCATCAGCCGGCTTAAACCGAGAGCCATGGCAAGCGCAGAAGAAATCATCTTTGCTTGAATCGGGGGTGACTACACAACCTTGGTGTGTGCAGACGCTGGAGAAGGCCAGTACAGACTTTTCATCTGGGCGGAACAGTAGTACTGGTATTTCCGCGCCAGAGGGATGTTTTGCCTGAACGGAAGTGCGTGCACCGACTTCAAGATCGGACAGCTTGATGACTTTCTGCCCTTCACCGGTTGGCTTCGGTGCGGCAGAGGCCTCAGGGGTATCAGCTTCCGAATGTCCGTCACCGCAAGCGGTCAACAATGCGGCGGAACCAAGGGCTGCAGAAGCGCACATGATGGTGCGGCGTGCTGGTAAGGCGAAGTCAGTCATGGGTTTATTCTGACAGAAGTCGCTGTGACGGTGCTAAGGAATTGGAAATTAATTAATTGCTGTCACTACGACGTTGGGCCCCAACCCTAATGGATTGAGGCCCAATGTTCGCTAAGTTCTAGCTGTTGAACTTCTTGCCGTTCACTCGTTCCGCGGCTCCAACCTGGTCAAGGTAAGGAGTGATTCCGCCGAGGTGCATTGGCCAGCCGGCACCGGTGATCATGCAAAGATCAACATCGGCCGCTTCGGCCACAACGTTTTCTTTGAGCAGCAGTCCGATCTCTTCTGCCAGAGCATCCTGCACCCGAAGCAGAATCTCTTCCTTGGTCGAGGGCTTCTCTCCCTGATTCAACAATGGTGCTGCCTGAGGGTTCAGTTCCTGCGAGCCATCCTCATTCTTCACCCACAGTGCAGTGATCTTTGCATCAATCAATTTCTGCAGGTTTTCAGAGACAGCGAAACGGTCTCCAAAAGCAGCGTTCAAAGATTTGTTCACATGCTGAGCCACTGGCAAGCCAACCATGGCCAACAGGGTGAACGGACTCATTGGCAGACCCATAGGTGCCAAGGCAGAATCCGCAGTCTGTGCGTCGGTACCTTCATCGAAGGCAGCCTGGACTTCGCTCATCAGTCGAAGCAATACGCGGTTGACCACAAAGGCCGCCGAATCTTGGGTCTTCACAGTGGTCTTCTTCAGTGCCTTGCCGACCACAAACGCCGTGGACAGCGACGTCTCGTTGGTCCATTCGGTGGCTGCGATTTCCAGCAATGGCATCAGTGCTACCGGGTTGAAGAAGTGGAAACCAACTAGCCGCTCTGGGTGCTTAAGATCGCGGCCCATCTCGGTCACGGATAGTGAGGACGTATTGGTGGCCAAGACGCAGTCGGGGGAGACCACGGCTTCAACTTCGGCAAAGACCTGCTTCTTAACCGAGAGCTCTTCGAATACGGCTTCAATAACAAAGTCAGCATCGGCAAACGCTTCCTTGGTTACCGATCCTGAAACCAGTGCCTTGCAGCGATTGACGCCATCTTGGCTCATGCGACCTTTGCTGTGTAGCTTGTCTATCTCACCATGGATGTAGGCAATACCCTTGTCTACGCGTGACTGGTCCAAGTCGGTGATGACCACCGGTACATTGAGTCGACGGACGAACAGCAGCGCGAGCTGGCTTGCCATCAGGCCGGCACCAACAACGCCCACCTTGGTCACCGGGCGCGCAAGCTTGGCATCCGGTGCGCCTGCTGGTCGCTTGCCACGCTTCTGTACTAGATCCAAGAACGCGTAAACAGTGTTCTGGAACTGAGGTGTACGCATCAGACCGGTCAGAGCTTCAATTTCAAGCTTGGCGGAGTCAGGCTGGGAAAGAGTCAGACCCTTTCGGAATACTTCGAGCACCTTGTATGGTGCCGGTGCTGCCCCGGAAAGCTTGGCATCAACAAACTTTTCTGCCTGATCGGCGGCTTCCAACCAGCGGCGGGCCACCTCGGGGTCGCTCGGATCCACAGCGTTGGGACGCTGGACCTGCGTGGTTCCAGTGAGTACTGAATCAACAAACCCGGTTGAGTGTTCGATGAAATCTGCTGGCTCGAACAACGCATCAGCCACACCCATCTTGTAGGCCGCAGGGCCTGAGAGCGTGCGGTTGTTGTTCAGTGGATTCTCGATCATGACCTTCAAGGCATTTTCGGGACCGACCAGACGTGGCAGGCGGTAGACGCCGGCCCACCCTGGAATCAATCCGAGGAATCCTTCAGGAAGACCCAAAGCGCCAGCTGCTGTGCTCACCGTGCGGTAGTTGCAAGCCAGTGCAATCTCTAGACCGCCACCGAGGGCTAGCCCGTTGATGAAAGCGAAAGTTGGAACGCCCAAATCGGCAAGTAGCTCATAGGTGTAGTGACCCAAAGTTGCCATGGCCGTGGCCTGATCTGGTTCGCTCAGTCGGGTGACCGCGGACAAATCGGCACCGGCGATGAGGAAGTAGGGCTTTCCCGTAATGGCCAAGGCATGGATTTCGCCGGCCTTGGCACGTGCAGCTTGAGTCTCAAGGGTCGCACGAAGTTCCAGCAGGCCGTTGGGGCCCAGGGTGGTTGGCTTCTTGTGGTCAAGGTCGTTATCTAAGGTCAGTAGGGCGAGAGTCTTGCCGCTGGGCAGAGCAACGTCCGTGACATAGGAGTGAGTGACGGTTTCGTCGTGCATCATTTCAGCGACGGCCGCGAAGTTTTTGGTGTTTGCAGTCATTGTCTCTTCCTTATGCCTTGCTGCCAAAGTCTGCATGGTTTGGGTTTTCCCAAATGACGGTGCCACCCATGCCCAGACCGATGCACATGGTGGTGATGCCGTACCGTACCGAGTGGTCTTCAGAGAACTGTCGGGCAAGCTGGGTCATCAGGCGAACGCCGGAGGAGGCCAGTGGGTGGCCGACGGCGATTGCTCCACCGTAGCGGTTTACTCGATCGTCATCCTGCTCGATTCCGTAGAAGTCGAGGAAGGAGAGTACCTGGACGGCAAAGGCTTCATTAATTTCGAATAGGCCGATGTCCTTGATGCTCAGTCCTGCCTTGGCTAGAGCCTTTTCTGTGGCAGGAACTGGACCGTAGCCCATAACATCTGGTTCAACGCCGGCGAAGGCGAAGGAGACCAT
>CAACWO010000001.1_pt1 | contig 22851 bp, 19 predicted proteins | sample 2275661 | NCBI WGS metagenome assembly CAACWO01 (sample SAMEA5312466, study PRJEB27640) | indoor metagenome | biome: indoor environment; feature: uncontrolled; material: polymer concrete tiles wood | place: Germany | collected 2014-07-07 | reverse complement strand
GCGTCGAAGAGGTTAGCCTCGGAATCCAAGAGCACTCCGGTGGCACCGGCGGCTTCAGCGTTGTTGAAGCGAGCGCCGGATCCACAAGGGAATTCGCCGTTCTCGCTCCACTTGAGCCAAACCCACTTGCCTTCCAGAGAACCTGCTTCGAATGGCTCGCAACCAAATTCATTGCCAGCCGGGGCCATAACTACATCGCCCGAGAGCGCAGCAGCATCAGCCTTGGTGTAGTTGAAGTTTGCGGAGTACTGTCCGGAGGCCGAACCGGCAACATCACTTGGTCCATCAATCTGGATTTTATCCAGGGTGACGTGTGAGCCTACCGAGTTGGCTACGGTCAGTGAGGATCGCGAGTTACCTGGCGAACCGCCGACGTCGGTGACATCTCCTGCGTTACCCGAGGCTACTACCGAGAGGATGCCGGCCTTGGTCAGGGCATCAACAATGTCGTTTTCCGGATCCTCGGTAGGTGAGTGATCTGAACCCAAAGACATGTTCACTACCTGGGCGCGGTCGGAGAAATCGCCGTCACCGTTGGGATCCAGAACGTAATCCAGTGCCTGGCCCACTACCGATGAGGAGCCGGAACAGCCAAAGACGCGAATGCCGATGAGCTGTGCTTCCGGAGCGGAGCCGGGGCCAACTTTCATCTCTGATAGGGCCTTGGCATCAAGGTCCGAGTATTTTCCGGTGAAGGTGGAACCATCTGCGTTTACGCCGTAGCCTGCGGTGGTGCCCGCAACGTGGGAACCGTGGCCGGCTGCTTCACAGTCCAATGGGTTGGGGTCTGGGTGCGGAATCGGCTGGTAGGTGTCATCGGCATCGTTAGCGTTGTAGTCATCGCCAACAAGGTCCCAGCCACCAATGAACTTATCGCCGTCGCGCAGTTTTGATTCTGCAGAAGGAAGTTCCGTTGATGCTTGGGCTTGCTTATAGGCTTCCAAGGTACCTGGCCCACCGAAGCTTGCGTGGGTGTAATCAACGCCGGTATCCAGTACAGCTACCTTGACGCCTTTACCGGTCTTGTCCAAGGACTTCCAAGATTCCAAGGCCCCGGTATCAACGACCGACGAGCGGTTGGAAGGCTTCTTTGGAACGATGGAACTGATTTTTGCTACGTCACTACGTTCAGCGAGCTTTCGCAGATTATCCGCGTCACCGGTCAGCGCCACACCCTGCAATGCATTGTGGGTGGTGTAGATGATTGAAGACTTGGACTCGGCGGCGAGCTGCTTGCCCTTGGCCTTAACGTCCTTGTCCATCTTCTTTACCTTGGCAGCATCTTTTTTCTTGCCTGATTTTTTGACGGTTTCAAATGCTCCGTCGCCCTCAAATTGGACAAAGACGGATACCTTGCCGCTGGCCTTAGTTAGTGGCCCTGAAACCTTCAGTTTTGATAGCGCCTGGGTGTCGCTAATTGGTAGCGAGAAAGCTTGTTCGCCATCTGCTGGTTGGGGGATACCTGCTGCACTTGCCGGTCCTGACAAGGTGACAGCCATTGCAAGTGCAGTGGCTGACCCCAAGATCAGACGCGGCACTCGTTGCGTGCGCCGAGTGACCATGATTCTCCTAGCTGGGCTGGATAGCGGTAGTGCTCCCGTCATGGGCGGGCGAAAATGGCAAAGCGGTGCGAGCTTTGATGATCGTCCGAGGCCCACGTCCGCTAGTACGAGGGCCTATAGCTAGGAATCCTAGGTGACCCACAGCATATATCAAGGGGTTGTTGAATAATTTTCTGTAAACGGTATCGTGCGTGGCTTGGCGGTTTCACAATAAAATCCGCGCACCACCGCGACAAACCCGCCCAGCGTTAGCGACCGAGCGCGTCGATTTTTTAGAAAAAATAGACGCATTGTTACTCAGCAGTTGGCTAATGCTAGGCGGGTTTGTTGTTGGTCCATCGAGGTGAACCTAGATGCTATGAGCCGTGGTTAGAGGCGGTTCAAGAAGCTATGAACTCGCTCGTCGAGTAGCTCGATGCGTTCGGCAACAACCACCATTGGATCCGGGTAGATCGGATTTTTTGGAGGTGGAATGCGCACATTGCGTGAGCATTCGAAGTTCAGGCAAATCAAGGTGCCCAAGGTGTCACCGTCACGTCCGGCCTGTCCAGCTTTGCGTGTGGTCCACATGCCCACGGCAACAGGAATGTTGACGTCTCGGCACATCTCGCACATGGTGACGTTGGTCGGCTTGCGCTCGCCACTTGCTGGGCGCAACAAGATGCCACGGGTGTTTCCTGAACTATCGGTGTGGAACAGGTAACCGCGCTGCTGCAACTTGGAATCTCGCCAACCCAAGTACTCCATGGAATCCCAGTCCAGGGTGGCGAAGTTCTCTGGAAGCGTCAGTCGCTTTGCTTCTTGGCGGGTGGCGTTAACGAAAGATGAGCGAATGATTTTTTCGGTCAATGGCTGCATGATAATCCTCAAATTATCCGCGCACAGAAAAAGGGCGCACGGAAGTTTTAGTCAAAAAAGGGAGACTGAGGTCTGCAACGTAAAAAAGATGCGGGTGCGCCAATCAAAGCCCGCAGGCCTAAACCTTTGGCGGGAGACTTTCTAGCTAACCCCGTTCGACGCGCAGACGAACGGGTGGAGCGTCAAAGTGGCTTGCATAGCCGACCGCCCTTTCCCGTGACCTATTCACGCATCGAAATAAATGTTCTAAAGCAACCGTAGCAAGAGTGATCGAAACTTGCCAATGAGCGTGATCACGCTTAAACGTGGTGCCGGTCGCATTCAATAATGAATGCGACCGGCACCATGGTGAATCAGGTTTTGACCCCGGGCTTAGCGGCGTCCACCCTGCCACAAGGCATCAAATGGGGTGTTTCCCGAAACGCGGTTGCGAATGCCCTCGGTAACAAAGGCCTTAGCCGTGCGGGCAGCTTCCAGCGCGGTAGCGCCCTTGGCGAGCTCCGCGGTCACGGCTGCTGCCAGTGAGCAACCAGCACCTGAAACGGCGACTTCGCCGATCTTCTTTTCGCGAAGAATTTCTAGGGTTGTGCCGTCGTAGAAGACATCAATAGCGTCTTCGCCAGCGATGCGTACCCCACCCTTGGCCAATACTGCAGCGCCGGAGATTTCGTGAATCTTCTTGGTTGCTTCGACCAGATCTTCTTCGGTGCTGATCTTCAGTCCGGAAAGCTGTTCTGCTTCAAAGTGGTTTGGGGTCACGAAGGTAGCTAATGGCAGCAGTTCGGCCTTCAACGCTTCGTCGGTATCCAGTGCGTGGCCAGGTTCCTGACCCTTGCAGATCAAAACTGGGTCCAGCAAAACGTTGTCCCACTTCTGGGACTTCAATGCGGTGGCCACGGTGTTGATGGTTGCTGGTGAACCCATCATGCCGAGCTTGACGGTGCTCAACTTGTCTTCGTAGCAAGTTTGGATTGCTTCGAGCTGATCTGCAATGACCTGCTGATCGACTGGCACAAAGCGGTGGTTCCACGAATCCTTAGGATCAAAGGAGACAATGCAAGTCAGGGCAACGATGCCGTAGGTTCCCAGTTCCTGGAAAGTCTTCAAATCGGCCTGAGCACCTGCACCGCCGGTGGCTTCGGAACCTGCGATAGTCAAGGTTATGGCTGGAGCAACAATGTTTGTATTAGTCATAGTCTCAATTGAATGTAGTACGGATTTCGAACGGTTAGTTGTGCTGCCAGAAAGTCAGCGTGGTCGCTTTGGACCAACCTTCAGGCAAGCTAGCAGCATGCTCTTGCGTAGCTACCATCAGTAGCCAAGGCAGTCCATGGCTGAAAGCGGATCCGGCCAAGTTGGCCAGTACCGCGCGGCGGGCGACATCTGGATCATCGGGAGAGAACAAGTCCGGGTCGCTGAGCAGACCGTACGTTGCACCAAAGTGCATTCGTCCGCGGGCGACCGGGCGGTCAAAGTCGGTCACCTCGACAACATCATAGTTTTCCATGGGAGCTTCAAAAAGCCCTGAGGTGTCCGCCAGCTTGACGACTTGTTCTACATCTTCTGGCTTACCAGCTAGCAAGTGCATGGTTGCACTTTGCTCCCAGCCCTCGCCCTGTAACTTTGCGACGGTGCTGTCATTAGCTGGGCCCAAGAAGATCAAACGCTGTGCATCGGACGGGGCGGTCCATGAATCATCAGGCCAGTAACGAAGGATCTCTACGTCGTCGCCGTTTTGATTCACTGAACGAATTTCCTGCTGGTTAGGGAAAGACGCAATACGATCACGCAATAATGCGTAGCCGCTGGTCCAACCTGGTAGTGCTCGCGCAGTTCCGCTCATAGTGCTGCGTTCTCCTTTTGAATCGCTAGGGGTCACCTATCGGCATCACTGACTTTACGCCTAAAAACTGGGCAATACTCAACTGTGTTTCTAGGATTTCTCTGTCAGCGAGGACAGCCGATATCTAGGAAGCTTTAGACCGCTTTAGCGCCGAGCTCACCGAATGATCCGTTTCCATCTTGCCAGCGGTTTTTGGATCAATGAGCGACAGAATGTCTTCAAAGAGGGAACGGACTACCGGCAGACGGCAAAGCACTGCAAATTTAGCGACCACAGGTGCCAAATTTTTGATCAGCGTATGTGAACGTCGTTGCTCAGGGGACTGGTCAAAGGCCCACGCGGTGAACACCTGCCGCGCAACAAGTAGCAAGAACCGGGGGAGATCTCGGCGGATACCTAGGGGAGGCAGAGGCCGAGCGCCACCAACAGCCTGTTCCCACATCATCAGTTCAATTTTGGTTACTTCTTCATTCGCATGCTCGCCAGAAAGCAAAACCTTCAAAAACGCCGGCCCGAACTCATGATAGGGAGCCAAAGATTGCACGCCAGCTTCCAGCACGATGCGAATGTTGGTTTCTAAGGTATTGCCCTCATCGAGCCCGTCTTGGCACAACCGCAATTGCTCATTGCGTAAGTTCAGCAGCAGCTGCGCGACGATGTCTTCTTTGGACTCGAAGTAGTAGTACGCATGTGAAAGCGCTACCCCAGCATTGGCAGCGATGACCCGCATGCTTGATGCGCGGTATCCCTCAATGGCAAAACAGTCCAAGGCAGTAGCCAAAAGTTTGGCCTGCGTCTGTCGACCTTTTTCAGTGCGCGGTTGGATGCTCTTGAGCCTTTCGAACGGAAGCTAATGGAGTTGATTCTAGCATTTATTGAACGCGTTCAAAAAACTAAAACTTTCATGCGGATGCAAGCGAGGGCAATCACTAGGGGAGTAGATTCCTCGATTTACTGTTTCGAAGAATGCCAGATGAGATGCGGAATTTTGAGATCTAATGGTTCGAAAACTAAGTTGCACGCTCAAGCGTTCCTAAGTCGAGGGCCGTCAGCATGGGATACTTGCTAGGTAAGTGCTAATACAGCGGAACCGCGCGCTGGCATGAAACTCCACCCATTCCTTTGAGGTACGAGCATGCCTTCGCGACGAAGTTCTGGCGAACCACTTTTGACAAGGACAACTACATGGGCGCGAACAACGCCGAAAACAACCTGACCAAAGCCAATAAAGCGGTCTTCGCTTCAGCGGGGTCACCATACTTTTCCACGGTGCTCACCCTGATGGGTGCCATCGTGATCCTCTCAAACATCGGTGCATCCAAAGGCGTAAGCTTTGGCCCAATCATCACCGACGGAGGATTCTTTCTCTTTCCGTTGGCCTACATTCTCGGCGACGTTATTTCCGAGGTATACGGGCTAAAGGCTGCACGGCGGTCAATTATTCTCACCTTCGCACTCGCCTTCTTTGCGGTGTTCTCCTTCTGGATCATGATCCAACTACCATCCGCCGAGTTCTACGACGGTCAAGAAGCACTCGAACGCACGCTGGGCCCAATCTGGCAGATCGTTCTCGCTTCGGCCTGCGGCTTCTTGGTTGGACAGTTTGCTAACTCGTGGGTGCTGGTCAAACTCAAGGAACGTAGCGGAGAGCGTGGGCTCATTGGACGACTGATTGGTTCCAGCGGCGTCGGCGAATTCCTCGATACCCTGATTTTCTGCTCTGTCGCCGCACCGGTCATTGGTATTGCCGATGCGCCGAACTTCATCAACTACGTAGTGGTCGGTTTTGTCTATAAGACAGCTGTCGAAATCATTCTTGTACCGGTGACTTCGCTGGTCATCAAATGGTTCAAGCAACGCGAACCAGGCTACATCCAAGCCGTAAACGCTAAGTAGTGAACAAAGGGCATCATCCGCGAGGACGATGCCCTTTGTGGTTGTAGCGGGATAACGTTACAAGCATGCAGACAGGTCAGAGCACCAAGATTGTCTTGGAAGCACGCGAGCTGATTATTGGCTACCAACAACGCGTCATTTGTGGTCCGCTAGATCTGCAGGTTTCCGCAGGCGACGGGGTGGGAATCATTGGAGCCAACGGTAGTGGCAAATCTACGTTGGTGCGCACCATCCTTGGACACCTATCGCCGGTGCAAGGCACTGTCGAATTTCTAGGTCTGCCCGTGAACGAGGACTCGCTAGCCTTCCGCCAGCATGTCGCTGTCCAGATCACCGATGGAGCGTTTTTTGAAGAACTCACCGTTGCTGAACACCTTGAATTGGTGGCTCGCGGCCACAATCTGAACTCTTGGAAACAAAGCGTCAGTGAAGAGCTGGAGTTTTTTGAGCTACAACAAGTGGCCGGGCTACTGCCCAGCGAGCTCTCCTCCGGCCAGCGTCGCAAGGTGCTGTTGGCGGCGACACTCATTCGGCCTGCACAGCTGATGATCCTTGATGAACCGGAGCAACGTTTAGATCTGCGTATCCGGCAGAAACTCTATGATCGATTGGCCGTACTCAGAGGTTCCGGGACGACACTTTTAGTAGTGACCCACGATCCGCAGATGCTGCGTCACTGTTTGAACCACGCCTTCTTGCTGAACGAAGATCAAGGTGAAGCCCTTCACTCCGAGGCCGGAGCGCAGTGGCTTGAACGCTAGAGAAAAACTTCTGCAGGAAAACAAATTTGATCCGCAGCAGTTGCTCAACCGCGCAAAGCGACGGCGCAACTTTTCAGAACGCTTTGATCACTTCTCTGATGTCTATGTATGGGTGCTGGCCGCGGTTGTTGCTTTGGCATATCTTTTCAGCGCGATCTTTGGCCTCATCTTTGCTCTGCTTGGGCAGACGGTAGCTCACGTACAGACACCGTGGACGGTATGGAGTTTGCAAGAGCTGTCGCCGGTACTGCTCATGCTCAGCGCCATCTGTGTTCTACGGCTGTTTTTATACCTAGGGCCTGTAGGCGTGAATGCTGCCAAGGCGGACTGGTGGCTGCCGTTACCAATTAGCACCAGGCCCATTCTCGGCCGATCGATTCGAAGCGCACTACTGACTGGATTGCTGACCAGCAGTTTTGTAGGGGTGCTTTGGCTGATTGTCATGTTTGGTTTGGTCGGTGCTTATGAACCGCTGGTAGCCCTTTACGCACTGATTAGTTTTGCATTATCCGGAGTGCTCTTGACCAGCCTTGCGGTTGTGTTGCAAAGCTACGGGCTGCAACCACGTGCACAACGCTGGCTGGGACGCTGCATCGTGGCCGCCATAGTTGTCCTTGCAGCATTCTGGTTCTTGCTTCAGGTGAACATTCCGTGGGCAATAAGTGTCGTCGAAGGTGCGTCGAGCTCTGTGCTCCGGTTATCTGCATGGGCTCCTGCCGCAATCGGTTTGCTGTGCTTGAGTGTGCTCAGTACTTGGTGGGCATGGAAACGCAGCCCAAGGATCGGGGCGCGCGACATGCGCGTAGCCGGCGAGCATCAACGCTTGGCCTTGGGCTCTGCGATGCAAGCAGATACCAGAGGCGCCGTGGAGCCATCTTCGGCTTCAATTGGTCGCAGGCGACGTCGTGGGAACAAGCTTGCTTCCCGACTGCCGGTGGCCTGGCGCATTCTGGTGTTGCGTTTACTGCGAGGCGGGCGCTGGCATGCAACGCTGGGGTATCTGGTGATGGTCATGGCGATGGTTGCGACTGTTGAACAGGTGGCCAACCCGCTGAGCGCTCTGCTGTTTTACCTCGTGCTGTGTTTGTTGCTGACGATAAATGTAGCTGGAACTATTTCGCCTTTGATCTCGCAGCCGCAACTGACACAACACCTGGGACAATCTGCGGTTAAGCTACAACGAACAGCGGTACTTTTTGCAGTTTTCTATTGCGTGATCGCGTTGACCACGCTCACTGGGGGACTGGCGTTGCTGGGCGTCGTTCAGCTGAGCAATTTCTGGTTGTGGGGTGCAGCAGTGATCGTCGTCTCCCTTGGAGGGGCAGCAGCCAGCCTAGGTCATGCGCAACGTAAAGAACGCGACTGGGAGAGCCTGTTAGGTGGCTCCACCAGCGATACAACAGTGGTCATGGTTCTGATGAATGAAGCGTCCACCTTAATTCCAGCGGTGGCCACTTACGCGCCGCTCTTTGCTTTAGTGCTCAGTCCTGAAACCGGAATTGGTTGGCCGCTGTGGGGAATTTCCGTGCTATTTGCTCTCCGGGCCCTACGACCATTTCTCGGACGGGCGTACGCAGGTTTACGCGGATAGGATCAGAAGATGAGCGTAGAAATTTCAATTCATAAGCCGGAAGACCTCAGCACTGAGCAGCTGTATGCGTTGCTCAAACTGCGTACGCACGTTTTTATTGTTGAGCAGCGTTCTTCTTACCCGGATTTGGATGGTCTGGACCTCGTTCAAGGAACCCTGCACCTGGGCGCATGGGAGGACGGCGACTTATTGTGCACCGTACGCATTCTTGATATTCACGGTGAAAACCCGCATATCGGCCGTGTTGCTACGAAGGCGGAAGCACGGGGTCGAGGACTGGCCGGAACGCTGATGAAGCAAGCTGTTTTTATGTGCCGCCCGGACGTTCAGATTCATCTCGGCGCTCAAACCCAGTTGGAAGACTGGTATGGAAAATTCGGATTTGAACGATGTGGCGAAGACTTTGATGATGACGGAATCATGCACTTGCCGATGATTAGACGAGCGGCGACTGCCTCAGCCTAGAACATGACAAAGGGTGCTCATTTCCCGCCTGACGGCGGAAAATGAGCACCCTTTTTAATTGTTATCCGACTACTATGCCACCGGCTGACCCTGGGGATCCGGCTTGCCAGCGTAGTAGCTAGCCAAGACCTTATCCTTGAGATTAAAGAAGGTGCCATCTTCCAACGCCTGGCGGGCAGATTCAACCAAACTAACGGTGAAGTGCTCGTTGTGGATGGAAATCAGCGTGTGGCTGAGTAGTTCCTTGCCCTTGAATAGGTGGTGAATGTAGGCGCGGGTGAAGTTCTGGCAGGTGTAGCAATCGCAGTCTTCAACCAGCGGGGTGAAATCACGCTTGTAGCGGGCACCGGAAAGATTAAAGCGGCCCCACGGGGTGTAAAACGCCGAGTTGCGCGCCACACGAGTTGGCGAAACGCAGTCAAAGGTATCTGCACCGTTTTCAATGGCAGTAAAGATGTCATCCGGCTCGGAGATCCCCAGCAGGTGGCGAGGCTTGTTTTCGGGAAGTTCCTCGGCGCACCAACCGACGATGGTTCCAAGGTTTTCCTTTTCCAAGGCTCCACCAATACCAAAACCATCAAAGGCCATGGCTCCAAGATCCTGGCAGGCCTTGCGACGAAGGTCTTCATACTGTGCACCCTGGATGACGCCGAAGAGTGCCTGATATTCCTTGCCCGCACGGTTATCAGTTAGTGAGAAGTGCTCGGCGATGCAGCGCTCAGCCCAGCGACGGGTGCGCTCCAAGGACTCAATCTGGTAGCCGCGCGAATTCTGCAAAGTGGTCAGCTCATCAAAAGCGAACATGATGTCCGCTCCAATCTGGTGCTGAACATTCATGGAAATCTCTGGAGAGAAACGGTGCTTGGTGCCATCAAGATGGGACTTAAACCAGACACCCTCCTCATCAACGTTAGCCAAGCGTTCTTTGCCTGGTGCTACCGCGTCATCCGGACCTGACTGGTCAACGGACTTCATATCGATGACCTTCTTGAACCCTGAGCCCAAGGACATAACCTGGAATCCACCGGAGTCGGTGAAGGTAGGGCCGTCCCAGCCCATGAACTGACCTAGTCCGCCAGCTTCATCCAAGATGTCCGCACCGGGCTGCAAGTAGAGGTGGTAAGCATTAGACAAAACTGCTTGAGCGCCAAGCTCTTTAACCTGAGCGGGAGTCACCGCCTTGACGGTAGCTTTAGTACCCACCGCAATGAACGCAGGAGTTTTGATTTCGCCGTGTGGCGTGCGGATCACGCCGGTGCGACCCAACATTGGGGAGCCGTCGGGTGCAGTGAGTCGGGTTCCGACTTCAAAGCCAAATTCTTCTTGGCGGGCATGCGGGGAGCTGGGGTCAAAGTTCTTTTCGGGCACGTACCAAGTGTGCCGTATTAACGCGCCGGTGAGGAAAACGACAATGTCAAAGTGCCCACAAACCTAGCCCCTCACATGGCAATGAGCGAATAATGGGTGGTATGTGTTGTGTCCAACACGACGGAAGGAAACTGTGGGTCTGGAGAAACTGAAGGAATCAACAAAGTCGCTGGTAACGCTGGGACCGGCCCGCAAGGACCACTGGATTGGGTTGCGTACAGGCCTAGGCATCTTCGCTCCGCTGATCACGCTCTTTGCCATTGACCGAATGGATCTAGTGGTGTTCGCGGTCTTTGGTGCTTTCACCGGAGTCTACGGACGAGTTGATGGTTACTGGAACCGATTGCGCATGCAGGTTCGTTCAGGTCTTCTCTTTTTTGCCGTCATCGCCTTGGCACTAGCGGCCTCGTATTGGTGGGTTGACCACCAGAACCCAGAGGTCATGAAGTGGCAGATCGTCGGAGCCACAACACTCATTGCTGGGCTGTGTTCGGTGCTGGTCGGGTTTATGCGCCTGCGCCCGGGCGGATCCCTATTCCATATCTTCGCTTTTGCGGCCATCGCTTCGATTCCCCACGCGGCCCCCATGGGCGAGGCATTGTTAGTAGCGGGACTGACCATCGTGCTGGCGTTAGTAATCGGCGCCTCTGGGGCCATAGGTCAGTGGGCTAGTTTATGGAAACGTACCAAGCTTCCACCGCTGTCCGATAACGTGCGTAAAGCCATCTGGTGGGAGGGGCTGTTCCATGTACTCTCCGCTGGTGTGGCCGGAATTCTTGCCAACACTCTGGGCAGTGAGCTTTCTGCCGGACACAACTATTGGGCCATGGTTGCCGCTGTAGTTCCTCTGGTCGGGCATACGACTAGACTGCGAATCCGTCGCGGGGTGCACCGTGTATTGGGAACGCTGGTGGGCATGATCCTGATGGCGCTACTGATCTGGTCGAATCCGCAGATGTGGATCTTGCTCGCCTTTATCGCCGTGTGCCAGTTCTTGGCCGAGATGCTGGTCATGCGTAACTATTTCATGGCGCAGATCTTTATCACGCCCATGGCGTTGGTCGGCGTCTCGCTGGGCACCGGGCTCAGCAGCTCGGTGATGTATGACCGCGTGGTTGAAACACTGATCGGTTGTGCCGTGGGCATGCTCGGCGTGCTCTTGGGAAGTTGGCTCGGCTCGGTACTCAAACGCAAGCAGGGTCTCGTTCCCAAGAGCGAAAGCTGAACTTAGATATTGATACCCACGTGGGCCAACGCCTGACGCAAGATATTTTCGCGGCCACCGGCAAACGCGCCTTGAATATCTGAGCTCAGGGCTTCGGCCGGGGTCAGCCAGGTCAGTTCCAGAGCATCTTGGCGTGGAGTGGATTCACCGCGCACCGGAACGATGTAGCACATAGAAACTGCGTGCTGACGGTCGTCGGTTAATCCGGTTTCACTTGGTGCCGGGAAGTATTCGGCCACGGTGAAAGGAACCGGCGAGGCCGGAAGCTGTGGCAGCACCATGGTGCCCAGGTCCTTCTCGATGTGGCGAATCAGCGCGGCACGAATGGTCTCGCGGTACATCACACGACCAGAAACGAAGGTCCGCAGCATACGACCGTCATCGTCACCGGTGAGCAGAAGACCCACTTCATTCACATAACCCAGCGGGTCAAGGCGAACCGGGATCGCTTCAACATAAAGCATCGGTAGGCGCTGACGCGCTTCGTAAAGATCTTCTTCAGAAAGCCATCCGGGATACGGATCTGGGGTACGCACGTTCATGCTTCTATCTTCGTACACAAACCCCGCTCCATGGGTGAAGCTGTATCTGTGTTGCGCAACTCACCAACTGCACGCCAGCGCACTCTAGTACCGCCGGAGGTCTAAAGATAAAATTAGTTAAGCTTTCCTCAATTCTCGCCCCTTGCGTTCGCCGTGGGCACCGAGAGCATATTTCCTTTTCAATTACTCGTGGAAGCAGATTCCAGCCGTGACGAACGCTCCAGAACGACTGAGCAAAAAGAACTTCACCACGATTGCGGTGCTGATCGTATCCAGCTTCGTGGTCATCCTGAACGAAACAATCATGAACGTGGCATTACCTGTTCTGATGCACGAATTCGACGTAACCGCTGATGCAATTCAGTGGCTGTCCACCATCTTCATGCTCACCATGGCAGTGGTCATTCCGATGACCGGATTCTTGCTGCAACGCCTGAGCGTACGCAATGTCTTTGTCCTAGCCATTGGCATGTTTACCTTGGGCACCATTCTGGCGGCCTTGGCGCCAGGACTGACCGTCCTGTTGGTTGCCCGCGTGGTCCAGGCCTGCGGTACCGCCATCATGATGCCGCTGCTGATGACCACCATCTTGCACCTAGTGCCAGCTGAACGTCGCGGTGTGCTGATGGGCAACGTATCCATCGTGATCTCCGTGGCCCCAGCCATCGGCCCGACACTTTCGGGTTTGATCCTGCAGTACCTGTCGTGGCGCTTCATGTTCATCGTGATCATCCCGATTGCGGTCGCAGCACTGATCATCGGTACCCCGCGTCTGTCCAACGAAGTAGACGGTGCATCCACCCCGCTGTCGTTCACCTCGGTCCTTTTGGCTATCCCGGCCTTCGGTGGCTTGGTCTTTGGCCTGAGCCGACTGTCGGTAGGCGTGAGTGCGCTGAACATTGGCATCCTCGTTGTAGCGTTGCTCTGCTTGGCTGCTTTTGTCTTCCTGCAGCTGCGGTTGCAGAAACAAGATCAGGCGCTGCTGGATCTACGTCCGCTGAACTTCAAGGACTTTACGCTTTCGCTAGTGCTGATGATGTTTGCCATGATCTCGCTGTTCGGCGTGATCATCTTGCTGCCAATGTTCTTCACCAACGTGCTGGGCATTGATACCCTGACCACTGGTTTGATCATGCTTCCTGGCGGCCTGCTGATGGGCATTTTGGCCCCAATGGTTGGCAAGTTGTATGACCGGTTGGGGGCCCGTCCACTGATCGTTCCTGGCGGAATCATCTTGCTGACCTCGTTGCTGGGCTACGCACTGATCTTGAACGAAAGCACCCCAATTTGGTTGCTGGTTGTGCTGCACCTGGTGATGAGTTTGGGCTTGGCTCTGATCTTCACCCCTGCGTTCACCACCGCGCTGAACCCATTGCCGCACCACCTGCACTCGCACGGTTCGGCACTGCTTTCCACCTTGCAGCAGTTGGCTGGTGCCATGGGTACCGCTCTGCTGGTGGGCGTTGTGGCAGCGACTACCGCCTCCAAGATTGCCGCGGGTAGCGATCAGTTGGCCGCTACGGTTGAAGGCTTCCAGCCTGGATTCCTCATCGGTGCTGGCTGCAGCGTTGGCATCATCGTGATTGGCTTCCTTCTTGGTGGCAAGAAGGAACTGGTCAGCTTAGGCGCGCAAGAGGCCGAAGCAGAAAAGCACTAAACGGTTTAACACCTAAACAGCTGGATACTCAACTACTGAGTATCCAGCTGTTTGTGCATCTGGGGTGTGCCTAGTGCTTTTACCGCAATGCTTTTACCCCAGTGCACTGGGCAGTAGGCTGGCTGGTAAATGTACGCACTACAAAGGGGTAAGCATGCAGCTGCAGGATTCAGTCGCTTTAGTCACCGGTGGACTTTCGGGTTTAGGCCGGGCCACCGCACAAAAGCTCGCGGCAACCGCCAAACATGTTGTCGTTCTTGACCTGGCGCGAGAGGACGGCGACGAAATTGCAGCACAGATTGGTGCCAACGTTCGCTACGCCCCGGCAGATGTCACCGATGCCCAGCAGGTAGCTACCGCCATCGAGCGGTGCAAGGAACTCGGTGCGCTGCGAGTTGTGGTTAACTGCGCTGGCGTGGCCACTCCCGGCAAGGTACTGGGACGAGATGGCGTACTGCCGCTGGAACGCTTTTCAAAGGTTTTAGAGATCAACGTGAACGGCACCTTCAACGTCATCCGCTTGGCTGCTGAAGCGATGGCGCATAGCGAAGCACTGACTGACGCTCAAGGAACCACCGAACGTGGAGTCATCGTTAATACCGCTTCAGTGGCAGCCTTTGATGGCCAGATTGGCCAGCCTGCCTACGCCGCTTCTAAGGGAGCGGTGGCCGCGATGACCTTGCCGCTAGCCCGTGAACTGGCCAGTCACCAGATTCGGGTTATGACCATTGCTCCGGGGATCTTCCACACGCCCATGATGGATTCTCTGCCGCAGGCTGCTCAAGACTCCTTGGGAGCTCAGGTGCCCCACCCTTCGCGATTGGGACGCCCAGAAGAATACGCCGCATTGGCGGAACACATCGTGGCTAATCCAATGCTTAACGGCGAAACCATCCGTCTTGATGGTGCTATCCGGATGGCTCCGCGCTAAAGCGCGATGTGGCGCGGCAGGTCCCATAAACCGTGGGCCTGCCACACTGCGTCCGGTGCTCCGCGTGGCTCATCCGAAACGATCGATTTTCGCGTCCGTATAAGGCACCTTCACCGGGCAGTTTTGCGGGCGGGGTATACGGGAATTCTAAGTTCTTGAGACTTCGGTGTTTTGAAATCGTCAGGAATCAGATCGGAGTCTGTCCCGTATGCCGACCGGCTTACGGGACGTTGACCCACCGCCGTCTCACGGACCCGGGTCCTACTGTTGAGAACAGATCAATGACGCCGCTATGGGGCGAGATTTTCTGCGGGCGGATCCCCTAGGCAATGAGCATTGGTGCGAAGGAGTTGTGATTGGATGGTGGGATGAATTCGACCTACCGTTTCTCTTCCGACGACGCCGATATCGATCGGGAAAAAGTGCATCACTGGCTCAGCGAGGAGAGCTACTGGGCAAAGGGAAGATCCCGCTCAACACAGGATCAGGCGATGAACGGATCCCGAAACTTTGGCGTCTACGAGACAAACTCGGGCAGGCAAGTCGCCTACGCGCGTGTAGTCACGGATGGGGTCACGTTTGCCTGGCTTTGCGATGTATTCGTGGCCCCTGAAGTCCGCGGGCAGGGAATCGGCGTTGCCCTTCTAGAAGGCGTTATTGAGGTATTCGAGCCACTGAACTTGAAACGAATGCTTCTATCAACGGGGGATGCCCACGGCCTCTACTCTAAGTTTGGGTTCGAGCCTCTTGATATCCCCTCGAAGTGGATGCAGAGACTAGCGGAACAAGTAGCCCGGTAAGGGTTCGGCCTACGGGCAGTCCCGGATGGTCACTTGACGATAACGACGTGGTTTAGTGGATTCATGCCGACGAATATCGAAATCAAAGCCCGCGTGGCCAGCCTCGAGACCCTGATTCCGGTTGTCGCGTCTTTGGCAGACGCAGGGCCAGAGCATGTTGCCCAGGACGATACCTTTTTCGTTTGCCCCAATGGCAGGCTCAAGCTCCGGGTCCTTGACGACCGACACGGTGTACTGATCTTCTACCGCAGGGCAGATCGGCTCGGTCCCAAAACATCCTTTTACATCCATTCGGAGACAGCCGACCCCGAGGGGTTGCGATCGGTCTTGGCCCTCGCCTACGGCGAGGCCGGACGGGTTCGGAAGCACCGAATGGTGTTTCAGATCGGTCAGGCCAGGGTGCACCTCGATCGCGTTGAAGGACTGGGCGAGTTCGTGGAACTGGAAGTGACCGTGGGCGACAAAATGGACTCTGAGGCAGCAATTTCGGAAGCACACCGGCTCGTTGAAGCATTCGGAATTGAGGAAAGCGCGCTCGTGACGGGTGCGTACCTGGACCTGCACGAAACCAAAATCAACTAGGCGCTGTAAGCGGCTCCTGAGAAAAACTCACGATCTGGGGAAATCCGTCCCAGTAGGGGTTCCGCCTACGGGCGTCGTCTCTCCGAGTAGGTTCCTAGGCGTCGAAGAATGGAAGTGCTTTTGCCAGACCGGTCACGACCAAATATGCGGGATCGGTCGGTACCCAATCTGAAAAATCGAGGCGCAGACGGTCGGAGACTACGGCTCGCCCGGCAAGAACATCCCGCGAGATACCATCGTGAAGATATCCGAGCTTACGCGAGACGCCTTGCGAACCAACGTTGTCCTGGAACACCTCGGTCAGCGCCGCAACTGCTCCCAGTCCCTCAAAAGCAAGACTCAGCAAGGCTGTCCGGGCCTCAGTACCAATGCCTTGTCGGTGAAATTCAAGGCCAAGCCACGACTCGGTTTTTACTTCACGCAATACAGAAAAATTGCGTGCCTTTAGCGTGACCATGCCTACCGGCTGGTCTCCACGAAATACGCCCATTTCCAATGCCCAATCTTCCGCACACCACATGCCCCGGCGGCTCCAGTGCTGTTGCAACACGTGGAGTGCCCGCTCACGAGGAGGAAGATCTGTCCAAGGTGTCAAGAAGGGGTGCTCACCAGGTTCGTGCACGCCGCTGGCCGCAACCTGGGCGAGTACGGACAGCTCGTCATCGTTTGGAACGCGGAGTTCCAAATGTTTGGTTGAAAGCGTCAATTGGGCGAGAGGCCAGTAATCGTTGAGCATTTCGCAAGTATGGCACGGCAGGGTTCGCCGAATCACGTTGATGCGCGCGAGAACCCGCAAGCAGACTGCCGCCGCCGTCCCGTAGACCGTTCCTCTTGCGGGCTGACTACAATGTGCAGGAGTATTGAGGACTTCGGAAAGTGGCACCTTGTTAGTTTCTTGTTTCCTGGTCAAGCACGACCGTTTTCGACCACAAACAATTGTTCAGACCGCGCTGCACACAATTGTTGAGAACCAAGTTGTGATTCGATGCCAACTACCGCTTGCTCACCAGCGCTAGAGTCTACGTAGGGGCGTTCTATTTGCCCCTCATGAGTCTGCAGCAAGGTATTTGCTTACAATGTCGCCACGTGAGAGGAATTCAACTGATGAACGATTGGGTCATATTTCATCACGAGGACGATGCCAAAACATCGGTTGAATATGACTGGGCGTGGATTGACACGTTGATTGCTAGATTGGTCGAGCTGCAAGCAGTCGAGAAGAAGTCCTCACATACCGATGCTTTGGCTGGCTGCATTGAAGAGCTTGAACATGCTATTTCTTCAGCCCTGTCGCATGGAGTTTCCGTTCGTGCGATAGGTGTTCGTACAAATTTGAGTCAAAGCGACGTTGCCCGAATACGGGACACCGGACGTCTATACGAAAGATAGGAATGAAAATTCTTTTAGGCCTAATCCTGTTTCGCTTCCAGTAAGTCGGCTAGATGACCGGCGCTTCGGCCAACTGCTGAGCAGAGCTGAAACTACGGTCAATTCCGGTCAGTGGATCAGTAAAGGAAATGGTGTGCGCCAACAGCTGTAGCGGGCGCTGGTAATCATCCGGAGCCAAGTCCCACAAACGCGGATAAAAAGCATCATTGATAATTCCCAGACCCAATGAAGCTAGATGCACGCGCAACTGGTGGGTTTTGCCCGAATGCGGTTTGAGATCCATCAACGCAACTTCCACTCCTGCATGGTGACCTGCACTGCGGCCTACGGCTTCAACATCAATGAAGGTCTTTGCATTGGGTTCACCATCTTTGACGACGGATCGCAACTGTCCCTTGACCTTGGACATGCGGTTTTCGTAAACCATGGGCATCTGGCCAAGCAAGTTGTGCAGTTGCGCTTCGTCTTTGACCAGTGAATGTTCGCCGTTTGGCTGAAGCACTCGGCCGGTTTCCAGACCCGCTCCGGGCTGCAGTGCGACGACCGCTTTATAGCGTTTGCTGATTTCACGGCGTTCAAAAAGCATCTGATAGTCGCCGCGGGTTGCTGGGTTCACGGCAAAAAGAATGACGCCCGCGGTGGCACGGTCCAACCGGTGCATCGGAACAAGATCATCAATGCCGGTTTGGTTGCGCAAACGAACCAGAGCCGATTCTTGGATGAATCGTCCACCGGGAGTGGTAGGCAAAAAATGTGGCTTATCGACAACCAGCAAGTGTTCATCTTGGTGCAGGATCTTGGCTTCAAAAGGAATTGGCGTTTCTACCGGCAATGAGCGGTAGTACCAGATGAACTCGTGTTCATCCATGGTTGTTTGGCGGTCTAGAGGCACGCCGCCGAGTCCAACAATTTCTTGGTTATCAAAGCGTCGCAAGATGCCTTCAGGATCCACATGGCCAAAGCGTTCCAGCAGATAATCGGCCACGGTGGCCCACGCTCCGTCTTGCGGAAGCCGCAAACGGGTTGCATTAACGCCGTTACGAACGGGGAGCGGGGATTCCATAGCCATAAAGGCTATTCTTTCATCTCTTCAGTAGGGCTTCAGACCGCCGGTTGGCAATGTGGGCACCAGTAGCAATCTCGCTCGGAACCTTCTGAAGTTGATGGGATCTTGAGTAACGCGATAGGGGTGCCGCAGCGAAGGCATGGTTTTCCTGCACGGCCATAAACCCAGAGCGGTTCTCGGGTCCGTTCGGTGCCGGTGGTCACGCGACGAGTCCGGTCCTTATTTACCGTCAGCAGACGGTGGGCCATATGAACTACTGCCGGAAGGTCAGCAATCTGGCCGACTTGGGTCAGTGGGTGTAGACGTTTAAGAAACAAGATTTCGCAACGGTACACATTTCCCACACCGGCCATCAGCCGTTGATCCAGCAATGCTTGGCCAATACCTTGCTGTGGATGACTTTGCAGGTTTTCAACCGCCACCTGAGCGTCCCAATCCGCACCCAACAAATCGGGTCCCAAATGACCGATGAGTTCAGCCTCTTGTTCGGTAGGTACCAAGCGCACCTGAGCAATATCAAAGCCCACGGCCGTCACCGTAGATGTTTTGAGCACTACGCGTGCAGTGTGCGCTGGTTTCTTCCAACGCTCATTCGAGGCATACAGATCCCAGCGCCCTTCCATCAGAAGATGCGAGTGCAGGGTCAGTGGCTTGGCAGAGAATTCAGAAGACCCAGCGACTGGAGGATGCAGTCGCATCAACAGGTGTTTACCCGCTGGAACTACCTCATGCACAACATAGTCTTTGAGATCTCTTGTCGCCAAGGCCGGAACTCTAAAATCAGAAGACAGTAAGCTCTGCCCTGCCAGGGCTTGGTGGAGCCGTGCAGTGGCACGATAGACGGAATCACCTTCAGGCATGAGAGCTCTTCTTTCTGTTCAGGAATCAGCGCCGGAATCGAATGCCTTGCGGCGTCGAATAGAAACCTGCAGCCAATAGGGCGGCTCCCACCGGATGGTCGAGTATAGGTTGACCGTCCACGGTAGCGATGGCAATTTTCTCCACCTTGGCCGTGCGTAGGGCAGCCACCAGATGCATGGCAATGATGTTCCATGACTCTTCTGGAAGCTGGGCAAAAGTTAGCACCGTGCGGCCGCCGCGTTCCAGGTACAAACACAATTGACCATCCAACATCCCAACGATGGCACCGGCTTTGCGTCCAGGGCGGTGCCCGGTCTGCGTGGCTGGCCAGCCCAGCGCCGCACCATAAGGATTGGCCGGGTCTGTCGAAGCGAGCACCATGGCTACAGGCTGACGGCGAGGATCCTCGGAGAGCTGGTATCCACGCAAACGGTCAATGGTGGTTGAAGTGGAGAACTGGGCAGCACCCAGCTTTTCCACGAAGTAACCACGACGGGCATGCCCTGCTTCTTCCAACTTGGACAACACCCGGTACAGCTGACCGAAGCCGCCAGGTACTGCTTCGGCGGCGACCGAGCCGCGGGTAAGTACGCCATAGCGTTCCAGCATGATCTCTGCTGTCGCATGCGCTGAAATGGTGGGATCCGCTACCGGCTGGGGGAGCAAAGACCAACGCGCTGAACCGCGTGGACTACGCATCGGGGAGCCACCGTGATCCTGCGCAAGACGGTTCAGACCCGAGAGCCTGTTGAGCCGTGCGGCACGGGCGCGCGGTGCCGGTTTGGCGATCTTGTGTGCAGTACTTCCGCCGGCCAAGTAACCGCGAATCGGAGCCAAGGTGTCGGGTGAAATATATCCGGCCCAGAAAAGCCTCCAGCATGACTCAGCAATGTCTTGGGCACTGACCGGAGGCTTATCCGGATGGTGGATGCGGGCGGCGAGTTCCTCAGCAAAATAGGCGCCGGTTGATTCAAAGGCTTCAAGCACGCGCAGATCTATGGCCTGAAGGCTACTGACATCAGGCGTTGGCAAGGAGAGCGCTGCGTGTTCGGCAGTATGCAACGACAACCAGCCGTCTTTGCCACCGGCTGCACCTGCGCCACACACCAGAATATCTCCCGCGCTGCACAGTTCATCTAGCCACGAGCTTTGATAGCCGTTGAGTCGGGCAGGAAGAATGAAGGACTCCAGCGCGGAGGCGGGCACTTCAGCTCCAGCAAGTTGAGCGATGATTTCATAAAGGCCATCGGGGCCACTAAGAGTTGATCCAACCTGCTGCCAGGCGGGAAGGAACCGGGCATAGGTGTTTTGATCAACCGGCTCCACCTCAGCGCGCAGGGCAGCCAAAGACCTGGTGCGAATGGTGCGCAGCACTTGGACATCGCAGTATTCATCACCGCTGATGCCCTCGGGCACAATCTCCACCGGGCGGAAGGCGCCGACCGATAGTCTGCCGGCAGCCACCAGCTGGTCGAGTATTGGTCGCAACACCGCAACACCCAGTGAGAGTTCTGCAGCAATTTCGGTGAGCGTAAAAGGAACATGGGTGCGCGCGTAGCGTGAGATCAGATCTTGGATGGGGTCGGCCACCGGCTCCAAGAACGCCGCCGGAATCCCGGTGGGCAGCGGGGTGCCCAAGGCATCACGTAACTTGCCGGCATCTTCGATCGCGGCGTAGGCCAAAGACCCACTTTGACGCAGGGTGAAAGCACGGCGAGTGGCAACTAGGGCTTCGGCATGTTCCCTTGCGGTAGCCGGATCTATTGGTGCACTGTCCTCATTTGGATCTCGCAGTCGGGCGGCTAAGGCCTCGCTAGTCAGCGGTCCCAAGAGACGCAGCAGGTCGGCTGCGCCTTCCATTCCGGCTAAACGCCGGTTATCTGCTCGATACTGCAACTGTTCCTGCAAGCCGGTGATAACTCGAGGATCAAGGATTTCACGCACATCATTGCGGCCCAGCAATTCACCGAGCAACACCGGATCCAGACTCAGGGCTGCTGCACGGCGTTCAGCCAGTGGCGCATCAGATTCATAGAGGAATTGTGCAACATAACCAAAGAGCAAGGACTGGGCGAAGGGCGAAGGCAATTCGGTGGTGACTTCTACCAGCCTGATGGCGCGTGAAGAGACCTTGGAGAGAATCGAGGACAACGCCGGCAGATCATAAACATCATTCAGGCACTCGCGTACCGTTTCCAAGATGATTGGGAAGTCCGGGTAATTCCGGGCGACATCCAATAGTTGGCTGGCCCGCTGACGCTGCTGCCACAACGGGGTGCGCTTGCTCGGATTGATCCGCGGCAGCAGCAAAGCCCTGGCGGCACACTCACGGAAGCGCGAAGCAAACAACGCCGAATTTGCCACCTGCGAGGTGACCACGTCAATGATTTCATCTGCTTCAAAGGCAAAAAGATCTGCGCCCGGCGCCTGATCATCCATGGCCGGAATGCGCAGCACGATTCCATCGTCGGCAGCCATAGCCGAAGCATCCAGACCCCAACGTTCGCGCACCCGTGCACCGACCGCCAACGCCCACGGGGCGTGGACCGCTAGGCCAAAGGGAGAATGCAGGATGACCCGCCAGTCGCCAAGCTCATCATGGAACCGCTCGATCACAAAGTTCTGATGGTTGGGCACCTGACCGGTCGCCCGGCGCTGCTCACCCAAATAGTTCAGAAGATTATTGGCTGCGTAGTCATCCAACCCACCGGTACGCAAAACACCTGACGCTTCGCTTCGTTCGCTGGCCAGCAAACTCGTGGTGAATTCACCTAGCGCCGCACCAAGTTCCACCGGACGGCCCAGACCGTCACCGTGCCAGAAAGGCAGTTTGCCGGGTTGGCCAAAGGCTGGGGTGACCAGCACTCGGTCATGGGTAATGTCTTCAATGCGCCAGCTGGTCGCACCGAGCGCAAAGACGTCACCCACCCGCGACTCGTAGACCATTTCTTCATCCAGCTCACCCACACGCTTGGGAGCCTTGTCATCTTCGGCCCCGGCTAGGAAGACACCAAAAAGTCCACGGTCTGGGATGGTGCCGCCGGATATGACCGCGAGGCGCTGGGCGCCGGGGCGCGCAGTGAGCGTGCCGGCATCGCGGTCCCAGATCAGTCGTGGTTTGAGCGTGGCAAATTCATCTGAGGGGTACTTGCCCGAGAGCATGTCCAAGGTGGCTAGATAGGCGCTGCGCGGAAGCTGTTGGTAGGGCGCGGACCGTCGTACGGTCTCGAACCACTTCTCGACTTCCAGATCTTCCATGGCCACCGCGGCCAAGGTCTGCTGGGCCAAAACGTCCAGCGGGTTGGCCGGGATGACCATTTTTTCGATGGATCCTTGGCGCATGCGCGTGACCACCAGCGCGGTGGAGAGCAGGTCGGCGCGGTGCTTGGGGAAGAAGATGCCTTGGGAAACAGAACCAACCTGGTGTCCGGCACGGCCCACGCGCTGCAGGCCG
>CAACWO010000302.1_pt1 | contig 23682 bp, 23 predicted proteins | sample 2275661 | NCBI WGS metagenome assembly CAACWO01 (sample SAMEA5312466, study PRJEB27640) | indoor metagenome | biome: indoor environment; feature: uncontrolled; material: polymer concrete tiles wood | place: Germany | collected 2014-07-07 | reverse complement strand
CCACGGATCTTGTTCAAGATCAGGGTAGCCAGCGCTTCGCCTTCAACGTCTTCGGCGATGATCAGCAGCGACTTGTTCGACTGCATGACCTTCTCCAGCAGGGTCACCATGTCCTTAACCGAGGAGATCTTGGAGTTCACGATGAGGATGTATGGATCCTCAAGAACGGTCTCCTGGCGCTCGGTGTCGGTGACGAAGTAAGCCGAGATGTAGCCCTTGTCAAAGCGCATACCCTCTGCCAACTCCAGCTCCAGGCCGAAGGTGTTGGATTCTTCAACGGTGATAACGCCCTGCTCGCCGACCTTGTCGAGAGCTTCAGCGATCAGGCCACCGATTTCGGTGTCGCCTGCGGAGATCGAAGCGGTAGCAGCGATCTGCTCCTTGGACTCGATCTTCTTAGCAGCAGCAAACAGCTCAGCGGTGACGGCTTCTACAGCCTTGTCGATACCGCGGCGCAGTGCGATTGGGTCAGCGCCTGCAGCAACGTTGCGCAGACCTTCCTTGACCAGTGCCTGAGCAAGTACGGTTGCGGTGGTGGTACCGTCACCGGCAACATCGTCAGTCTTCTTGGCAACTTCCTTGACCAGCTCTGCGCCGATCTTCTCGTAAGGATCTTCGAGATCGATTTCCTTAGCGATGGACACACCGTCGTTGGTGATAGTAGGGGCGCCCCACTTCTTTTCCAATACGACGTTGCGGCCGCGTGGGCCGAGGGTTACCTTTACCGCGTCAGCGAGGGTGTTCAGTCCGCGCTCGAGTCCGCGGCGTGCTTCCTCGTCAAATGCAATCATCTTGGCCATAGTGGCTTTCGGTCCTTTCGGGACGATTTTGCGAAAATGCAACCGACAGACAGCGCCCGCGACGGACGAGTTCTCCGGTGCGGCATCTGGCCAGCGACCGTTTCAGCTCTCGCTATCTGAGGTATTCTCAGCACCCTGCCCGTACTTGGCTAGACCGCGGCTTCAAAATTCCAATAGGAACGCAAAAGCCGACCGGCGTTAGCAGTCGCAACGCAAGAGTGCTAATACAAATATTGGCACTCTCGCATGGCGAGTGCAAGCCGATCGGCTCTGAGCGAATTGAATTGTTACTGAATTATTTGTTCAGTTCCAGCGGGTCATCGGATCCGATGACCACAGTGACTCGATTAGGGACGTTCTCGGTCTGCAAAACATCGTCAATATTTAGGGCTTCGGCCGCTTTTTCTGCGGTGATCCGTTCGGCCTCTGACATGTAATAAACCGTCGAAGTCTCGGCAGGCTTGTTCCAGTTGTCGGTCACGATGTTGGTGAAGCCGGCTTCAGTCACGGCTTCTTTGCCAGCACTGGCTACCCCAGCAACACTGGCGGCGTTGTAAACACCGATGCGTTGATCAAACAGGACATCTGCGTCATCAATGGTGCTGGACTCAGAAGCGGATTCGCTGGCGCTTGGCTCCTGCGATTCATTTTCATCGGTGGGCGAAGTGCTTTCGCTTCCACCGGCTCCGGCGATGCTGTCCTTGAGTTGCGGAGCAAAGACAAAGGACGCAGCACCGATGATCAGCACGATCACGGCAGCCAACACTACCCACAGCAACTTGCCACCGGTCGACTTTGAGGTAGCAGACTGCGCCCATCCGTGTGCGTGGTGTGAACCCACACGGGTGTTGAACTCCGGTACGCGATCAAATTCGTCACGCGGGTAGTTGGTCATTCTTGTCCTTGCTCGAGGTCTAACTGGTCACGGCAGGCTGGGTTATCTCCCCGAGCCGACCTTACCGCCCACACGACGTTTTGTTGAACGTGTTCTGCGTAGTCGCTTTACCAGCATCGGGTCGTAGGCCATGGCCGCATCCGTTTCTATCAGCTGGTTCAGCAGCTGATAGTAGTTGGTTGGAGACATAGAAAACTGCTTGGTGATCGCTTGTTCCTTGGCTCCCGCATACTTCCACCACAACTTTTCCAAGCTCAGGATCTGTTGTGAACGCTCATCAAGTTCCGAGTCTGGATTCATTACAAAATCTGCCAATAACTCGTTCTCTGCCATGCGTTCTCACCTCGGTCCTCAGCTCAGTTTTTATGTGTCTCGGCCATGCTTGTACTCCACCGTTGGTAGACATACCACCGATATTCTAACCAATCAGCATGCCTATCGCCGTGTGGCCGGGCACAGGCACGCCAGAAAAACGGCACAATTGCACCTATGGATGAAATGCAACAAGCCCTTTTTGACGCTCCACTGCCCCCGCAGGCTGCGGTGTATGCCCCGGGTGATTTCCCCTTTTTCCACGGAGCTCAATCCATGTCAGATCAGGGTTTCATCGCCACTGATTGGGTAGTACCGCTATCGGCTACGGACAATATTCTTCGTGATCTAGCCATCAAATTGGCCGAACGCTCCGCTCAGGGCGAAGTGATCCTGCCCGAGCCTAAGGTGATGTTTCGCGCACTGGCATTGCCATTGGCCGAAGTCAAAGTCCTGATTATTGGCCAAGATCCGTACCCCACACCGGGGCACCCCAATGGTCTGGCCTTCGCAGCCAATAAGCCGGTCCGCCCATTGCCCCGTTCGCTGGGCAACATCTATAAGGAACTTCAGGCTGATCTTGGTATCGCTCCGGTCGCTCATCCGGACCTAAGCGCCTGGCAGTCCCAGGGCGTACTGCTGCTAAATCAGGTCCTGTCAGTGTCCGCAGGCCAGGCCGGGGCGCACCAGAAATTCGGTTGGGCTCCGGTTATTGAGGCGATCTTGGCAGCCCTGAACGAACGAGCGAATCCTCCGGTGGCAATTCTGTGGGGCAACCACGCGCAGAAGCTCTCCCCGTCGCTATCCAACGTTCCCCAACTGCGTAGCGCCCATCCCTCACCGTTGTCCGCCTCGCGAGGATTCTTTGGCTCAAAACCGTTTTCAGAAACCAATCGGCTCCTATCCCTTCAGGGACAGAAGCCGATTAATTGGTCGTTGCCGGTAGCTTAGCGTCGACGGATTCGCCGACGCTCACGACGAGCGTTCGAAGTCAGTGGGCGACATAGCGTTTCGCCAAAGACGACGCCTCCGGCGATGGAAAGCATGATGGCCATGGCGTTGAACATTTCAACCAGGCCGGTGGACATGTCATCAACGTTGATCACGATGCCGTACATGGCACGGAAAATCATCAGACCTGGAAGCAGGAACATTACCGCTGGGGCCGCAAGAACTAGCTGCGGAGTACGCAGCTTGTCCGCGGCAAAACGTGCAGCAAAGCCGACCACCGTGGCCACGAGTGCTGGAACCGCACGATCTCCAAGCCCCATGCTCTCAGCCAACATCTGGACCAGATAACCGCCGATAGCAATACCGGCAGTCGGCAAAAGCAAACGCACAGCGCTCTGTTCAGAAATTGCACCGGCCACAATGGCCACCGCAACGAGCAGCAGCAATAACCAGGCCGGATACTCGGTGGTGACAATTTGGTGTACGTCAACCTCTTCGCCGCCGAGCAGATCCGAAACAACCAACGCCGCAGCAATTCCGCTAAGAATCGCGCCGTAGGTCAAACTTGCTGAGAACAATCGCCCTACAGCGGTCACCGGGAACCCATTGATGGCATCTTGCAGTGCCGAGACAAACCGTCCGGAAGGAAGCAAGAGCAGGATGCCTCCTGAGACCACGAGCGCGGGGTCCAACGGCGCATGAAGCTGATACCCGATCAACGCGATTCCGGTAATCACCATGGTTGAGGTTGCGATGGTGAAGAACTCCGGAACCCGCCAACGCGAGCCATAACGACCGATCTGGGTGACCACACTCGATGACACGATAGCCACCAACGCGCCAGCCCACGAGCCGCCGATAAAAAGCACAAATGCTGCCGCGAACAGCGCGCGTCCGCCAGCCACGATCCAGCGTGGGAACGGTTTTGGGCGACGGGTAATTTCCTTCAGCCTTTTGGCCGAGGCACTACGCGATACGCCGCCAGCAATGATGTCCGAGACCAGCTCGTGGACCAAGACCAAGCCTGCATAATTGGACGTATATGAACGTACTACGCGCAGCACCGAGTAACTTTCGGCGTCTGGTGGGCTGTAGTTCAGATGCAGCGACTGGTTGGTGATGTCAACGTCTAGGTGGCTCAGGCCCAGGGCAGCGGTGACCGCGATGATGCTGGTCTCCACTTCCAAGGCACCGGCACCATAACGAATCAGGGTCTCCCCGAGGTCCAGTGCAAACTCCATGGTGCGCCGAGAAGAGGCATCCTGCTGGTCGTTGACCTTTGGATTGGCATAGGGCGTACCCTGCAGGCGTTCAACAATGTTCAGCGCCTGAGTTGGAGGTGTGTCCGAAATCCACATTTTAGCCAGCAACCGACGTGCCACAGGGTTGGCACGGGTAGGCATCAAGGTAATGCCGTCGTCGGTAGTGTGCACCTGACCGGTGCGCCACTCAATATCTGAAGCGGCAGCTGCCGAAACGCTGGCACTAACCGCCGTATTTAGCGGTAGTTCAGAAGCGGTGGGCTGTTCTTCGATAGGCTCATCCGGGTGGAATCCCAGGTTGATTTCACTGGTGGATATCCGTGGCAACGCAGTCGCCGATGGCGCTGGATCATCACCCATCTGCCCTGACGGTACGCCGTGCTCTTCGTCAGATCGATGCGCCACTAATCTTGCCCCCTCAGCCTAAGATTTCCCATGCAATTTACGATACAACCGATGGGCAATAAGTTGTGCCGAACGGGCATAAATCACTAGGTAGCGCCGAACACATTTTGCACTGTTTTTTAGCTGCGGAATATCCCCGGTCGCGCGGTGGTTGAGAGACAATGAACTTAGATGTGTTTGCATGCAATTTGAAAGGTACTCATGAGCGACAACCTGCTCTTGCCGGAGATCGGCGTCGAAACTTTTGGTGACATTACTCAGGACGCCGAAGGCAACCTGCTCAGCCACGCACAGGTCATCCGCAATGTCATTGCTGAAGGACAAGCAGCTGAGGCCGCCAACCTAGACTTCTTCGGCGTTGGCGAACACCACCGTGACGACTACGCGGTTTCCTCACCAGAAATCGTCCTGGCCGCACTGGCCAGCACCACCGAACGGATCAAGCTAGGAACCGCGGTGACCGTACTTTCCAGCGATGACCCGGTCAGAGTTTATGAACGTTTTGCCACCCTTGATGCCATTTCCAATTCACGCAGCGAGCTCATTGCCGGACGCGGTTCCTTTGTTGAATCCTTCCCACTGTTTGGGCTGAACCTCGACGACTACGAGAAGCTCTTCGAAGAGAAGCTGGATCTCATGGCCAAATTGCGCCACGGCAACCCAGTGGTTTGGCATGGCCAACATCGCGCCGCTCTGCGCAATACTCAGGTCTACCCACTGTTGGAAGATAAGCCTCTGACTACCTGGGTTGGTGTGGGTGGCTCTCCACAATCGGTGGTTCGAGCCGCACGCCATGGCCTACCGCTATTCTTGGCAATCATCGGTGGACAGCCTGCGGCATTTACCGGGCTGGTTGATCTGTACCATCGTGCGCTAAAGGAATACGGCCATAGCGAGCAACCAGTGGCGGCACATTTCCACGGACTTGTTGCCGACAGTGATGAAGAAGCACTTGAAACACTCTGGCCGCATTACCAGCGCACCATGAACCGCTTGGGCTCCGAGCGCGGATGGCCACCGGCAAGCAAGATGACCCTCCAGGCAGCGATGGGCCCACGTGGTGCCATGATGGCCGGAAGCGGAGAAACCGTGGCCGCAAAGATCGCCTCGGCAACAAAACTTCTGGGACTCTCGCGCGCAGACATTAAGTACTCCGCCGGCACCTTGCCGCATGAAACGATGATGCACAGCATCAAGCTCCTGGGCCAAGAAGTAAAACCACGGGTTCATGAATTACTGAGCGCCTAATCCCGGGCCTCGCCACCAACTGCTAGAACAGCAAAAAAGCCACCGTCACCGGTGGCTTTTTTCGTGGATCTTACTGGACTCGAACCAGCGACCTTTCGCGTGTGAGGCGAACGCTCTAACCAACTGAGCTAAAGATCCATATTGCGCTCTGACCACGGGGTCAAGCACCTCAACGATCTTAGCCTTTTCATACCCCTGCACCAAATCGCGCACCAACACCGGGCGCCAATCACAAGCTACGAAGCACAGCAAAAACACTCATCAGATCGTTTCTTTTCTCTTCACCAAAAAAGTACCAAAAAGCACTTGTGAACGGCACAGTTCAGACCGCATAATTTTCCTAGCTCATCGAGCGCAAACTGGACCCCACAGGGAAGTTGCCGGAAGCCACCGGCGTCGGTCCTATCAAGGCCAACGAATCGGCACAGCGGTTACTGACCGCTGAGCCAAAGCCTTCTTTTCGTTCGTTCTTTTCTTCTAGGACCACACCCAGTGTTTGAAAATCTGAACTTCTCTTTGTCACCGTTGCGCCTCGATTCGGCGCAACTCGCCGAGCTGGCACTGCTGTACCCGGTCATTGACCAGCGCTGGCAACAGAAATTTGATCGTCTGGAACTACTGGTTACCGTGCGCGATCAAGGCACCTTGATCGCTGCAGGGTTAGTTCACGACTCGATCCTGGCTCCCACCGAGGTCATGGACGCGGTAGAGCTCGGCTGTATGGCAGTGCGGCCCGAATACCGTCGCAGAGGAATTCGCCAGCATGTCACCAACCTGCGTCTTGAATTTGCGGTGCGTTCTGGGAAAACGCCCATCAGTGTCATCGATGCGCAGAACCCGGCTTCGTGGGCCTTTTATGAGCGTTCCGACTTATGGGAACGCGAGCGTAGTTTTGAGCAAGACGGCCGACTGAAATTCATCTACCGGGCACCGCAAGCTGCGCGCGGGTGGGTGGACTCTTTGCCTCAGGCCGCCGAGCGTGAGGCACGTATTCTCAGCTACACCCCGAGGCCTAGAACAGTGCGTCTTGTTGCTCATCCACCCATTCGTGCCCTGGCAGCGGAGCCACTTCACCCGCTCGGCGAGCGCGAGCTGCTTCATGCAGGTCGATGGGTGTAACTTTGAGTACCGCGTCCACCATGGCGTTCAGGAACTGTGGTGCTGCAATATCTTGGGGCACCGCCGGGTGCACACAACGAACTTCGGGGTCTTGTGCCTCATCGTCCCAGTCCACCAGCAACAAGCCGGTGGCGGTATACCCAAAGCCGTCGCCAAAGTCGCGCAGCTTTCGAATCATATCCACGGTTCGACGGAAAGCTGCCGGTTCACTTTCGAGGATGGTTGCCCGTTGCACAAAGAAGAACCCTACAGCCGCCAACGGATAACGGGCCCGTAGATTCGCAGCGTCACCATAGGCTTCCTCATACCGGTTAGATAGGTTCTTGCCGAAGGAGGAGGTCATGGCCTTGGTGCTCAGCAGCAGTTCCGGTCCGGTGGACCAATGGGTCATCACCACGTCGGTCTGCTTCATATAGGCGCGACCTAAAATTCTCGCGTCGGTACTTCCGGCTTTGCCGTTCATGATCGATTCGTGGACTTCATCGGCTAGGCGTTCAGGCAGCTTGCGAAGTAGGTCCAAGATATCGCTGGAGAGGACTCGTGGTGCTTCGGGCCGCGGCCAGACGAGGTCCGCGTCAAATCCGGCGCGACGTAATTCATGCGCCAACCAGGCGTCAACGCCTTGGGCGAAGCGGCCCGAACGGGTTACCGCTTTGGTCCGTACCGGAATGCTCAAAAGCTTTTCAAGTACGGCGTAGGACGGGTTGAATTCTTCGGTGACTGCCCCGTTATTCAACCACGGTGAATCTTTTGCCGCCGACATCAGCGTTGTATCAAACTCCGCAAATGCCAGGGTCTTTTCGACCGTCGGATTAGCCACGTTTATCCCTTCACCGCTTTGCTTCTTGCCTTGCGTCGCTCCAGCATGTGCTGCCTTGCGGCACGCAGCGCTTGAACTGCGTCCTTATCCAGCTCAAGCATGCTTCCTAGCACGATCTGGTCAACCAGGTCTGTTGCTTCTTGTTTGTGGCCTTGGGCCAGCAGCTGGCGAACCGTATCTTTGATGGATCGCAATTCGTGTGTGTGGGCCTGCACCATGGTGATTGAAGGAACCGGAAGCACGTCGGCTTCTCGCGGTTCAACCTTCAAAATGCCACCACCGTAGGAACGCCCGATGATTTCTGCACCCAACATGGTCAGTGTATTTAGCGATGCCAACGGCAAGAGCTCACGGCCCAACTCACGCACATCGGCGCCGAGGTATACGCCGTGGATTGAGTTGATGTGGTGCACTCCGGCTTGGTTGGTTGTCAGCCGTGGTGTATCAGCATTCATGTACGTCATGAACAGGTCAGGAACCGAAAGCACTGGAACCCGCCACCACGGCGAGCGCACCCGGCATTTGTAAGCTTGGTCCACCGCCTCCAATTCACCACTGGCGATAAAGCTTTCACCAGCGGTGCTCGGGTTAGCTGCCGGCCTAAAGAGATAGGTTGCCGAACCGTGTTCGCCCAAGCGCTGCCACATCGCCTCGTCAAGTTCTAGGCCACGTAAGTGCCTGGAACCTGGTGGGGAGATACGAATCAAATCCTGCTCAGCCAAACCTAGTTCTTGGACTCGTTCACGGCTCAGGGTAAACCATTTGTTATTGCCGGTTACCGCTCCCAGTGAGGTTTCGCCCCACGCCTTGAGCGTGGACAAATGCCCGTGGGCCAAAGCGGAGGAAAGGATTGATTGGGCTTCGATGCCCACCAATGAGCCGGTCCAGCGCTCCGCTTTTTGTACCGGGGCATGCTGGGTTCCGGCGCCCAACTGCGCCAGGTCTTCAGCGTTGCGGAATTGATGCAGGTTGAAGTGAGCTGTGGGTCCTTGCTGATACCCCTCGGCCAGCAGCAGCACTACTTCTTCTTGCGCGTCAGCAAAAAGGCGCTGCTCAAAAACCACCAAATGTACGTTGGCAAAACGTTCGAGCAACATCTGGCGCACCGACCCGGCATAGTTCACAAACATCAGCTCAGCAGGCAACACAAACGCCATCCGGCCACCCTGAGCCAAGAAGCTGGTTGCATGAACCACAAAGGCCGCCCAGATGCTGGCCAGTTCGTTCAGTTCCACTCCGGCTTCTTTGGCCGCAGCTCTGGAACGCTGGCGGTCTACTCCGCGGTGCAGTTGGTATCTGACGTACGGCGGGTTGCCGATCACCACGTCAAAGTCGCTGGTGCCAGCTAGCTCAAAAAAGTTCGCCTGTGCGATCTGGGCATTGATCCCCTGCGCCCCAAGACGTACCCGAGCCTGTTTAACGGTTGGTTCGTGCAGTTCATAACCTACGAGCTGCGCCGATGCCCCGGTACCGGCCAGTTCTTTGTGGGCCGTTTCAAGGAATTGCGCCTCGCCGCAGGAGGGCTCCAGAATTCTGGTCCCGTGGCCCTCTAGCGCCCAGTGCGCCATAAATGCAGCCAAAGGTTCCGGGGTGAAGTAGGCACCGCGCGCATGGCGGGCGGTGGCCTGTTCTTTTGCTTCTTTACTCAACACGCATTGATCTTTCCATGGCGGCCAGACAGTTTGGCTGGACGCAAATGACCGAGATTTCTAGCCCTAGTGGGCGGCTTCGGTCTTACCCTTGTTTTTAAGCTTTCCGAATCCCAGAACGATAACCGTGACGATGCTGCCCAAAATAAAGCCAGCCACGCAGCACAGCGCAGTATTAACGCACCAGCCAAGCACCGCACCGGCAGCACCGGTTGCATGATGCACCTGCTCTTCGAGGTGGTGCACAAAGCCGTAGGGCGCATGCAAGCCAAGCTCATCCATGCCAACAAGAATCAGGTGTCCACCGACCCAAAGCATCGCGACCACGCCGACCTTGCCCAGCACGGACATGACAATAGGCATCCCCTTGACCAGGCTGCGGCCGATTTTCTGGGTGAGCTTGCGAGACTTAGCAGCCATATGCAGGCCGATGTCATCCATCTTCACAATGAGCCCGACCGCTCCGTAGACCACCACGGTCATCAGCACGGCCACGGTGATCAGGATCAGTGCTCGGGTGAGGATTGGCTCGTGAGCTACTTCGTTCAGCGAGATCACCAAGATTTCGGCGGAGAGCACCAGGTCGGTGCGTACTGCCGAACTGATAATGCTTTTTTCATCGCGTTCTTTGCCTTCTTCGCCTGAACCGTGGTGCTTGATCCAGCCAAGGGCTTCAAGAAGTTTCTCTGCACCTTCGAATACGAGGTAGGTGCCGCCGAGCATCAGGATGGGGGTCAATGCCCACGGTGCAAAGTACGAAAGCAAAAGTGCGACAGGCAGAATGAACAGCAACTTGTTGCGGATGGAACCCACCGCAATTTTCCAGATGATGGGTAGCTCGCGTTTGGGAGACAGGCCTTCCACATACTGTGGGGTGACCGCCGCGTCATCAACCACCACACCCATGGCCTTGGTGCTGGCTTTTGCGGCGCCGAGCGCGATGTCATCCATGGACGCCGCAGTGACTTTCACCAACGCAGCTACGTCGTCCAACAGTGCTACAAGGCCTCCGGCCATTTTTGGCTCCTTCAAAAGCTGAGCGCTTGGCCCGTTGGCCCCGGCTCATGGATTGTGGTCTTGCAATAATTCTACCGGCGACAGCGATTTGCCTTCTGCAGGCTCGACGCGAGGAGCAGTGATAGCCCGATACAGAAAATCCTCGGAATCACCAGCAAATCTGCCGCCAATCCGAGGATCTAGTGGAGCCCCCTACCGGATTCGAACCGGTGACCTTCAGTTTACAAGGCACTTTCGCAAAACACTGATAATTTCGCGTGTACATGGGCGCTACTGGGGAGTAAGGAGTCTTGTTGGGTGACTAATACTTCCCGTAGATTCCCGGTTTTTCCCGCAGCCGCCTTTTGAAAAGGGCAAGTAAAAGTCACCCTGTCCGAGGGGTGTAGAGATCCGGGGCGCCTAAGCTCGGCTACGCCAGCCAAGCACTGCTCCATCTAGCGCGACGTGCCGCCACCCGGCGATCTTCCCCTCTGCACGACGCTGGTGTTGCTTATGCAACCAGACGCCAAGCGCTCGCTCGTCTTCGGACGCGAAAGTCCTATACCGGGGCATCCCGCCATGCTGGTTGACGTAGGTTTCCAGCTGGGCGAGCTTGTCTTCCCACTGCCGATCAAGGCTTTCTTGGTGACTGTCGCAGTTCCATCCGGTCAGTTCTTCCAGCAGAACGATCTTCGGGTAGGACATCTGCTGTCGCCTATAGGAACGCCGCTGCTCCAGAAGCCACCCATGCAAGGACGCCTCGGTTTTGTCGCCATTAGATTCAGGCAGCTCGCCGTAGTCGGCTACAAACTGCTTGACCTCAGCGAGCCTTGACCTCCATCTTGTGGACGGACGGTCCGGGCCTCGACCGGCAAATCGTACATTTGTGCCAGCTTCTTCGGCAGTTCGCCGTGCCCGAGCATACCCCAGGGCAGCCCTGGAATCAGAGGCGACTGGGACAGCCTTTGGTACAAAACCACGCACGGAACCTACTCGGCCGATGTGGACATGGCGACAGGCAGCAACAATCCAGTTGTAGCCAAAAAGTGCGGCAGCGCACCAAAGGCAGCAACATCGATTGCAAAGTTCTACAACAAGGTTGCCGGAACTTCGCTTGTGAACGCTGACGGAACAGGCAGAGGGGAATGCGTCAGCCTGGTTTCCCAGTACTTGCTGCAAGTGCGTGGCCTAAGAACCAACCATTGGGGACATGCAATCGCTTACAAGTCAGGTGGCACAGCTGGAAACAAGCTCAAGGCCGCAGGATTTGAGTGGCACACGGACAGGGATTTCAGGGATGGAGACATCCTAGTTTGGGGTCCGTACAAAAATATCGTGTCTAGCTACGGTCATGTGGGCGTGCGATACAACGGAAAAACCATGCAGCAGAATTGGTGGGATCAACGCTATGTGACTCTCAACGGGTTCGATGCTCGCGGTTTCCTGGGATACTGGCGCAAGTAGTTCTCTCTGAGACAAGAACCCGATGTTCGTAACATCGGGTTCTTTCTTGTTCCCACTTATTCGGCTTCTTCATTTACGCGCAAGCTGGATACGTGCAGAGTAACGCAGGCGGAGGGTGAATCGAGTCTAAATAACTCTTAAGGATGATTTAGTGCCTGCTCAGATATGGTTCATTGGTTATGGTCACATCCGCACCGACTTCGAAAGAAGACCATGATCAAATTAGTTACCGCTATAGAGGTTGCATCCGCGCTTTCGCTCGGATCTGTACAATCCCCGCCAGAACCCGCAACTGAGGCAGCCGCCCCGACCGCTTCCACCACCCAAGAGCTCCAGGCGCAATATGCTGGATACAGCTCTGAAGAAATCGTCGAAGAAGGTCTGGCCGAAGAAGGCTTAGAGCTTGAACAAGTTGACGTCAGCACCGCGAGAATCGAAATTGAGGCAGAAGCAGCTGCTGCCAACGATCCATTCGAATTCGCCCTTGAACTCGACGCTGGAAAAGCCAGTGGCGAAGTAACCTTCACCGACAAGATTGACGGTGAAATCGTCACCGAAACCTACGACATCGACATTCAGGAGTCTACTGTTGCGCGCACAGTTTTCACCCTGACGAACCCGAAGACTGGCGAAATCTACGAGCACGACTCAGCTGAAGCATCTTCTTCAGTTGCTTTCGTGATACCTCTTGCTTTTGGCGCAATCTCCATCAGCACTGCACTTTACTACCTTGCTGTCGGTGCCGCGATTGTGATTGGCGGAGCCCTTGCTCTTGAAGCAGGGAAGGCTATTTCCAAGATCATCAAGGAGAACAGCAGGAAGAGTAAGTCGAAGAAGCGCGATTACTAGCCAGCGACGCTTAAGAGCAATAAAGTGTTCATCAGCGCGAAGGGGCTTACAAAGGCCCAGGCTGTGACTCGTGGCAAGAAGGGTAAGGGAAATGACGTTTGGGCTTTGTCCAAGAGCAAGGCGAAATCCTTAGCTGTCTCTATTAAGAACGGCAAATCGGCTGTTGGCCCTGAAATCAGTGGTGGAGGCAAGAAGGGATACATGTGGCACTACCATCCCAACAATCGGACACCTAGCGTTCACCTCTTCTACGGAAGCATGACCTAAGAAATAATCTGCACGAGGTATTGGTGTCGCTAGCTACTGTTGGCGGCACCAATCGTGTTTGGATTAAGGAACTATGACTGACTACCAAGAACTCTTGCAGGCTGCTCGTGCACACTACGGGGTTGGCGCTGCTCCACGCGTGTCGGAAGCTGCAGCACTTCTCACCTCGTTAGGTGGCAAGACCTTCGACTACTCCAGGTTCGCCGGCAACCTCATCGATGAATACGTAGACTCGGCACGTGTAGTTGCAGCCTACGATATTTCCGACCCAGAGCTCCTTGCTTCCCGGTCATTGCCGGTTGAACGCGAAATGATGGAATGGCCTCCCGAAGAAGATGAAGACAGCTACGACGTTGTGTTCACTAAGGATGAAGAGTTGTGGAACGTCATTCAGGACGAGCTCGGTGGGATGAGGCGAGCAATTGTCTTGCTTGAGCATGCTGAAGGGGATGCAGGCGCTGTAGGCAACTTCCGTGTAGCTGGATTCGCACAGTGGCTAAGGGAGACGCTCTGGGCTGCTACCGGTGTCGTTCCGCGAGATCCAGGCTGGCCGGATGAGAGCGCCACTCTGTATGAGAAGGCTTTTGCGATGCAGGGACGGCCAGGTTGCGAACCAGACCCAATCGATTGACGAGTATTGTCGGGTCAATCCGAGACACTTTCCAAGCTGCTTGCATCACCAGTCGTGCCTTCGGCAAGGGCACGGCTGGTGCCGCAGTTATTTTCCTTGCGCAACTGCTCTCAGTGGTTTCCGCGGGAGCCCGTCACGTGCACCTAACTGGCAACCGTTTGGGTGTTTTCGTGCTGCTTCGTAACAGGCCGGCGCAGACTCTGCTGCGCTTGTGCTTGTTCCTTGTAGCGTTGTGCGTTCCAGCTTTACTGGCTCTAGCCGTCCGCTACCTGCACATTGGGAGTGCCTGGTTTCAAATTGCCGGATTCGGCATCAGCGCCTTGCTGATGATCTGGTTGGCTGCCGGCATGGCAATTGTGGCACGACAGGGAGAAGTCGCTCTGGACATCCGCGGACTACCCGAAGGTGACCTCTACATTCTTTCTTCTCTTGCTCAAATGCCAGGTTCAAGCTCAGGGGTGCTAGCAGATCTTCGCTCAGCTCTATTGGGCTTGCCGGCTAAATCCGTAGTGGCCTCTGTAGCTGCGGATGAAACCATGGCGGCGCGATACGAAAAGCTGGGGTTCACACGAGGAAGCGGGCTACAAGTTTTTCTTCAGCGGTAGCCCGCTTCCATGTGTTGCGGCTTAGCCGTCCAGCTGGCTGGACTCGAATTTGCTTGCATCCTTAATGCGTCCAGAAAGTATTCCTTCAACTATCTTTCTGGTCGTTTCAGAAGCTGCAATGGAAGATCCCGATTCTTCAACTACCTTGCCGTTGGATTTGGACACTGGAATGTCCACTCCTGCCTCTGTGAGGTCAGCTTTGTCGCAGGGGTTTTCCGTCCAGCATTCGCCGTTGGCGTCAGTTGCTGCAACTGAAAGCGCTGTGTCATAGCGTGCCGGGTAATCGGGGGCCAGAGATCTCACGTTGCCAGTTGCGGCGACAACGAATGCTCCGGCATCCTTGGCCGATTTCAGGGCTTTCTCAATTTCAGCGTGTGGACGCCTGACACCAAGGCTGATGTTGATGATTCGCGCGTTGTCCGCAACGGCGGCTTCAATAGCATTGGCTATGTCTGAGGCGCTTGGAGCGTCGCCAATGTCATATGAGTGCATCGTTAGGGACGCAGGGTCCAGTTGGGAGTCTGAATTTACACCCAAGATGGAGGACATCACATGGTGCCGTGCTCGGAGGGTGTGTTTGCTCCGTGGTTCACGATGTCATACTTGGAAAATTGCGCGAGTACAGTTTGTCCGCTGTCAATCAGCGCAATGTCTATGTGCGCGGGAGGCCGCTGGCATCCTGTAAGCATGAAGCTGGCACTCAGCAGCGCAACTGATATGGCAGCGTTTTTCTTCATCATCGAATGCAATAATCTACCTGTTCGGGTGCAACCATCGTGTAACGTCTGGTCAGAGTCGGTTGGGCGTGTGTTTCAAGTTCACCGTTTTTACAAGGTGTGTCGGTGAAAGTGGCACTGTTAGAACTCTAATGCACGCGATTGGGTGGGTGCTGAAACGAAACCCGGACCAGTTGTATTCGTACTGTGTGACAGCTCAGCTGCGAAAGAACCTGAGCTGGGCACCGAAAGGTGTTCTGCTTGCCGTTCACACCGAGGACGGGCTGGGTAGAAATCTCAACTTCACCCTTGGTGAGTATCCGATCCGCGTGAGACTAATTGACCTAACTGGCGATATATCCTCCATCCACGATTCGCTTGATGAGGCGCTGGAACACCTATAGCCTTGCAGCTTCCTTCTAGGTTGCAAGACGTATACGAAGTTTTTCCATGCTCGGCACAGAGCCGGCAGCAACTACAGATATTAGAAGTTCTGGCGTTAACATGTCTAGCGATTCCTGCAAGATTTTTCGTGTCATGCCAAAGGTTCCACCTAGAAACTGGTTCTGAAAGTCCTCGATTCGCCTGACAACGTCAGCAACAGGTTTCTTATTTGCCCTGTCTTCAGCTGCGTCTAGTGGCGCTCCGGCTCTCACTCTCGCTTGAGTCATCAATTCGTTTCCAAGAACTTTCCCGGCCAATCGGAGACGTTTGACCTTATTGTTATCTCATTAATCACTTGTACAATGCGACACTCGCCTGAGGGGCTTGAGAATCCCGCGCAAACTCACGATGAGCTAAAGCAGCTCACTAACGGAGTTTGGTAACCTCGTATTCGCATGGAATCTTGGAAACGCATACTTTTGGTCAGCTAAGTCGCCCGCGATTGTATTCGCGTACAATCCTTCGACTGCACCAGTGTAGTCGGCAACATCTTCCGCCCGCTTAATATAATGTGCAATAGTCGTCGCTGGCTCGCATGTCGAAGCTGCTTTGAGGCGGACTCAATCCCTGCCACTTCAGCAATATGCGTGGCCACAGCACGGCGAAGATCGTGTGGCGCTAGGTCCGGCATCGGCAAGTTTTTCGGGTACAGCTCGCTGATCCGGCGTAAAGACCGGCGGATCGAGGTGGGTGCCGCATAATTGCCTGTCCGGGTGGCAAAGACTGGGTCACTGGCAGCCTTCCACTTCGTGCGGCTATGCAGCTTGATCAGCATGCCTACCGTTTTGTCGGGCAAGGCTAGAGATCCGGTGGAGGACTCTGTTTTCGGATACCCTTGACGCGCCAGAGCACCATTCTCAACGAGGGTGCCCGTGATCTTCACACGCCGGTTCTGGAAATCAATGTCTTGCCAGCGCAGGGCCATGGCTTCACCGATGCGCATGCCCGTTGCCAGCAGCAGTTCCGTTACCCAGCGCACGCGCTCATCCATTCGCTTGGTCGTCGCACCTTGCTTGTCATCGAAGTACCATCCGAAAGCTGCACGCCAAGCAGTAAGGTCGTCCGAGGTCGGAGCATTGACAGGCGCGCGCCCCTTGGTTGGCAACTGTACCGCCTGAATGGGGTTTCCTGCGATGTGCCCGAGGCGCTGCGCGTCAGCAATTGCACGCATCAGTAGGTTCTTGGCCTGTTTTGCTGCGGCTGCGCCTTCCAGAGTTACTGGATCCACAAGGGCTTCAAGCTGCCTCTGCGCATATTGCACCGTCAGGTCTCCCAGTCGCACATCGCCAAGGACTTTGGTGGCTATGGCTGCCGATCGATTGTATTGTCGCATTGTGCCTTGAGTGACGTAGCGAGCTCCACGGACTTTGTGTTCCAGGTCCTGAATCTGCAAGGTGCTCAAGTAGTTTTCCACTGCTTGGGCAACGGTGGGTGCTTCTGCGCCCAGGGCAGCCCCGCTGTTCAGCAGATCTTTGTGCTTCAGCTTCAGTGAATTCTTAGCAGCGGCTCTCGTCTTGCCTTCGGCGCTCAGGCGCTTGGTAACGCCACCCGAATCACGGTAGCGGCTCCGTGCTTTGATCATTGATCGACCGTCGGCTCGGGTGACGGTCTTGTATGAGATCTCTCCCAGCTCGCCTGGTTCTAGTCGGCGGCGTCCCATTAGGCAGCCTCCTTCTCGAAGAGGTTGGCGACGTAGCTTTCGATTTCGCTGCGCAGGTACACGGCAGTGCGTCCGCACCTGCGGCTTCGTGGCCCGATGCCTGCGCTAGCCCAGTTGGCCAGTGTTTTGGGCGAAGTTCGCAGGATCAGTGCTGCTTCAGCTCGGGTGAGCAGCAGCTCGGTTTCAGGCGCCGTGAGGCTAATGATTTCTTCGGTCATACTTACCGGGTGTAGGTTAATATGCTTCCAGTTCACGCAAAATGCCCGAAACGGACCCTTGTTCGCTCAGGGCGGAAATTTCACGCCTGGAACGTCCATGAGTACGAGCCGGTCCAACCGCTGCGTGCGGGCTAATCGGTGTTCATTTCACCCGCTAAAAAGGCACCTTGATTTCAAAAGGACACCTAAACGACACCCTGCGCAACAAAGCGGTATCTGATTTAGATCGACCGACTGGACGTTAATAGAGAAAGTCCCCGGAAACACAGGCGAAAAACCATGTGCTCCGAGGATCTGTTCGAGCCCCCTACCGGATTCGAACCGGTGACCTTCAGTTTACAAGACAGACGCTCTGGCCAGCTGAGCTAAGGGGGCGTACCGGATAAGAATATCCGAAAACACCGGTGGACTGCGAATCGGGTGTTACCTCGATGCAACGCAAAGGGGAAGAAAGCCGTTTATGGCTTTCTTCCCCTTTATCGTGGTGCGAGATCAATATCGAATACTACCTGATCTCGCCAAGTTGTCTAGAGCAAACAGGGATTACTTGTTGGCCTTGATTGCTGCGTTGACCTCGGTTGGGAAGTCATCGGTACCCAGGACGAATTCCTTACCCTGGATGAAAATCGAAGGGGTTCCCTTAACACCGTCGTACTGACCTGCAGTGGTCGCGTACTTTACGAATGGACGGAACTTGTCGCTGTCGATGCAATCTTTCACCGATTCGTCAGCGCCGTTGTCGATCGCCATCTGAGCCAACTCGGAGTTCTTCATTTCGCCCTCTGGGTAGTGACCCCACAGTGCCTTGACGAACTTCATGTAGGCCGTTGGGCTCACGTCAGCAACACAAGCTAGGGCGTTGGCGCCACGTGAGGAGTAGTTGGTTGGAGATCCACCATCGAGGTAGCCAACGTTGCGGTACTCGATATTTACATCTCCGCTGGCCAACCAGTCATCGATCTGGTCCCCGTAGGTTGCTTCGAAGTCAGCACAGTGAACACAGTTGGCATCCACGTACATGGTGATATTGATCGGATCACCCTTCTTGGCCACGGTCAGATCTCGTGGCTCTGGGGTCTCCGGTGCCGTCTCAGGCTGCTTCAGTTCGTCGATCTTCACTTCTTCAGTGCTCTTCTTAGCGACCGTATCCGAGGAAGTGACAACAATGCCACCAGCAGCAGTTGCGCCCTGAGGCGTCGAACCAGCGTCTGCGACTTTGCCGTTGTTGTTGCGCACGATCAACGTAACTACTAGCGCAATCACCAAAATGACAGCAGCCAAAACTCCGAGCTTCACGATCAGCGATTTGCGCTTTTTAGCTGCCTCTTCGGTAACGCGAAGCTGAGCTGCTTTTTCGCGTGCACTCGCGTTGCGCTGCGCTTTTGTTGGGCGCGGATTATTTGTAGACATAAATTTGGTGGTTCCTCAGTCAGCGGAGAACGGTCATCTGGATCAAGCTTAGCCAATCCTTCAGGCAAATATCCTTGAATAGAGGAGATTGCTCGCCCTTCACAGGACTCACATAACTTCCGCATACAGCACCCAAAGCAGTATCAAACACTGTACTTGATCATTCAACCAAGTCACTTGGGGAACTGCTCGAGCATTATCTACGCCTCGCTACGCCACGTCACGAAACGTGCGTCACCTCACATAACTAACCAAACTTCAGTATGATTTTCATCAGACCGACTTTTCACTAGGGTCGTTACTAAGCACAATGAAAAACTGAATACATAGTCATTCACTCAGAACCGACGAGTCAGCACCATCAAGGTGCGCAGTTTGATCAAACCAGGAGGTTTAAAGTGGGTACCGCAGAACCAAACCACAACACCGAGCAGAATTACGACCTAGTGGTCGTAGCCAACCGACTACCCGTAGACCGGATCACCAATCCGGACGGGTCACAAGGTTTCAGACGTTCGCCCGGTGGTTTGGTCACCGCTTTAGCTCCCATCATGGCCGCCTCCGATGGAGCATGGGTCGGCTGGCATGGTGGAGTCGACGAAGAGTTAGATAGCTTCGACAAGGACAACATCCACCTGGCCCCAGTGCCACTAAGTGAAGACGATCTAACCCTTTACTATGAGGGCTTCTCCAACTCCACCCTTTGGCCGCTTTACCACGACGTCATCGTCCCGCCGGAGTACCACCGCACCTGGTGGGACCGCTACAAGAAAATCAATCAGCGGTTCGCCGACGCCGTGCTAAAAATTGCCGCGCCTAACGCCACCGTCTGGGTCCACGATTACCAGCTGCAGCTGGTCCCGCAGATGATCCGCGTTGCCCGCCCCGATTTGAAGATCGGCTTCTTCCTGCACATTCCGTTCCCGGCCGCTAGCCTCTTCTCACAGTTGCCTTGGCGTACACAGATCCTGCAGGGCCTCGCCGGAGCGGACCTCGTGGGTTTCCAACGCGAGACTGATGCGTCAAACTTCCTTCGTTGCCTGCGCCGTTTCACTGACTACTCAACCAAGGGCGACGTTGCTACCCCTTCAGCGAGCAATCAGATGCAGAACTTGTGCCGGGCCAAGGCACACCCGATCTCCATCGATACCGAGCAAATTGCCAAACTGTCCCGTGATCCGCAGATCATTGCCAGGGCCGCCCAGATCCGTAATGAACTGGGCAACCCGAAGACTGTCATTCTTGGCGTGGACCGACTCGACTACACCAAGGGCATCCGTCACCGGCTCAAGGCCTACGGCGAACTTTTAGCCGACGAACAATTGCGCGCAGGCGACGTGTGCCTAATTCAGGTAGCCAGCCCCAGCCGCGAAAACGTGGACACCTACATGGAGTTACGTGATCAGGTGGAGCTCATGGTCGGTCAAATCACCGGTCAGCATGACACCCTGAGCCACACCACGCTGCGCTACTTGCACCAGTCCTACCCGTTGCGCGAAATGATCGCGATGTATCTGGCCGCCGACGTTCTGCTCGTGACCGCGCTGCGCGACGGTATGAACTTGGTTGCCAAGGAATACGTCGCAGCGCATCAAGATGGCCGCGGTGTGCTGGTGCTCTCCGAATACACCGGCGCCGCAGACCAGCTCACGCAGGCTGTTCTGGTGAACCCTCACGACATCGACGGCATGAAGGACAAGATCATCGCCGCGGTGAAAATGAACGAGGCCGAACAGGAAAAGCGGATGCGTCGCATGAACCGACACCTAAAGGTTAATGACGTAACCCGCTGGTCCGAGGTGTTCCTCGCCGAGCTCGCCGAAATCAGCGCCACCACCTCTGCCAATGCCGGCACCCGCTAATCCGGAGTTAGCTCCGGTGAACACAGGAACGAACTTGACCTTGCCTGAGATCGACAACGACCTGCGCGCAGCGCTGGCAGCGTTTGCCGCCCATGAACGCGTCCTTGTGGCGTTGGACTTCGACGGAACCATGTCTCCGCTGGTAGACCGGCCCGAAGATGCCCGCCCATTGCCCGACTCTGCGCTAGCTTTCCAGAGCCTTAGCCAGCGCCCCGGGATCTACGCAGCTTTGGTTTCTGGACGCAATCTTGCCTCCCTCGCGGCCGTGTATCCAGAACCGGTGCCCGAGATCTGCATTGGTTCCCATGGCGCAGAACGGCGCGTGCCTCAAGAATTCAGCGCGGACTGGGAGGAGCAACCGCTTAGCGCCGTGCAACTAGATCGGCTGAAGCAGCTGAGCACTGCGCTAGAGACGATCGCCCAAATGCACAAGGACGTCACCTTGGAATATAAGCCCTCGGCAACGGTTCTCCATGTGCGTCGCGCACAGCCCGAGGTGGGCATTGCTGCGATTGCAGAAGCCAAGTTGGCCTTGAGTTCGATCCCCGGGGTCAAGCTCCTTGAGGGCAAATCTGTCTTGGAAGCTTCAGTGCATCAGGGCGATAAAGGCGAGAGCTTAACGTGGCTTCGAGAATTGTTACACGTCGACGCCGTGCTCTTTGTGGGTGATGATGTGACCGACGAAAACGGGTTTAGGGTTCTGACGTCCAGTGATCTCGGCATTAAGGTCGGTCCAGGCGAAACATTGGCCCGACATCGTATAGCCACGCCCCAAGATTTGCCACATCTTTTGCAAATTCTGATTTCCATGCGAAACTAAAGTGTCCTAACTCACTTTCACTATGGATCGTCGGGCACGTACCTGCCCGTGAAAGGATTGTCATCATGGCAACTGTGACCTTTGATAAGGCCACCCGTATCTACCCAGGCGCGCTAGTTCCCTCAGTAGATGCAATCGACCTCGAAATCCAAGACGGGGAATTCCTCGTACTCGTTGGCCCTTCAGGCTGCGGTAAGTCGACCACCCTGCGCATGCTTGCAGGACTGGAAGAAGTGGATTCGGGTCGGATTCTCATCGGCGATAAGGACGTTACCAACGTTCCGCCCAAGGACCGCGACATCGCAATGGTTTTCCAGAACTATGCGTTGTACCCACATATGACCGTCGCTGAAAACATGGGCTTTGCCCTGAAGATCGCCGGTGTGGACAAGGAAGAGCGCAACCGTCGCGTGCTTGAAGCGGCGAAGCTTCTGGACCTTGAGCAGTACTTGACCCGTAAGCCAAAGGCACTCTCCGGTGGTCAGCGTCAGCGTGTGGCCATGGGCCGAGCTATCGTTCGTTCACCGCAGGTGTTCTTGATGGATGAGCCGCTGTCTAACTTGGACGCCAAGTTGCGTGTACAGACTCGTACACAGATTGCTTCTTTGACTCGACGCCTCGGCGTTACGACCGTATACGTGACTCACGATCAGGTGGAAGCCTTGACCATGGGTGACCGCGTTGCGGTTCTCAAGGACGGCGAACTGCAGCAGGTTGGCACTCCTCGCGAACTCTACGACCGCCCACGCAACGTTTTTGTTGCTGGTTTCATTGGCTCTCCTGCAATGAACTTGGTCAAGTTGGAGGCCGTAAACGGACAGGTTGCTTTTGGCAACGCGCTGATCCAGGTTGCCGGTGCAAACGGTGGCACCACCTTGGGCTTCCGTCCCGAAGACATCGACATTGTCGGCGCCGGCGAGGGCGTGGAGATCATCGTGGACGTTGTTGAAGAGCTCGGCGCTGACGCGTACATCTACGGTTCGGCAGAACTTGCTGGCGAAACGCAGATCGTCGTGGTTCGTGTTGATGGACGTACTCCCCCAGCACGTGGGCAGCGACTAAATATCGCTCCACGTCTGCAGCACATCCACCTCTTTGATACCGAGAGTGGCGCTCGTCTAGACGAAGCCTAAAGAATCAGAAAAGCAGGCGGTAAGAAAGGAAACTTTCTTACCGCCTGCTTTTCTTTTGGGCAAAGAACCCAAGTTAAACATCGAAGGCCCCGAATCAAATTCGGGGCCTTCGGCAAATTATGCCCGGCGATGACCTACTCTCCCACACCCTCCCGAGTGCAGTACCATCGGCGCTGTGGGTCTTAGCTTCCGGGTTCGGTATGGGACCGGGCGTTTCCCCCACGCTATGATCGCCGTAACTCTATACCTCATGGCGAACCATGGGAAAACTACGGTGTCATCCGCGATTGCGACAACTCCATAACTATATCAGCCGGTTTGCCGCAGTACCAATTCAAGGCCGTCCTGGCTTGGTGGCCTTGACCACAGGACGGCGCAGGCATCTTGTTCACACTTCATCGAACGGACGCCCTCCACGCAGCCAAGCTACGCGGACAGCCCGAGAATCACGAACTAGCAGCACGCATCATTTAGATCCGGAGCGACCATAGCGGCTCTGGAGTCTAGCTGTAGTGCCGTACAACAAACGTGGTGACAGGCGGGCCAGACTACGGCTGCCCAGAGGCTCCTGCGACGATTGGCAAGCTGATACGAACAGCGTTAGCCAGACATGCGTTCCACCGCGCGACACCTATGGCATCCGTCAGGCTCCTACGCCTCAGTGAAACCCACCAGAGGGCAGCTCTCACGCATGGCGCCGTAGCCTCGCGATGATAGGTGCAGTCAGGAAAGGTACGCAAGTCACTCCAAGTGCTGCTCACGCCAACAACGAAAGAGTAACGGCATCGATTCTTCAAGAAGGAACTAGCCAGCTCAATTGCTCTTAGAGAAGAAGTCGACTCTACCGAAGGGCTGATTTAGCTAAGTACCGTGCGCAGTACCGGCCAGCCTCGTGCGCCGAAACCAGCAAGGTCCTGGCATGTGGGTGCATCCAACATCTCTGCTCGTGTACAGCCTGCCTGCATGGATCCCAGCAGAGGATAGATCGCAACAGGGACGATACCCACCTACTGCCTGTGCCGTCCTGGTCTGCAGTGGGTGCACGCCCCTCAGCCTCGGTCGACTGCGGTAGCCGGAAGCCGTCACCAGTTCTTTAAACAGGAAAAAGGGGGTCGAGCTTCAGCTCAACCCCCTACCAACCAGCAA
>CAACWO010000169.1_pt1 | contig 23735 bp, 19 predicted proteins | sample 2275661 | NCBI WGS metagenome assembly CAACWO01 (sample SAMEA5312466, study PRJEB27640) | indoor metagenome | biome: indoor environment; feature: uncontrolled; material: polymer concrete tiles wood | place: Germany | collected 2014-07-07 | reverse complement strand
AAGATCTTCATGGGCGACACCGGCTCGTTGGCTATTGGTGGCGCCATTGCCGCGTTCGCGATCCTCTCGCGCACCCAGCTGTTGCTTGTAGTCATTGCCGGTCTGTTTGTCATCGTTGCACTCTCGGTGATCATCCAGGTGGGTTACTTCAAGATCTCCGGTGGTAAGCGTGTGTTCAAGATGGCACCGTTGCAGCACCACTTTGAACTTTCGGGCTGGTCCGAAGAAAACGTCGTAATTCGATTCTGGATCCTTGCCGGCCTCTTTGTGGCTGCCGGTTTGGGACTCTTCTACTCTGAATGGGTTGTCGCACTGTGAGCGCAGATGCCAAAGAACTTTTGGACTCACTAACTAGCTGGGATGCTAACTGGAAAGGTTTGCGTGTTGTTGTTGCAGGCATGGGGCTTTCCGGCTTCTCCGCCGCCGACACACTGATCGAGCTGGGCGCCATCGTCACCGTCATTGACGGCAAAGATGATGAGAAGAACCAGCAGCGTGGCGAAACGCTCAAGATTGTTGGCGCCCACGAAGTATTGCTTGGTGCCGAACACGTTACCTCCCTGCCATTGGTAGCTGGCGAACAAGCACAGCTGGTGATGGTTTCACCGGGCTGGAATCCACGTAACCCAGTGATCGCGCAAGCTGCGGATCTGGGAATTGCTATCTGGAGCGACATTGAGCTGGCCTGGCGTGTGCAAAACCGTGCCGGCCATGTGGCTCCAAAGTGGTTGGCGATTACCGGTACCAACGGTAAAACCACCACGGTGGGCATGACCGAATCGATCTTGCGTGCAGCCGGCCTGAAGGCCATCGCCGTAGGAAACGTTGGCACCCCGATTCTTGATGCAGTTCGCGAACCGGTTGAATACGACGTTTTTGCCGTAGAACTCTCCAGCTTCCAGCTGCACTACACCCACAGCATCTCGCCGTTGGCCTCCGTGGTTCTGAATATCGCAGAAGACCACGTTGACTGGCACGACGGCTTTGAGAACTACAAGGACGCTAAAGCGAAGATCTACGAACGCACTCAAGTTGCTGCGATCTTTAACGCTGAAGAAGAAGTCACCATTTCGATGGTGGAAAATGCTGACGTCATTGAAGGCTGCCGTGCTATTGGCTTCACCACTGATACTCCAGCAGTATCCATGCTTGGCATCGTGGAGAACCTGTTGGTTGACCGTGCTTTTGTTGAAGATCGCAAATCGAGTGCCGCTGAACTGATCCCGCTGGATCAGATCGGTGAGATTGTTCCTCGGCACACGGCAGCCAATGCTGCCGCAGCAGCGGCACTGACCCGCGCCTACGGTGTTGAACCAGAAGCCGTGTTTAACGGTTTGAGCGGTTTTGATGCTGGTGAACACCGCATCCAAGCAGTAGCTCGAAAGAACGACATCCTCTGGATCAACGATTCTAAGGCGACCAACCCACACGCCGCGGACGCCTCCTTGGCTGCCTTTACGCGTGTTGTCTGGATCGCCGGCGGCCTATCTAAGGGTGTTGAATACGAAGAGTTGGTCGCTAAGCACGCACACCGCTTGGCTAAGGTGCTGGTGATCGGAACCGACACCGCGGCACTGATTAAGGCTCTGGCTGCCAAGGCTCCGGATGTTGAGGTCATCAACATCACCGCTCTGGCACAGTCGGCACAATTGAGTGAACCAACCGGCACCGACGTCATGGCTCGGGCCGTGGCGAAGGCTGGCGAAATCGCTGAGCCAGGGGACACCGTGCTCATGGCACCTGCGGCGGCTTCGATGGATCAATTCAGCTCTTATGCCCAGCGTGGCAACGCGTTTATCAGCGCCGTCAGTGATCTGATGGATAAAGCTGGCGAAGAGAACTAAGCAACCGTTTACCGTACAGATGACACCAAGGCAGGAGGCACCGATGGCGACAGAGCAACATCAGCCAGCCACGGGGGCCGCAGCAAAAACTCCCTTGTTGACCAAACTGATTGGCACGGTTGAAAGTGCCAGCGGACGCATGGCGTCCATGGATTACTGGATGGTCCTTGCGATCTCGGTAGTACTGGCCATTTTCGGCGTATTGATGGTGCAGTCCTCCGCCTCGGTGGAAGCCATCGCCAAAGGCAAAGACGGCTTCACCGTAGCCCTATCGCAGGCGATGTTCGCCGGCGTGGGCATCCTGTGCATGCTAGGTATGCAGTTCCTCAAACCAACCAAGCTCAAAGCTCTGGCTTGGCCGGCAGTTTTTGGTGCACTGTTGTTGCTGTTCATGGTTGCCTTTACCCCGTTGGGTCACACCGTGCTGGGTAACCGAAACTGGATCAGGATCGGCCCTTTAGGCTTGCAGCCAAGTGAGTTTGCAAAGTTGGCTTTGGCCGTTTTTGCCGCCTTCATGCTTGAGAAGAAGCAGCACATGCTGCACGACATCAAGCACTTGGTCATCCCGGTCGTCGCTCCGGTTGGCATCGGCATTGTTGGCCTGGTGGTTGTCGGTAAAGACGTTGGTACTGCACTGGTGCTGCTGATGGTGATCGCCACAGCGATGTTCCTTGGCGGAATTCGCATGAAGTGGTTGGCCGGCTTCGCAGCCGTAGGCCTTGTTGGCATGGCCATCGCCGTTATGGGATCTTCCAACCGACGTCAGCGTGTGCTTGCGTGGCTGGATACCGATTGTGGTCCTAGCGACCAGCTTTGTTACCAGGCAAGTATGGGTCTGCACGCTTTCGCCTCCGGTGGCTGGTTTGGTGTGGGCGCCGGGCAGTCCCGCATGAAGTGGTCTTATGTGCCAGAAGCCCAGAACGACTTCATTTTCTCCATTTTGGGTGAAGAGTTTGGTCTGATTGGTGTGCTCTTCGTACTTGCTATGTTCATCGTCTTGGCCCTGGCTATGTACCGCATTGCGATTCGAGCCAACGACATGTACACCAAGGTGCTCATGGGTTGCTTGATGGCGTGGGTCGTTGGCCAGACGTTCGTAAACTTAGGTACGGTTACCGGAGTGCTTCCGGTCATTGGTGTCCCGCTACCGTTTATCTCATCCGGTGGTTCGGCCATGCTAGCCATTATGTTGGCCATGGGCTTTGTCCTGTCATCTGCTCGGGCTCAGAAGCTAGCTTTTGAAGCCAGCGCAGAGAAGAACCTGAACAAAACCAAGCCAACTAAGCAAAAGTAGCGCACCGTTCGCCACACAAACGTTGACGCCCTGAATTCATATTGAAGGGTACCAAGCCCGTACGTTCGGGGCCAAAGGAGTAGAAGAGCAGATGAGCGAAGCAATGCGTCTTGTCGTCGCTGGCGGAGGAACTGCTGGCCACATCTCACCCATGCTGGCGATTGCCGATGCGGTGAAAGTTGAACAAGCCGGTGCACAGATCACTGCCTTGGGTTCCCCTGGCGGTCTGGAAACCAAACTGGTTCCAGAGGCCAGCTATCCCTTGGAGCTGATCCCTAAAGCACCCATGCCTCGCAGCCTGAATCTTGACCTGTTTAAGTTCCCGTTCCGTTTCCTCACGGCACTGAACCAAGCTAAGCGTGTGCTTAAAGAAACCAAGGCTGAAGCGGTACTCGGGGTGGGAGGCTACGTCTGCACCCCGGCCTACCTAGCTGCCAAGCAGCTACGGATCCCGATCTTTGTTCACGAGGCTAACTCCGTGGCAGGTATGGCCAACAAGCTCGGCGCAAAATCAGCCGTCTTTGTGGGAACCACTTTTGCGCAGACCGGACTTCCCGGCGAAGTCCAAGTTGGTATGCCAATGCGCTCCAACGTGGCACAGATGGATCGTCACGCGTTGCGCGATGAAGCTCGTGCGTACTTCGGCGTTCCAGATGCCAAGCCGATCCTGTTGGTCACCGGTGGATCCTCGGGTGCGCAGAGTATCAACACTGCTATCGCCGACTCGCTTGATGAGCTTCATGCAGCCGGAGTGCATACCGTGCATATCACCGGACGAGGCAAGCAGATTCTTAACTCCGAGGGCCAGCTTTTGGAACACGAGGGTTACACCCAGGTTGAGTACGTTGACCGTATGGAGTATGCCTACGCCGTGGCCGATCTGATGGTCTGCCGCTCCGGTGCAGGAACCGTGTGCGAACTAGAAGTTGCCGGCACCGCAGCCGTTTTGGTCCCACTGCCAATCGGCAACGGAGAGCAAAAACTTAATGCCCGTGCTTTGGTCGCTGCTGGGGGAGCGCTCTTGGTCTCTGATGACGAATTTTCCAAGAGCTATGTCACCGAAAATGTCATCACATTGCTCGGCGATCAGCATAAACTTGAACAGATGTCTCAAGCAGCTGCCTCGTTAGGGCAGCGCGACGCCGCACAAATCATGGCGCGTCGAATTATTGAAGAAGTTTCAACCCGCCGTGGTGCGGGTCAGGAAGGCTAGAACCATGGCACTGCGCGCCAACGAACTGCACACTGAACTCGGCAAAGTACACCTCATGGGCGTTGCCGGGGTCGGAGTATCTGCGGTGGCTCGATTGCTACTGGACTACGGGCTGGAAGTTTCGGGCACCGACGCTAAGGACCTGCCGGTTCTGGACGGATTGCGTGAACGCGGAGCTCGAATCCATATTGGCTACGATCCTGCCAACTTGGGTGACGCCCAAACTGTGGTGATCTCTTCGATCATCAAGCCGGGAAACCCAGAATACGATGAGGCCGTACGTCGTGGCCTGAAGATTCTGCACCGTTCACAGGGCTTGGAAGCTACCATGCGAGGCCACGAGAAGGTCGTGACCGTCGCCGGTACTCACGGAAAAACCACGACCACTTCGCTGACCGCTCACATGCTCAAGGCTGTTGGCACACGCCCCAGCTTTGCAGTAGGCGCAAATATCCCAAGCTTGGGTACCAATGCGGAGCTTGGTGCGGGCGGATACTTTGTTGCCGAAGCCGACGAATCCGATGCGTCGTTCCTGAACTACCGACCTGACGTGATCATCGTGACCAACGTCGAGGCCGATCATCTGGATCACTACGGAACCGCCGAAGCAGTACACCAAGCCTTTGTGGACTTCGCTTGGTTGCTGCCAGAAAATGGTCTGCTGATTTGTTGCGCGGATGATCCAGGCGCTAACGACCTGGCCAATAAGATGCGCGCCGAACGCAGCGACCTGCGTGTGCGTACCTACGGGTTTAGCGAGCATGCTGATCACCGTCTCTCTGCGGCGCAGGCCACAGCAGACGGACGCTTTACCGCCAATATTGACCTAGGTGACGGTCAGAAACACACCATGGATCTGGCTGTACCTGGCCAGCACAACCTACTCAACGCTGCCGCAGCACTGAGTGTTGCGCTGGACGCAGGCCTTGACGCTGACCAAGCACTGCAGGCGCTGGCAAGCTTCTCCGGTGCAGCGCGCCGCTTTGAGTTCAAGGGAGAAGTCGGTGAAGTTCGGGTCTATGACGACTACGCGCATCACCCGACTGAAGTTTTGGCCGCTTTGTCCGCGGGGCGCACTGTTGCCGGTGAAGGCAAACTTCACATTGTTTTCCAGCCGCACCTGTTTAGCCGCACCAAGGAGTTCTACCGAGAATTCGCGCAGGCACTTTCGCTGGCGGATTCAGTGGCAGTCTTGGAAATCTACCCGGCTCGCGAAGAGCCGATCGAAGGCGTGACCAGTGAGCTGATTTCCTCGCGGATTGAAGTTCCTTCACACGTCTTTGAACCTGCTGCTGCGGTCGCACACGTGATCGAGAAGGCAGAACCCGGAGATGTCGTGATGACCATCGGCGCCGGTGATGTCACCGCGCTGGGTCCTGAAATCGTGAAATCACTGAGCTAACGCAAGCAGGCAATAGTCGTAGGCCAATGACATTGGTCGTACCAACCACACAAGGCGTTCCATGGGTGAAGAATCAAAAGTCGTAGTACTTCCGGAAAGTCCGGAGAAGAAGCGACGTAAGCTGCTGATCATTATCTCGGTGAGCATTGTGGTGCTCAGCCTCGTTGCAGTGCTTATTTTGAGTTTTTCTCCTTTGCTGGCAGCGAAGAAAATTGAAGTCTCTGGCACCAAGCTGACTGACGCTAAAAAGTTGACGCAATCTTTGGAGCCGCTGAAGGGCACTCCCCTTCCACGAATTTCGGAGTCCAAGGTTCAGGAACTGATCGGTGAGCAGCCAGCCATCGACAGTGTGGTCGTTAAAGCACAGATGCCAAATACCTTGGTGGTAGAAGTTATCGAGGCGGATCCGGTGGCCATCTTGGTTGATGGCGACAAGCAGTATCTAGTCTCTGAGACCGGCAAGAAGCTTCGTACCTTGGGCAAAAAAGACAAGACGAAACTTCCGAAGATCAAAGCCAGCAATGAAACCAAGGACCCTGAGAAGTTTAAGTTGTTGACCAGCATCTTGAGCTCAGTGGATCAGGAAGTGTTGAAGGAAGTTACAACAGCGACCCTGTCCAAAGCAGGCTTTGCAGAACTTGCCCTTCCCAAGAAGCGCACGCTGATTTGGGGAGACAATACGAAGTCTGCACTAAAAAACCAGGTAGCGAAGATTTTCGTGAAAGAGCTTGGCGACAAGGATTCAGCCAAGACCACCATCGACGTTACCAACCCAGAGAATCCAGTGGTTTATTAAGTCTCGGCCTTATGGGCGCGGGAGGACGAATAAGCCGACAAATTCTGGAAAGATAGTTTTGAACAAGCGACACGCCTCGGCGGTCGTTGCACAAAGACCACACGACTCATAGCGTTTCTTATAACGACAGCTTGACAGAACCTAAAGCTTAAGGCTAAAGATGAAGGTTTTGAGCTGAAGTCGTGACATATGTAGCACATCTAACAAGGGAAGCGGGACGTGGCAGCTCCACAGAATTACCTCGCGGTCATTAAAGTCGTCGGAATCGGCGGTGGCGGTGTAAACGCAGTCAATCGAATGATCGAAGTCGGTCTTAAAGGCGTAGAATTTATCGCCATTAACACCGATGCTCAGGCTCTGCTTATGAGTGATGCCGACGTCAAACTAGACGTAGGACGCGAACTTACTCGCGGCCTGGGCGCTGGTGCTAACCCTGATGTGGGACGCCAGGCAGCTGAAGATCATGTAGAAGAAATCGAAGACGTCCTACGTGGCGCAGACATGGTCTTCGTTACCGCTGGCGAAGGCGGTGGCACCGGTACTGGTGGCGCACCAGTAGTTGCACGCATTGCGCGTTCGCTTGGTGCACTGACCATCGGTGTTGTCACCCGTCCGTTCACCTTCGAAGGTCGCCGTCGTGCGAACTCCGCCGAGTCGGGCATTGAAGCTCTGCGCGACGAAGTAGATACTTTGATCGTGATTCCGAATGATCGACTGCTCTCGATCTCGGATCGCAACGTTTCGGTTCTGGATGCATTCCGCCAGGCCGACCAGGTCCTGCTCTCCGGTGTGCAGGGCATCACCGACTTGATCACTACCTCCGGTTTGATCAACTTGGACTTCGCCGACGTTAAGTCTGTTATGCAGGGTGCGGGTTCCGCACTCATGGGTATCGGCTCGGCACGCGGTGAGGATCGTGCAGTCAAGGCTGCCGAACTCGCAATCGCTTCGCCACTTCTTGAAGCATCCATCGATGGCGCACACGGCGTGTTGCTCTCCATCCAGGGTGGCTCGGACCTCGGTCTGTTCGAAATCAACGAAGCCGCTCGCCTGGTGCAGGAAGTTGCTCACCCCGAAGCTAACATCATCTTCGGTGCCGTCATTGACGATGCCCTGGGCGATGAAGCACGCGTCACCGTGATTGCTGCTGGTTTTGACGAGCCAGATGTAACCAGCAAGCCAATGGCACCGGTTGCAGCAAAGCCAGCTGTATCTTCGCGTCCAGTTGAGCCAGTACCTGCATCAGTACCTGAACACCAGGCCCCTGCGGCACCTGCAGCTGCAAAGCCAGCTCCGGTTGCTGAAGAAAAGCCTGCTGAGAACAACGGCTCGTTCCAGGATCTTCCTGACGTTGTCGATTCGGACCTCAACGGTTCGAACGACGATCTGGATGTTCCTGACTTCCTGAAGTAAAAACAGCGAGAAGCTGAGCAGTGCTACATTTCACGTCGGACCTCGATCCGAGTATTCAGTTGGCGTTTACGTCGCAAGAAGAGGGAAACCTCGCCTTGCACGTGGATGACGATCCCCGCCTGGTAGCGGAGAATCGTAGCCGGGTGGAAGACTCGATCGGGGTTCGGCGTTTCTCGCTTAATTTCATGAACCAGGTGCACTCAGCCGATGTCTTCAAAGTGCAACCGGTGGAGCGTAGCTCATGGCTTGAACCGCCGGCACCTACTTGTGATGGATTGGTTGATCCTACGGGCAAGCAGCCATTGGCTGTAATGGTCGCTGATTGTCTTCCGGTGCTCTTTGTTGGCACAGATGCACAAGCTGATCGCACGTTCACCGCAGCAACGCATGCAGGACGTCGCGGACTGCTCGATAATATTCTCACTCGTACGGTCCAAGAGCTTCGGGCGTTAGGTGCAGATCAAATCGAAGCGATTATTGGACCTTCTATTTGCGGACGATGCTACGAAGTATCAACCGAAATGGCGGAGGAGTCCGAGTCGCTCCGGGCGGGTATTCGATCTGAAACTCGCTGGGGGAGTGCAGGACTTGATTTGCCGGCTTCGGCCGAACGAGAGCTTGTTGAGCTCGGGGTTCAGGTACGCCAAAGCGAGGTCTGTACCTTGGAAAACGAAAGCTATTATTCGTACCGTCGCACACCAAGTGCCGGGCGACTTGCTGGACTGATTTGGTCCGCAGCGTAGGCGTGCGCGACACACCGCGCGGAATTGAACGAATAAACGATGTCTGCAGAAATTTGTACGGTAGCGTCGGAGTAGCGGAAGCATGCAATGGGGTTGCATGCAAGGGATAAACGAGGAGAAACATCGTGGCTGACGGTCTACGTAAGGCAATGGTATATCTCGGCTTGGCGGACGCCGTCGAGCAAGAAGAAACCCAATCAGCATACTCCGAGCCTAAAAGCCAGGTGCGTGTTGTTGAGGATGCTGCTCCATCGCAGCGCCCTGCAGAAACCCCACGTCCGCAAGCTGTCGCAAGGCCAGCTGCAGCGCAATCACAAGCTAGAGAACCAGAGACGGAATACCGTGCTCCGGTCACCCCAATCAAGCGTGCCCCTTCAGTACGGGATGAGGATTCCGAATTGCGTCAGATTACAACCGTTCACCCACGTTCTTACAACGATGCCAAGATCATCGGTGAGAACTTCCGTGACGGAATCCCGGTGATTATGAACGTCACCGATATGGGCGAGACCGATGCCAAGCGCCTCGTTGATTTCTCCGCCGGACTAGTTTTCGCCTTGCACGGCTCAATCGAGCGCGTGACTAACAAGGTCTTCCTACTTTCTCCTTCAACCGTTGAGGTGCTGGGAGAAGACCACAAGAAGTCTGAAGCTCAGGCTACTTTCTTCAACCAAAGCTAAGAGCCCAGGAGCACACACACAAATGGTGTTCGGGATCATCTATCTCGCTTTAGCAATTCTGCAGATTCTACTGCTGATGCGAATTGTGCTGGATATTACTGAAAGCTTTGCTCGCCACTGGCAACCCAAAGGCATCGCATTGATTGCAGCTACTGCAATCGTGTCGATTACTGATCCTCCACTGCGCTGGTTGCGCAGGAGAATCAAACCACTAGATCTTGGCGGAATTCGTCTTGACCTGTCGTTTCTGCTGTTGTTCATCGTTGTAATGCTTGTCAAAGCAGTGGTGTACAGCGTAGGTACCAGTACAGGGATCTGATTAGGCGGTTTTCGTCTAGAACAGGGATTGTTCTGTGAGTTCAAACCCTGTAGATTCAAAGAATATGAGACACGAGCGTAAGCTTGATTTCGTATTTAGTGTCCAAATCGTTATATCCTTTAGGAAATAGTGCTCCGACTTCACCGGTCGCGACACTGACAACAAAGGTAAGTGTTTCGCAAGGCAAGACATGGTCGTGCGGAAATGATCCCAGTATTGAGGTGACCCAATGGCTTTAACGCCAGAAGACGTAGTCAATAAGCGGTTTCAGCCGACCAAGTTCCGTGAAGGCTATGACCAAGACGAGGTAGATGACTTCCTCGACGAGATCGTAGTGGAGCTGCGTCGCCTGACCGGTGAGAACGAAACTCTCCGCAGCCGACTTGCTGAGCTTGGTGAAGATGCCGGTTCGGTATCGAAGGAACAGACCGTTCCTGCACCAGTTTCGGCAGCTCCAGCAGCAAAGCCTGCTGAGGAGAAGAAGACCGAAACTAAGCCAGCAGAGCCAGCTAAGGCTGCAACTCCAGCTGCAAAGCCGGTTGTTGAAGAGAAGAAGGCTGAAGCAAAGCCTGCGGTTGCAGAGAAGCCAGCCGCAGCACCTGCTGCCGCTCCAGCACCTGCTGCTGCTGCCGCTCCAGCACCTGCTGCTTCGACTGCATCAGCTGCCGCTGCAACTCCAGCAGCCGCTCCTCGTAGCGAATCCGCAGAGTCGGCAGCCAACGTGCTGTCGATGGCTCAGCGCTTGCACGATGAGTACGTTGCCTCCGGTGTTGAGCAGCGCGACAAGATCATCTCGGACGCAAAGACCGAGGCGAACACGCTGGTTACCTCTGCAGAGGAAAAGAGCCGCAAGACCTTGTCGGCTCTGGAACAGCAGAAGTCGGTTCTCGAACGTAAGCTTGAGCAGCTTCGTGGATTCGAGCGCGATTACCGTGCTCGCCTGAAGACCTACATCGAAGGACAGCTGCGTGACCTTGAGTCCCAGGGTTCGATCGATGCAGACGCAACCAAGTCGAACTAGTCGCTGACAGGTCAAAACCTGATCTAGCTATCTAGTAAGATCAACGGTGGTGTACGGATAATATCCGGGCACCACCGTTGACGTTTAAGAGGAATCAATAGGTATTACTGTGGACGCAGTTCAATCGGGGAACAAATCCCTGTCACCCAAAAACTTTCTGGGCCTGGGCCTAGTTATTGCCCTGATCGCCTTGGTACTGGACCAAGTCGTGAAGATCGCGGTGGAGCAGAACATGCATCTTGGTGAATCATTTGAAGTCATTCCAGGCTTCTTGAGCATTCACTATATTTTGAACCCTGGTGCAGCATTCTCCATCGGAGAAAACTTCACCATCATCTTTGCCATACTCCAAGCAGCAGTAGCGGTCTTCGTCATTTACCTACTCAGCCGCAAAGTACTAGTACGCAGCTGGGCGATCGCACTGGGCGCTTTGCTCGGCGGAGTCCTAGGGAATCTAGGGGACCGCATTTTCCGCGACCCAGCCTTTGGATTTGGTCACGTAGTAGACATGTTCTCCGTGAATCACTTCGCAATCTTCAATGTTGCCGACTCCTTTATCGTCTGTTCGATGATCGCCGTCGCTTATATGCTCATTCGCGGTCGAAACCTTGATGGAACCATCGGAGATTCGCCAGCAGAAGAGGACCACGGGTTGGATGAAACGGAGCCTAAGCCTTGATTTCCTCAGAGACGACAACGTACGAACTACTTGTGGACCCGGACGACGTAGGGGCACGGCTAGATGCCTACTTGGCACGTAGCCTTCAGATTCCTCGAACGCTTGCTCTAAGCCTTTGCAAGGACTCACAGATACAAGTGAATGGCCGCACGGTTTCAAAAGCTGTGAAGCTTAAAGCCGGTGACCAGCTATATGTGACCATCCCGCCACAACGTGATCCATTAGAAATTAAGGTTGAGAAAGTGGAAGAGCTGAAGATCATCGCTGATGACGATGACTATGTAGTCATCGACAAGCCGGTCGGCGTAGCAGCCCATCCTTCTCCTGGGTGGGTTGGCCCCACTGTGGTGGGCGCTCTCATGGCGGAGGGCTACAACATTTCTACCTCGGGTGCAGCAGAGCGTCAGGGGATCGTTCACCGTCTGGACGTTGGAACTAGCGGACTGATGGTGGTCGCAAAGTCGGAGCGTGCCTATACCGCCCTGAAACGAGCTTTCAAGGAACGCACCCCAAAAAAGATCTATCACGCTGTCGTCCAAGGGTTACCTGATCCGCTGGAGGGCACCATCGATGCACCCATCGGACGCCACCCAGGGCATGACTGGAAGTTCGCCGTCCTTGAAGGCGGACGCCAATCGGTGACCCACTACAAGGTCATGGAAGCTTTTAGTCGTGCTTCACTGGTTGAAGTTCATTTGGAGACCGGTCGAACACACCAGATCCGTGTGCACTTCTCCGCCTTTGGACACCCCTGCGCCGGAGACCAAACCTACGGTGCAGATCCCAAGCTCGGGGCAGCTCTGGGTTTGACTCGGCAGTGGCTACATGCCAAGCGATTGGGCTTCAGTCACCCCGTGTCTGGGCAGTGGGTTGAATACGAAAGTGACTACCCAACAGACCTTGACGGTGCTCTTGAGTTGCTACGCGAAGGCGACTACTAAGGCAGATCGCATGGCACCTCACCGTGCCAGAGGCAACCTGTCGGGATAACCACAGCCACCGGGTGGGCTGTGGTGACCCAAAGGGTCCCGAAGAGTCGTTAGACTGTTTGGGTGAGTGCTACACGCGACGGATTTGTTCATCTTCATACCCACACCGAATATTCCATGCTGGACGGTGCTGCCCGACTCGGCGAACTTTTTGCTGAGGCTAATCGTCAAGGCATGGAGTCCCTGGCGATTACGGATCACGGCTATCTCTTCGGGGCCTTCGACTTCTGGAGGCAAGCCACCGGCGCTGGGGTCAAGCCCATCATTGGCGTCGAAGCGTATGTCACTCCGGGCACTGCCCGTAACGATAAAACCCGTGTGAAGTGGCGTACCGACGAGTCGCAAAAAGGCGACGACGTTTCCGGTGGTGGTCTGTATAACCACATGACGCTCCTGTCCTATAACAACGTAGGCATGAACAACCTCTTTAAAGGTTCATCGCGGGCATCGCTAGACTCCGTATTTGGTAAATACCCACGCTGGGATCGAGAGCTTCTCAACGAACACCACGAAGGCATTATCGCCACCACCGGTTGTCCTTCGGGTGAAGTGCAAACCAAATTGCGTCTGGGCCAGTACGACGCAGCCAAAGCTGCAGCTGCTGAGCTGCAAGATCTTTTTGGTAAAGAGAACTACTTCTGCGAGATCATGGACCACGGGCTGGAAATCGAGCGGCGCATTACCAAGGACTTGCTTCGTCTTGCCAAAGAACTGGACATTCCGCTCGTTGCCACCAACGACCTGCACTACACCCATGAAGAAGACGCTAAGGCTCACGAAGCCTTGCTGGCCATCAACTCGGGCTCGACCCTTGATGAGCCGACCTATGATCAAGGCGGTAGCCGCTTTGCGTTCTCCGGCACCGGCTACTACCTCAAGAGTGCGCGAGAAATGCGCGAACTTTTCAAGGAATTCCCCGAAGCCTGTGACAACACCCTAGCTATCGCAGACCGCGTTGAAGTCGACTTTGATACCAACGCCAACTACATGCCAAAGTTCCCTTGCCCGCCAGGCGAGGATGAAACCAGCTGGCTGATCAAGGAAGTCGACAGGGGTCTTCACTACCGGTACCCGGACGGAATTCCCGAAGCTTCACGCAAGCAGGCGGACTACGAGCTTGATGTCATCATCAAGATGGGTTTCCCGGGTTACTTCCTGGTTGTTGCGGACTTCATCAACTGGTCCAAGAGCAACGGAATTCGCGTTGGTCCAGGACGTGGTTCTGGTGCAGGTTCGATGGTTGCTTACGCTATGCGTATTACGGACTTGGACCCACTGGTCCATGGTTTGATCTTCGAGCGTTTCTTGAACCCTGAACGTGTTTCCATGCCCGACTTCGACGTCGACTTCGATGATCGCCGCCGTTCTGAGGTCATCAAGTACGTGACCGAGAAGTATGGCGATGAACGTGTATCCATGATCGTTACCTATGGTTCGATCAAGACCAAACAGGCGCTGAAGGATTCCTCGCGTGTGCTGGGCTATCCCTTCAGCATGGGTGAAACCCTAACCAAGGCCCTACCGCCAGCGGTGATGGCCAAGGATATTGCCCTGAACGATATTGAAAACCCCGAAGCTAAGCGTTATTCCGAAGCTGGGGATTTCCGTAACCTGGTCGCTAATGACCCGGAAGCTGCCCGCGTCTTTGAAACTGCCAAGGGCCTTGAAGGTCTAAAGCGACAATGGGGCGTGCACGCGGCCGGCGTCATCATGAGTTCTGATCCCATCATTGATGTGGTCCCAATTATGCGCCGTATCCAAGACGGACAGGTCATCACGCAGTTCGATTACCCAACCTGTGAAGGCCTAGGCCTGATCAAGATGGACTTCTTGGGTCTGCGTAACCTCACCATCATTTCCGATGCTTTGGAAAACGTCCGGTACAACACCGGCGACGAAATCGATCTGGAAACCCTGGGCATTGAAGATGTCGAGGCTTATAACCTGCTAGCTCGCGGTGACACGCTAGGCGTGTTCCAGCTTGATGGCGGTCCGATGCGCTCGCTGCTGAAAATGATGCGCCCGGATAACTTTGAAGACATCTCCGCAGTTATCGCGCTTTACCGTCCAGGCCCCATGGGTGCTAACTCGCACACCAACTATGCCTTGCGCAAAACGGGTCTGCAGGAAGTTACCCCGATCCACCCTGAGCTTGAAGAGCCACTGGCCGATATCCTCGGTGGAACCTATGGCCTGATCGTTTACCAAGAGCAGGTTATGGCGATCGCGCAGAAGCTGGCCGGGTACTCCCTGGGTCAGGCAGATATTTTGCGCCGTGCCATGGGTAAAAAGAAGAAGTCTGAACTGGATAAGCAGTTTGCAGGCTTCAAACAGGGTATGAACGACAACGGGTATTCCGACGCTGCGGTGAAGACGCTGTGGGATATTCTGCTTCCATTCTCGGACTACGCCTTCAACAAAGCCCACTCGGCCGCCTATGGTGTGGTTTCCTACTGGACCGCATACCTCAAAGCGCATTACCCTGCCGAATACATGGCGGCGCTGCTGACCTCGGTTGGTGACGACAAAGACAAGCTTGCGCTGTACCTGAACGAATGTCGCCACATCGGCATCACCGTTTTGCCACCGGATGTTAACGAATCGGCGCTGAACTTTACCCCAGTGGGTAAGGACATCCGCTTTGGTATGGGCGCTATTCGAAACGTTGGTACCAACGCCGTGGCCGGCATCGTCGAGGCCCGTAAAGAAAAGGGAAACTACAACGACTTCAGTGACTTCCTGAGCAAGGTTCCAGCAGTAGTTTGCAACAAGCGAACCATTGAATCACTGATCAAAGCCGGCGCCTTTGACTCGCTGAAGCATCCGCGTCGAGCCCTGGTAGCGATCCACGAAGAAGCCGTCGACTCGGTGATTCAGGTGAAGCGCAACGAAGCAGCCAACCAGTTTGACCTCTTCAGTGCGTTGGGTTCTGACGAAGCTTCAGAATCGATGAATGTTGCCATCCCAGACCTGCCGGACTGGGACAAGAAGGAAAAGCTCGCCTACGAGCGTGACATGCTCGGACTATACGTATCTGATCACCCGTTGCAGGGTTTGGGCTCAGCGCTTGACCAATATGCGGATATGCCTGTCACCCACGTACTTTCTGATGATGGACCTCAAGATGGGCACATCATTTCCATCGCGGGCATGATTTCCGGATTGCAGCGTCGAATTGCCAAGAAGAGTGGCAACCCGTACGCGCGCTGTGAAATCGAAGATCTTTCGGGCTCGATGGAAGTGATGTTCTTCGGGCAGGCCTACCAGCCGATTGCCGAGATCCTGGCCGATGACCTGCTCGTGGTCATCAAGGGACGCGTCCAGCGACGCGATGATGGATCAATCACGCTCAACGCACAAGAGATGATGATCCCGGAAATTTCCGAGGACGCCAACGGCGGTCCAGTGGTCATTGGCATTCCAACGCACAAGGCTACTGAATCACTGGTGCAACGACTGGGCGATGTACTTCGCACCCATAGTGGCAATACCGAAGTGCGCGTTAAGCTCACCGGTAGCCGCGGTACCTCATTGATGCGACTGGGAATGAACTTCCGAGTTAATCCGAATCCAGCCCTGTTTGGGGACCTCAAGGTGCTGCTCGGCCCGCATTGTTTGGACGTGTAAGCACAGTTTTAGTGACCGGGTGAGGTAATCAATAAAACCTCGCCCGGTCATCGGCGTTAAGCTTGATGTGTGAGCACTATTGAAGACACCGAATTTTCAGACCTCGCCACTATCGACTGGCGCAATGAAACCCTGAGCTATGCGCAGCTCAAGGCACACCTTCCACGCCCCCAAATGAACACGCAGACGGCAACCGTTGCGGTTCAAGGCATCATCGATGACGTTCGAGCTCGTGGCATGGAAACGCTCAAGGAGCTTGCCAAGCGCTTTGATCATGTGGAACTGGAACACACCCGCGTGCCACAGCATGAGCTGGATCGAGCTCTTGCAGAACTGGATCCTCTGGTTCGTGAAGCACTGGAAGAATCCATCGCTCGCGCACGCGTCTTTGCTGCTGCCCAGCGCCCGCAGGATACCGAGGTCGGTTACTCAAATGGTGCCACCGTCACCCAACGCTGGGTTGCTGTGCGTCGTGTAGGACTCTACGTACCTGGTGGTCTTGCGGTGTACCCATCGTCAGTCATTATGAATACTGTGCCGGCGCAGGCCGCAGGGGTTAGTTCACTAGCTTTGGCCAGCCCACCACAAAAAGAATTTGGTGGCTTGCCACACCCAACCATCTTGGCTGCAGCTAAGTTACTGGGCATTGATGAGGTTCACGCAATGGGTGGCGCCCAAGCTGTTGCGGCTTTCGCCTATGGTGTGGAGGTTGAAAATGATCAACGCGGTGGTATCGAACCTGTTGACGTGATTTCCGGTCCGGGCAACGTTTTTGTCGCTACCGCAAAGCGACTGGTTAAGGGTGTTGTGGGTATCGACGCCGAGGCTGGTCCTACGGAAATTGCGATCTTGGCTGATGACACCGCCAGTGCAAAGTTTGTTGCCGCCGACATGATCTCGCAGGCTGAACACGACGCTAACGCGGCAGCAGTATTGATTACTGATTCCGAAAAGTTGGCCAGTGCAGTTCGTGGTGAACTAGTAGGCCAGGTAGCGAACACCAAGCACTCGCAGCGAGTCCGTGAGGCACTGTCGGGAACCCAGTCCGCCATTATCCTGATCAAGGATTTGGAACAGGGCATTGAAGTTGCCAACGCTTACGCGGCCGAACACCTCGAAATCATGGTGCAGGATCCGCAAGCCACGGCAGCGCGCATTACCGCGGCCGGCGCCGTATTTGTCGGCTCCTACGCGCCAGTGTCTTTGGGGGACTACTGCGCCGGTTCGAATCACGTACTGCCTACCAACGGCACCGCTGTCCACGCATCGGGACTGAACGTGAATACCTTCTTAAAAGCTATTCAGGTCATTAATTACAGCGAGGCCGCGCTGAGCGATGTCGCTGCCCACGTGATCAATCTGGCCAACGCGGAGGACCTACCAGCGCACGGTGACGCGGTAGCAGTACGAAACGCTCATTAGGCGCTAAACTTGTAGGTGACATGAGTGGATTCTCGTCGCCCGCGTAATCGAGAATGCTTCACTGGCCAAAGACGGAGGTGCCATGAATTGCCCGTATTGCCGTAACGCAGATTCCCGCGTGGTCGACAGCCGAGTTGCTGACGACGGCGTGTCAATCCGTCGCCGTCGCCAGTGCACAGCGTGTTCTCGACGCTTCACCACCACCGAGACCGCGAGCTTGAGTGTTCTTAAGCAGTCAGGTGCTGTGGAACCGTTCTCCCGCAACAAGGTGATCAATGGTGTGCGTAAGGCTTGCCAAGGGCGCCCAGTTACTGACCACGACCTTGCCGTTCTGGCACAGGAAGTGGAAGAGGCCGTGCGTACCTCAGGTGCGGCAGAAATTCCTGCGCACCAGGTTGGGCTTGCAATTTTGGAGCCGCTCTCGCGTTTGGACGAAGTGGCTTACCTGCGCTTTGCCAGTGTTTATCACAACTTCCAGTCGCTCTCGGACTTCGAAAGCGCCATTGGACGTCTGCGCGATCGACGAAGTACTACGCCTCAGGGTACTCAGCGTCCATTGACCGCAGAATAGACTCAACGCTTATTAACGCGAATGCCGGTATTCAAACCTTGGTTTGAATACCGGCATTCGCTTTTTCTTAGACAGAGACCTTACGGCAGGGTTAGGATCTCTGCACCGTCGTCGGTCACCAGCAGCGTGTGCTCAAACTGAGCGGTGCGCTTCTTGTCCTTGGTGGTGACAGTCCAATCATCGGCCCACATATCCCAGTCAATGGTGCCCAAGGTCAACATTGGCTCGATGGTGAAGACCATGCCCGGCTCAATCAACGTGTTGTAGGCAGGAGCCGCATCATAGTGCGGGATGATCAGGCCGGAGTGGAAGGATTCGCCCACACCGTGGCCGGTAAAGTCTTTGACAACCCCGTAGCCAAACCGCTTGGCGTAGGTCTCGATACTGCGGCCAATGACGTTGATTTCACGTCCTGGCATCACAGCCTTGATGGCACGCTTGAGTGAATTTTCAGTGCGTTCTACCAATAGACGCGATTCTTCATCAACGTCACCAACGAGGAATGTCGCGTTGTTATCGCCGTGAACTCCACCAATGTACGCAGTGATATCAATGTTGATGATGTCACCATCTTGCAGCACGGTGGTATCAGGGATGCCATGGCAGATGACTTCGTTCAGTGAGGAGCAAAGGGACTTGGGGAAGCCGCGGTAACCCAAGGTGGATGGGTAAGCGTTGTGGTCCATGAGGAACTCGTGACCGAGTCGGTCCAGCGCATCGGTGGTAATTCCGGGCTGGCAGGCCTTACCAACTTCTTCAAGAGCTTGAGCCGCAATTCGAGAAGCAACACGGATACGTTCGATAACCTCGGGGCTCTTCACTTCTGAAGCGGAGTTCTCCGAAGGCTCTTTTTTGCCAACGTACTCAGGCCGTTCGATGTGTTTGGGCACCGGAAGCTCGGGGGAGACGGTGCCAGCGGTCAAGTTTCCAATTGGTGCAGTTGCAGCAGTAGCCATGAAACTAATTCTAGCTTCATGCAGGTTTTAGCCTGGCGCGTTTCTGGCCAACTTGTAGGTGGTGTTCCACCTATTTTCTGGTTGGTGGGCTAACGTGTAAGTGGACGTACGAACCTAGAATTAAGGAGTTTGCGATGAGTTCAGCTGGCACCCCTGATGAAGGACAATACTGGTACAACGTTTCCACCAAGAGCGTGGAAAAGGGACCACAGTCTGATTGGTCGCAGTTGTTGGGCCCTTACGAAACTGCTGCCGAAGCCGAAGCTGCTATGACCAAGGTGCAGGCACGCAACGAAGCGTGGGACGAATCCGAGGAAGACGAGCAGTAGTCGTTCGCTCCTAACGGATGCAGCGATCGTGCACAACTAAGGCGGTGGCGGAACAAGTGAGTAATCACCTGTTCCGCCATCGCCTTAGTTAGTTCTAGGCATAGATAGTTCTAGGCCGCGATACTACTCTTTGAATTCGTATTCATCGGACGGGAATGATCCGTTCAGGACGTCCTGGTGGTACTCGCTGACAGCCTGTCCAACTACGCTGCGAAGATCTGCATACTTTTTGACGAAGCGCGGAGTGCGTCGCTCACCTAGGCCCAGCATGTCCTGCCACACCAATACCTGTCCGGTAGTGGCTGAACCGGCGCCAATGCCGACGGTCGGGACGCGCAACGCGGCATCAACTTGCGCTGCCGCATCACTTGGCACCATTTCGATGAGGATGGCAAAAGCTCCAGCGTCTTGGAAAGCCAATGCATCGGTTTTCATCTGTTCCACAGCATCACCGCGACCTTGTACGCGGTAACCACCCAATGCGTGCTCTGCTTGCGGGGTGAAACCGATATGACCGATGACCGGAACGCCAGCGAGGACCATGGCTTTCACATGTGCAGCGTACTGCGCGGTTCCCTCCATCTTCACGGCGTGGGCGCCGCCCTCTTTCAAAAGGCGCACTGCGGACTCGACGGCCTGTGCGGGGGATTGCTCGTAACTTCCGAAAGGCAGATCGGCGACAACCATGGCACGTTTGGTGCCGTTGGCAACGGCCTTGGTGAACACCAACATTTCATCCAGCGTGATCGGCAACGTTGAACTGTAGCCAAGCACGGTATTTGCTGCAGAATCGCCAACCAGCAGGATCTCAATTCCTGCTGAATCAAAAATTTCGGCCATCATTACGTCATAGGCAGTTAACATCGCGAATTTTTCGCCGCGATCTTTTGCCTGCTGAAGGTGATGAATTCGGATGCGGGACGGGCCTTTATCAGGATTCCCTAGGTATGGTTGAGGCATAAAATGACTTTATCGCACTTGGACTGGGCGATGCTTGTCCATCGGCCCGGCCGGAACCGATATAGTGTTGCCACAGGTCAATTTTTCTTACCGGCCGTGATCAGGTCCGGATATCAGAAATCCAAAGGTGGTGGATAATGGATCGTCAGCAGGAATTTGTGCTGCGCACCATTGAAGAACGTGACGTTCGATTTGTGCGAATGTGGTTTACCGACGTAGTTGGTTCACTGAAATCCGTTGCGTTGGCGCCTGCTGAAGTTGAAGACGCCTTTGAAGAGGGTCTGGGCTTCGACGGTTCGTCAATTGACGGCCTGTCACGAATCTCAGAATCCGACATGTTGCTTCAGCCGGATCCATCAACCTTCCAGATCTTGCCATGGCGCGGTGAAGTCGAACCGACTTCCCGAATGTTCTGCGACATCCTGACCCCAGAAGGTCAGCCGTCCAACGCGGATCCTCGTCAGGTTCTCAAGCGACAGCTCACCGAAGCATCCAACATGGGCTTCACCTGCTATACGCACCCTGAAATTGAGTTTTACCTCCTCAAGGACGATCAGCTTGACGCCAATGGGCGTCCGCAGCCAATCGACACCGGTGGCTACTTTGACCACGTGCCGGATGGCGTTGGCCAGGACTTCCGCCGTGCTTCGGTAACGACGCTTGAAGCTTTGGGTATTTCCGTAGAGTTCTCGCACCACGAGACCGGCCCAGGCCAGAACGAAATCGACCTTCGTTACGCGGACGCATTGCAGACTGCAGATAACATCATGACCTTCCGTACCGTCATCAAAGAGATGGCGATGCAAAAGGGCATTCACGCAACCTTCATGCCGAAGCCGTTCTCAGAACATCCAGGTAGCGGCATGCACACTCACTTCTCGCTCTTTGAAGGAGACAGCAATGCCTTCTTCGAAGCCGGTCGTGAATACCAGCTCTCTGACGTAGCACGCTCGTTTATTGCGGGTATTTTGCACCACGCACCAGAGATGACCGCGGTGACCAACCAGTACGTGAACTCGTACAAGCGCCTGTGGGGCGGGGGAGAAGCTCCGAGCCACCGCTCGTGGGGTCACAACAACCGTTCGGCACTGCTACGCGTTCCGCTGTACAAGCCAGGCAAGGGTCAGAGCGCTCGCGTTGAATACCGTGGCATTGACTCGGCAGCCAACCCATACCTCGCCTACGCTTGCCTGCTTGGTGCAGGTCTGAAGGGTATCCGCGACGGCTATGAGCTGGAGGAGCCAACCGAAGATGACGTGTGGAACCTGTCCACCGCAGAACGTCGCGCCTCAGGGCACGTCCCGCTGCCAGGTAGCTTGCACGAAGCACTGCGCGTGATGGAGGAATCCGAGCTGATGGCCGAGATCCTCGGCGAGCAGGTTTTCAACTCCTTCATCTCTAACAAAAAAGCTGAATGGGAAGAATACCGTCAGGTAGTCACCCCGTTTGAGCTCACCAAGAATCTGAGTACCCTCTAGAGAAATCGCCGCGTGCTTGCACGCGGCGATTTGTGGAAGACATAAGAATCACCATGCCAGACGTATCCTCACGATCATTGATCAACGCTGGTTTCAGCGATATCGAACGGGCCAAAAAGTTCCTGCAATCACCGGAGCTCGCCCCGATTGATCCGAAGCTGATCGTGAGCAAGATGGCCCATGCTCCAGATCCTGATCAGTCATTGCTCTTGGCGTTGCGCTTAGTGGATCGTCATCCCGAGGCAATCAAGATTTTCTCGGATCCTGAAACCTGCCAGGGCTTGGTTAGACTGCTTGGCAGTTCCTCAGCGCTTGGTGAGTTCCTGATTCGTTGTCCCGAGGCACTGGAGACGGTGCGCACTGCGCCTTCCACTGAGTTTGAGCAAGCTACGCCTGAACATCTAGTGGAGAGCATGCTGGCATCAATTGATGCCAAGCGTACAACCGGTGGTCACTGGGTTTCCTCATTCACTGGAGCCGAGGGCCGCCAGCGATTGCGCACCAGTTACCGCAAGGCATTACTTGCGCTAGCCCATCGAGATCTTGGAGCCAGCAACCCGCAACGGATCCTACCCAACGTGGCCGCCGAATTAGCCGATATGGCTGGGGCCGCACTGGAAGGCGCGCTGGCTATAGCCCGCGCTGAAGCTGCCGAACAGTACGATGCGCAAGACGTGGACCGCGTGAAGGTCTCCATCATTGGGATGGGTAAATGTGGCGCTCGCGAACTGAACTACATCTCTGATGTGGACGTCATTTATGTGCACGGTTCTGCCCCGGGTATCGAAGATGATCTAGCTTCCGCTATCGCCACGGTCCTGTGCGGCAATACCGCACGAGCTTTGATGGTTCCGGGCCCGGAACCAATGCTCTGGGAAGTCGACGCCAACCTGCGTCCCGAAGGCAAAGACGGCGCGCTAACCCGCACCTTGTCATCCCACGAGGCTTACTATCGTCGCTGGGCTCATTCTTGGGAATTCCAGGCACTGCTCAAGGCCCGTTGCATTGCCGGGGACCAGGAGTTGGGTCGCTCTTATGAGCGCATGGTTTCCCCCATGGTGTGGTCTAGCTCAGAGCGTGATGGATTTGTTGAATCAGTTCAGGCGATGCGTCGACGAGTCAGCGACAATATTTCCAAAGATGATATTGTCTGGCAGATCAAGCTCGGTCCTGGCGGATTGCGCGACGTGGAATTCACCGTGCAGTTGCTGCAGCTGGTGCATGGGCGAGTCGACCGGGACATTCAAATTCCGACGACCACACTAGCAATTCACGCACTAAGCCATATTGGTTACATTGGCCGTGAAGATGCGACAAACTTTGATGATTCCTACCGCTTTTTACGTTTATTAGAGCACCGTATCCAGCTCAGCCAGCTACGCCGTACGCACCTAATGCCGCGGGCCGAATCTGCGCAGCGAATTCTGGCGCGCTCCATTCGAGGCGCAGGGGACCTTCAGCCGACCAGCCCAGAAAAGTTGATGCGCCGCTGGAACGAGACCAAGCGTATGGTGCGTTCGCTTCATGAGCGCATCTTCTACCGTCCACTGTTGGTCAGCGCCTCCAACCTCTCCGCTGATGACGTCAGGCTGACTGCCGAGTCGGCCCAAGCACGCTTGCGTGCACTAGGTTATCTTGACCCTAAAGCCGCTATGCGCCACATTGAGGCGTTGACCGGTGGAGTGTCGCGCAGGTCCTCGCTGCAACGACAGCTGCTACCGGTGCTCTTGGACTGGTTTGCTCGTGGTGTTGACCCTGACGCGGGGTTACTTGGATTCCGCCGACTCAGTGAATCCTTAGGCAAGACGCACTGGTTCTTGGGCATGCTGCGTGATACCAACGCCGCAGCCGAGCGCCTGAGCCATTTATTGTCCAACACCCGCTTCCTGACGGACCTGCTTGCCAATGAGCCTGCAGCGGCCGCCTGGCTGGGTTCGGATGCATCCTTGGCACCGCAGAGCCTTGAGAGTCTCTTACAGCAAAACCAGTCGATCATTCA
>CAACWO010000229.1_pt1 | contig 25543 bp, 21 predicted proteins | sample 2275661 | NCBI WGS metagenome assembly CAACWO01 (sample SAMEA5312466, study PRJEB27640) | indoor metagenome | biome: indoor environment; feature: uncontrolled; material: polymer concrete tiles wood | place: Germany | collected 2014-07-07 | reverse complement strand
GCTATCTCGTAGATTCCGCGCGTATCGGGGCTAGGTTGTTTTATGATCGTCACTTCAGGGCCGGCCGGGACAGCAAATTCGATGCTTAGCTCATCGACTGGGATTGCGCATTGCAAGGTATCTTCAGCGATCACTTTCTGATCTACCTGCACTTGAAGTTGAACCGTTCCGGTGCCTTGGCAGGCATACCAGAGAAGATTTTTTGTCCCGAATTGAACTCGATAGATCAAAGTCTCCGGCAGCGCTTCACCCTCGTCGCTAAACCGAAATGTGTTTACCGATGACGCCACCGAGTGGTCACCGTTGACTGCCATGAATTCGCCACCCTGATCATTTTCGATATTCAGCAAACCATTGCCCGCTAGAATCGTGTGGCCAAAATTGGCCATTGGCGGAAACCATGACGGGTCAAGCCCGGACGATTGTTCTTGCGTGGTCTCTTCAACAACGGACACGGTCGGTTCTTGCGAAGGTTTCAGCTTCGAGACCGGAGTGGTGCACGAGGTGAGAGCACAAACAAGCACAACAGCCACTGGCACAATCCGCTTCATATATTCTCCGAGTCACCACACTGCAAAACTTTCTTTGACCCTATGCCACGACGCCCAGTTAAACAACGGATATTGGCGCACGTAGAGAGCAAGTAATTCGCAGTCAACGGATACTTCACCACAAATTTCCCATAGATCTCACACTGAAACACGTCGCGCAGCCGTCTAAATGGTCCGCTGCGATCCATATAGTTTTCTAGGGGGGCTCTCCCCTACTTTTCGTCGTCGCCCTAGGAGCCGTACCACCGCATGCGTTTGCTGCGCCGCACCATTGCTTTTGCCCTCATCGCTTCATCTATGGTCATGAGCGGTTGCTCAACCTTGGATTCCATCGATCTTTACACAACGCCGGATGCTCAGGCGGCCCCTTCACAAGATTCTGCCAAGCAACGTGCCGGCTACGCTGGCTCCCTGGATCTGTTGGCGAACATTGACATTAAGGGCCGTGCGCCAAAGACCGGGTACGAGCGAGAAAAATTCAGTAATGGTTGGAAAGATCCGGATCACAACGGATGTGATGCCCGCAATGACATTCTGACCCGCGATCTGGAAAACGTGAAGTACAAATCAGCGTCAAGGCCTTGCGTAGTGCTCAGCGGAATCTTTCACGATCCGTATACCAATACAACTATCAAGTTTGTTCGCGGTCAGAACACCAGCACTGCAGTTCAGATTGATCACGTTGTTCCCCTATCCGATGCCTGGCAAAAGGGTGCACAGCGCTGGAGTGAAAAAGCACGCTTCGAATTTGCCAACGATCCGCTAAACCTCATGGCTTCGGACGGACCGACCAACGGATCCAAGAGCGACAAGGACGCAGCTTCCTGGCTCCCGCCCAACAAAAGCTTCCGCTGCGAATACGTCTCACGCCAGACACAGGTCAAAGCCAAGTACGGCGCGTGGATGACAAAGGCAGAACACGACACCATTGAGCGCATTCTAAAATCCTGCGTGTAATTAATGGCTATCGACCCATTGTGCAGACACAGAACTTGGCTATGCGGAGAAATATCCTCCTTAAGACCTATAGTCAACCTGATGGATTTGTGGCATCATGGTGTTTATCAAGCTAATGGTCATTATGTTTTGTGACTGCCAGTAAAATTCTCTGCTGCTAAGGCGAACAATGAAGACTAAGTTGTCAGCTGCCCTTCTGCTGCTAGCAAGCGTCTGCCTTTTTGCGTTTGCCTTGAATACTTCCCATCGCGATGCAGCCATGGGTTGCTGGGTGCTTTCAACAATATTCTTCATTGCTGCAGCGATGCTGCTGTTGGGAATTATCTTGGGTTCTTCTGCGGTCACGTCCCCGGAACCACGAAAAAAACGTCGCCGCTAGAGCCCCAAATTCATTTCGAAGCAATACGTCAGCCCACCGCTGGTGTATTGCTTTGACTATTTAATCGCCAGAAGTCGTAGTCCTTCACGGCAATTTAACACCGAGGCATCGACAGGTTCATATAGATGGGATAGATATGTAAGTAGTCACACTCGTCACTCTTTAGGAGCATCTATGTCTGCATTCAAGCAGATGAGAAAACTCAGTCTCGCATCATTGGCAACACTTTCGCTCGTAGCTACCGGCACCGCTCTTGCGCAGGCAGCTTCCACCGAGGAGCCAACCAAAAGCTCAGCCTCAACCGCAGCAGCAGATTCGGTGACCCTGGACCTTGTGGGAATCAACGACTTCCACGGCCGGATTGCAGCCGATAGGGATTCCGCCGGCGCGGCTGTTTTGTCCGGAGCAGTTACCCAGCTTCGAAGCGAAAACGTAAACACACTTTTCCTCTCCGCTGGTGACAATATTGGAGCTTCGACCTTCGCCTCCGCATCCCAGCAGGATGCTCCTACAATCGACGCATTGGGTGCAGCTGGCCTGGACGTATCGGTAGTTGGTAACCACGAGTTCGATAAGGGCTACGAGGACCTCAAAGGACGGGTAGTTGACAGGTTCGCCAAAGCAACGGGAAAGCCAGGTGCGGACTTCGCGCTAGGCGCCAACGTCTACAAGGCCGGCACCAAAACTCCAGCTCTGAAAGAGTACGCAATCCGTGAAGTGGGCGGGCTATCCGTTGGCTTCATCGGCACAGCAACAGAAGACATTCCGTCCTTGGTTTCACCTAGCGGCATCTCAAGCTTGAGCATCGGAAGCGAACTTGAGGCAGCCAACCGTGTTGCTACCCAGCTCAGCGACGGCGACGACGCCAACGGCGAAGCCGACGTGATTGTGTTGTTAACCCACAATGGTTCAGCCAATGCCGAATGCCCAAGCATCGCTGCCGAAGACACTGCGTACGGAGATCTGCTGCGCAAAGCCAGTGGCAAGATCGATGCGATCTTCTCCGGGCACACTCACAACTCCTATGACTGCTCTATTGCTGGCCCTTCCGGCGAGCGCCCAGTGATTCAATCGCACCAGTACGGTTCCACTCTGGGCAAGGTCAGCCTCGATGTTGATCCTGCTACCGGTGAGGTTTTGAAGTCCAGCAGCGAACGTCTTCCGCTGGCCACTGAAGATTCCGAGGGAAACTGGACGGCAAACTACGCGGCGGATCCAGCTGTGGCGAAGATTGTGAAGGACGCCGAAGACCAAGCTGAAGTTGTTGGCAGCAAGAAGGTCGGCGCAATTTCGGAAGATATCTTGCGTGGTGGGCAGACCCCAGGCTCAGACCGCGGCGTTGAATCTACCTTAGGCAACACCGTGGCAGATATTCACCTCTGGGCCACTTCCAATGAAGACTTCGCTGGCAAGCCAGCTCAGATTGCCTTTATGAACGCCGGCGGTCTTCGTGCTGATCTGCTGTATGGCAAGGACGGAACCGTCACCTATCAGGGCGCCGCAGAGGTCCAGCCTTTCGCTAATACCCTTGTGACTTTTAACCTCACGGGAGCTCAGATCCGTGAAGCCTTAGAACAGCAGTGGCAGCCTGAGGGCTCTGAACGTAACAAGCTGCAGCTGGGTATTTCTGAAGGTCTGGCTTACACCTACGTTGAGGATGCCCCAGCAGGCAAACACATCAAGAAGATCACCTTTAACGGCAAGCCGCTGGATGAGTCGGAGACCTTCCGCGTAGCCGCCAATGCTTTCTTGGCTGGCGGTGGCGATAACTTCTTGGCCTTCGCTGAGGGCACCAACCATTCTGATTCTGGTCAGGTTGACCTTGATGCCACCGTGAACTTCTTCAAGGCTCACGATGTAGTCTCGCCATCTCCACTAGGCCGTGCAGCATTGGCTGGCACCGACTGGGCCAAGGTTGCGCTTGCGCCAACTGAAGCAACCGCTGGTGAAAACGTTACGGTGACGGTCACCGGTTTGGAAGAAAACGCGCAAATCTCGGCTTCTGCTTTTGATGGCGCCGTTGAGGTTGCTGGCATCCCGGCTGCGGATGCATCCGGAACCACCAAGTTCCAGCTTCCAGTCAAAAGCTCTGTTGCCCCTGGCGACTACCAGCTGATTGTTTCGCAGGTACAGCATGAAGACATTACAACTGACTTCTCGGTCGTTGCAGCGCCAGTACAGCCGACCCCGTCGGCTTCGCCGTCAGCTACGCCTTCGCCGTCCGAAGATGTAACTGAAACACCGGAACCTTCCGAATCTGATTCTTCAGATGATCCATCCTCACCATCTGAGGATGACTCTGATTCTCCGGAGCCGACTAATAGCTCAGCGCCAACCAGCGACTCATCTTCCCCGTCAGAGGACGATTCGAAGGATAACTCCTCGGATGATTCTCAGCAGCAGGACACCGAGGATTTGGCCGATACCGGTTTCACCGCTGGCTGGATTGGCATCGTTGCAGGAGTCATTGTCTTGGCAGGCATCATCTTGCTACTGATCCGCCGCTTCGGCAACAAGGCCGGACGCTAGAAACAGCCGGACATGAACGAAGGGACGTAGCCACGAATTATCTCGTGGTTACGTCCCTTCACTGTTTGGGAAATTAGTCGATGACCAATTCGCCCATGGAATCCCAATCGTCGCCTTCAACCTTGCGCGAGATGATCTTTGGAGTAGAAACTAGCAGCGGACGCATGGACTCGATGCCAGCTGCGAAGTGTGCGGAATTTACGTGGGCAGAAGCTGCCTCGTCATCACGGAAGGCTTCAACAAGAACGAACTCGTTGGGATCCTCCACGCTCACGGACCAATCGAACCAGAGGTTACCTTCTTCGGCGCGGGTGGCCTTGGTGAACTCTGCAACGTGATCCATGAAGTTCTCGGTGTTTTCTGGCTTTACCTGATATTTAACAACGATGAAGTACATGCCTCTAGTATAGGGCTCCGTGGCTAATGGTGTCTTGCAAACGAATGTATTCTTTATCCCTCACCGACATGCCCTCGACCACAAGATCATAGCTATCTTCAATGAGTTCTCGCATCAGTTCAAGGTCTAAACCAGATCTGACGGTATTCCAATGCTTTTTGTTCATATGGTAGCCAGGCGTGATTTCCGGGTGCTCGCTGCGTTGCTGATCTGACAACGCTGGCTCGCATTTGAGGTTCAACGCTGGCTCACCTTGCAGGCTTATCACCATCGCGAACATTTTTGCCTTGCTCGTGTCCCGCCCCGAAACTTTAAAGACGGTGTATTCGGGACCGAAAGGATAATCAGCGAAGGAACAAGGCAGGCTCAAACACAGCTGCGCCCATGCTTGTTCGAGTACTTCTTGGCTTTTATCGTTTGTCATTCTCGCCTCGACTACTGAAACGGGTACTCAATTTTGGGGCAGGTATTCATGACAACATCGAGCCCAGCACGCTTGGCACGTTGGGCAGCGTCTTGATCAATGACACCTAGCTGCATCCAAATAGCTTTGGCCCCGATCTCAATTGCCTGGTCGACGATATCGCCAACTTTTGACGAGTTTACAAAGCAGTCAACAACATCAACAGGTCCTGGAATGTCGGCAAGCTTTGAATACCCTTGCTCCCCCATCACATCCTGAGCATCTAGTGAAACCGGGATGATTTGCATAGACAGTTCATCACGCAGGAATCGTGCAATGGACGGAGCTACTCGGGTGGGATTGTTGGTGAGTCCAACTACTGCCCACCTGCCCGGGGTACTCAAGATCCGACGAATCACCGCGGGATCATTTACGTGACTATTGTGCATACGCGCCACATTACTCGCTCCACCTGCGACACTGCATAGTTTGATAATCCTCAGTTGGTCAGCAGCGATCCTTGACCTGAGACTGCTGACCTCACTGACGTGATCCTTCTACTTCTGCAGTTGGACGCCTGCCTCGGTATCTGCTGCGCTCAGCGAGGAAAATGCTCCCCGATACTGCGCCGCAGGATGGTTCTGTGGCAGGTAGTCTCCTCGTCCAAAGATTTTTTGTCGCAGGCTACCCTGCTCATATTCGCTTTGTGCCAGACCTCGTCGGCGCAACTCAGGGATAAGTCCTTCAATGAAGTTGTCGTAGGAGCCAGGCAGCACATGGTTCATGATATTCAAGCCGTCAATTCCTGCATCCTGCCAGCGTTCAAGCTCATCAGCGATACTTTCTGGGGTACCCACGATTTGCTGCGCCTTGGCCCGGTAATGGGCCAAGTCCTTCAGCGTAGGATTGCCGCCCGGGACAGAAGCTTTGATCGCTTCAAGTACGCCTTGGGCACCCTGGGTCTGAATGTCTCCCAATGGGGTGTCCAGATCCAACCCGCCTAGATCTACTCCCAGACCGCCACCAATGTGCGCGACAATCGCATCTAGATCCAAGTACTCGTCGTATTCGGCTTCCAAGGCTTTGGCTTCAGCCTCGGTGGATCCAACAACAAAGGACAACCCTGCGAAGACTTTGATGTCTTCTCGCTGGCGTCCTGCAGCAACGAGATTTTCAGTTAGCTGAGCGTTTTTCTTTGCAACATATTCTGCGTGCGGTGCGAAGAGGAAGGTTGCTTCTGCGTGCGTTGCTGCGAACTGCGAACCGCGCGCTGATGATCCAGCTTGGAAGAGGAACGGCGTGCGTTGTGCGCTGGGCAAAGCAAGATGTGGGCCATCAATTTGGTAGTAGTCCCCACGGTGATTGATCTTGTTGACCTTGGACGGATCAGCATAGATTCCGTTGACCTTGTCGGCCAGCAACGCGTCCTCTTCCCAAGACCCCTCCCACAGCTTGTAGGCAGCTTCCACATACTCTTCAGCCCACCCGTAGCGGTCATCGTGAGCTACGAGGTCCTTGCCACCAAAGTTGCGGTGTGCATTTTCTAGAACGCTGGTCACGATATTCCACGCAACGCGGCCCTGCGAGAGGTGGTCAAGGGTTGAAATCTGTCGGGCAAATTGGAAAGGGTGACTCTGAATGACAGAACTGGTCATGGCCAAACCAATATCCTTGGTGCTTGTTGCCAAGGCAGAGAGCAGTACCAGCGGATCATGGCTAGGAACCTGTAGGCCCTTGCGTACGTGGGATGCCCAACCACCCTCATGATCTCCATAAAGGCCCACAACATCGGCAAAGAACAACGCATCAAATTTGGCGTCTTCCAGCTTCTTTGCCAAATCCACCCACAAATTCAGTTCATTAAAACGGTGCTGCTGCGCTTCTGGGTGACGCCACATGCCACCAAGAATGTGGCTTGAGGTATTCATTAGGAATGCTGAGAGCAGCAAACGTGGACGTGATTCAAAAGTTCCCATGATTACTTCCCTGCTTTTGCTTCGCCGATAGAGTTCAGGCCATTTGGCACAGTGCCGTTGATGAAATAGTCGCCCACAGAGCGAGCCTTGAAGGCTACCGGGTTGTGGGTCGCAACTGTGCGTGCATTGCGCCAGAAACGATCTAACGATTTAGAGGTCGATACCGCTGACGCGCCGGTGACATCAAAGAGTTCGCTGGTGGCATCCAAAATCAGCTTTGGTGTGGTTACGTGAGCTTGTTGAACTGCCAACTCTGCACGCAGGTACGCAGCATCAGAATCCAAAGCCAGCTGCGGATCTAGGGCCGCGTCTAATTCGCGGGCTGCTGTGGTGACTATGCATTCAGCAGCAAAAACATTCGCCGCCAAGCGTCCAACCAACTCTTGAATCTGCGGATCATCCTTGAACAAAGAACCCGAACCGGTGTTAAAGGTGCGGGTACGCGTAGCTACGATCTGTGCTGCCTCATTGCGGGCGGCCTTACCGATGCCTACAAGTACCGACAGTAGACACAGTTGGAAGAACGCAGGTTCCAGAGTAGATGCGATTTTACGCTGAATAATGTTCTCGGCCTGAACCGGAACATCAGTGAATATGGCAGTACCGGTACCGGTCAATGGCTGGCCAAACCCATCCCAATCATCCAGGATTTCCACCCCGTCAGCGTTCCGGTCAACGATGGCGTACTGACGCCCTTCAACACCTTGCGTACTGGTCATGACCACAACCCAATCAGCAAAAATCGATCCGGTGGTGTAGTACTTTTCACCGCGCAAGACCCAGCCATCAGCGTTCTTCACGAGCTTGGTATTCGTGGTGCCTAATGCGTTGCCGCCACGTTCAGTTGCAGCGTTGCCAAAGATCTGACCATCCAGCACCCGTGGGAACCAACGGTCCTGAAACTTCTCGGGTTGCAATGCGATGGTCTCTACAAAGGCGAAATGGCTGCGCAACAAATGAGCCACATTGGAATCTGCCGTGGCAAGTTCAATCAGCAAACGGAAGAGGTGCTCGTGACTGACTGGTGTGCCACCGTGACTTTCAGGTACGCGCAACGTGGTAAATCCTGCGTCCTTGAGCCACTGCACCTGCTCAAATGGCAGAACACGGTTTTGTTCGCGTTCTCGGCTTCCCTCAGCTATTCGTGCGAAAACTTCACTGAAACGCTTGAGCAGTTCCTGGTAGTGGCTCTCTGTTGTTGCCGCGGCGATTGTCGTCATTGCTTCTCCCTGCAGGACATCGGTATCTAAGTTCAGTATCAAAAAGTAGTGGCCCCACGACGCGGATCAACTATCGTCGTGGGGCCAAGGCCTACTTATTCCAGGTGGCGAAATCTGCTTCCAGGTCGCGGTCCCATGGGGTGCCTAGAGCGCCGTCAAGGTAATCTGCGTACCACTGCTTGACCTCATCTGAGTGATAAGCCTCTTCAAGGACTTTGCCCTTCTCGGTATCCATGAATCCAGGTTTGGCACCAATGATGTTGATGTATGGAAGTGCTTCTTCTTCCTTTTCAAAGAGCAACGCGTCGTCTGGGTTCAGACCAATCTCGGCGCCGAGGCGAGCAAAGAGGAATCCGGCGTCAACGTCCGGCAGAGTCTTGGACAATGACTGCTGATCAACTTCAACAAACTTGAAGTTCTTTGGGTTCTCCAAAATGTCATTCTGCGACAGGCGAATCACGCTCTTGTTTGGCGTGACCTTCAATACCCCTGCCTTATCAAGCAGGGCCAATGCGCGACCATTATTAGCGGTATCTACAGGCAATGCGATGGTGGCACCGTTAGGCAGTTCCTTGATGGAATCGTACTTTTTCGAGTACACGCCGGCTGGTGAACTGTACATGTAGAAGGCTGGATCCACATCCACGTTCTGGTCCTTCTTGAACTGCTCAAGGTAGGCACCGTGCTGGAAGAAGTTCGCATCATACTCACCGTTAGATACCACGTGGTTTGGCTGCACGATATCGGTGACATACGTGGCATCCAGCTTCCAACCCTTCTCAGCCAGTAGCTTCTGAGCGATCTTGGTGGGCTCCTGCGACGGAGCCGATTCGGTGACAATGATCTTGATGGTCTTGTCCCCAGTTCCGGAAGCTTCTCCGCCTCCGACCAGACCACATGAGGTTAGTCCTAAGAGTGCTGCCGAGCCAGCGGCGAAGGTCAAGAAAGTACGACGAGATACTGCCATGATGTTTTCCTTAGATAAAGTGCGAGTTGAGAAGAAGTGTTTAGCGTTTGTCTGCTGCACGCGAGAGCCGAGTACCAACAAACTGAACTGCGTGCACCAGCAAGATCATCAGAATGATCGCTAGGAGCATGACGCCGGTTTCGTAACGGTAGTAGCCGTAGCGGATAGCAAAATCGCCAATACCTCCGCCACCTACCAGACCGGCCATCGCTGAGTACGAGATGAAACTGACCGTCATGATGGTGATAGATGAGAGCAGTGCAGGTCTTGCCTCGACAAGTAATACTTCGCGAATGATCTGTCCGCGGGTAGCACCCATGGCCTGCGCAGCTTCAACAACTCCATTGCCAAGCTGGCTGATGTTCTGTTCCACAAAACGTGCAAAATAAGGAATCGCGTTAATCGTCAGCGGAACAATGACGGCAGCAGTTCCAATGGTCGTTCCCACCACAAACCGGGTGAACGGGATGATGGCAATCAGCAAAATAAGGAATGGGAAGGAACGGATGGTGTTCACTATTCCGTCAACAATCTGGTGCAACCGCGGACGGGGACGCAGACCATTAGGCGACATGGAGAACAGCCAGATCCCCAGTGGCGTTCCGAGCAAAATTGCAATTGGAATGGCGACCAGAAGCATGGCGAAAGTTTGTGCCATGGCCACCCAAATTTCCGGGGCCAGTTCAACAATTCGGTCAAAGTTAAAAGCTGCTGCACTGCCGTTGCTCGTGCCCAGCACTAGTGAAGATAAGTTCATTGGTAATCCAGGTTCTTTATACGCGCGCTACGTGGGCAGCTGATGAGGATGAAACGGGTTTTGGGCTGCGGTTCAACGTAATTTCATCGCTGATCAGATAGCGTCCGATAGGCGTCGTGGGTTCAAAGCCAGGCTCTTGCAACTCATTCAGGGCGAACTCTTCAACTACTGAACCGTCTTCCATCACCGAGACGCGGTCTGCGATGGCCTTAATAACGTTCATTTCGTGCGTGACAATAACTGTGGTGATTCCGAGGCTGGCGTTGATGTCGCTGAGGTACTGCAGCACCGAGGTCGTGGTTCGCGGATCCACTGCACTGGTCGGTTCATCGCACAAGAGGACTTTTGGCTCGGTCACCAACGCTCGTGCAATGGAGATGCGTTGCTTCTGACCGCCTGAAAGCTGTCCTGGGTATGCGCTGGCCTTGTCAGCCAAATCAACAATGGCCAAAGCTTCCAAGGCGCGTTCGCGACGCTCGTTTTTTGCTACACCAGCAAACTTCAGATTCAGTTCCACGTTCTGCAACGCGGTGCGATTGTTCAGCAGATTGAAGTGCTGAAAAATCATTCCGATTTCATGTCGTTGCTTACGCAAATCGCCATCGCTGAGTCCGGTAAGTTCCACGTCATCGACAAAAACCTGACCGGAGGTTGGGCGCTGAAGTAAGTTGATGTTGCGCAACAGCGTTGACTTGCCAGCACCGGAGAAGCCGATGATCCCGTGAATGCTTCCGGCTTCAATGTTCAGGGTCACGTCTTTAACTGCCGTGAATTGATCCTGGCCATTGCCAAATGTTGTTGTTACGTTCTCAAGACGAATCATCATCGCTCCTTTACTGCTTGGTTATACGGAGCGTTCTTCACGAGGAAATCCTGTCTTTAAACAGACTTTCCCGTCGCGAAGTGAAAGTACTCCATCGGTCCTGGCTGTAGCACCGCTCCCTTACGGGTGGTTGCTGCGACGTCGTTGAGCCAGATCTCTCAGTCGCTCTGGATGGTGTGTGTTCGGTTGTACGGTCCGAACGATTTAAGTCTGTCTTCCATGGCCATGACCGAACAATAATTACGTAAACGGAAGTCATGAAGTCACCAAAACTTACTCACAACGTCAAAAAATTGCTTTGGTCTGCGTAGCAATTCTTCACTTTCCTCAAAGGTTTCGAATCAAGACGACGACCCTTGACGTATTGATTCCCCTTTTGGTTTCATGCGCACGACTGACCGTCGGGAATTGAACCGCGAGGGACGTGGTTGTATTAGTTTGCAGACCAACGAGAGGACAACATGAAGATTGCAATTGCAGGAGCCACCGGACAGCTGGGCCAACTGGTTATCAACGCACTATTAGAGCGCGGTGCAGATCCTGCACAACTGGTTGCCCTTGGACGTTCTGAAGAAAAACTCGCTCCTCTGGCGGGCAAGGGTCTGGAGACCCGCGCCGCTGACTACAACGTCGAGGCAAGCCTGGTGTCAGCTCTCGAAGGCGTAGACAAGTTGCTTCTGATTTCAGGTAGCGAAGTTGGCCAGCGCATCACCCAGCATGAGAACGTCATCAACGCTGCCCAGCGCGTGAACGTATCGCTGATTGCTTATACCTCTATTGCCAATGCCCTGACCGGCAACATGAAACTGGCGCAAGAGCATGTGGCTACCGAACAGTTACTGGCGGGCTCCGGCATTGAATACGTCTTGCTACGCAACGGTTGGTACACCGAAAACTACACCGATCAGCTCCTGGGCTACCTCAACAGCGGCGTAGTTCTCGGCGCCGCAGGTAACGGCAGGATCAGCGCCGCCCCACGTGCCGACTACGCAGAAGCAGCCGCAGCGGTATTGCTCTCCGAAGAAAATGAGTCCGGCAAGATCTACGAACTTGGTGGCGACAAGGCCTTCACCCTGAGTCAGCTGGCCGGTGCCGTGGGCGCCGCCGCCGGCCAAGAGGTCAATTACCAGGAAGTTGAACCAGAGAAGCTCGTTGCGATCTACACCGAATCCGGCGTGCCAGCACAGTTTGCAGACATCCTGGTTGATACCGACGTGCAGGTTCGTGACGGTGCCCTGGAAGTGAACTCGGCAGATCTTTCCCAGCTCATTGGCCGTCCAACCGCATCGTTGGGTAAGACCATCAAGGAAGCTCTGGCTCAGTAAACTAACCAGCTGCACCAACGCTGAAGTGGGCAGTGATCCTCGACTGACTAGTCGGGGATCACTGCCCACAGTTCTAACGTCATAACTATAAATATTGTGATCACTTGCGCGGAATTACAACGCTTCTAAAAAGATGGCTCGTGTCACACCCCTAGCGCTTCGAGCACTTCCCGTAAATTGACGCATACTTCATCCCCACCTCTTTCAGGAGATCAGAGTATGCAACGATCAAGTTTGCGCGCTTTGGCTGGCGCAACGATTCTTTCTTTGGGACTAGGAGCTTTCACAGTCCTCCCGGCGAGCGCTGACCCAAGGCACACAGAAAAGACCCCGACTGCTACCGGTACCGGAGGCGCAGTAGCTTCCGTGGATCCAGAAGCTTCGGCAGCAGGACTCGAAGTATTGCGTAAGGGTGGCAACGCTGTTGATGCCGCGGTGGCTACCGCTGCAGCCCTAGGTGTCACCGAACCCTACAGCGCTGGCATTGGCGGCGGCGGCTACTTCATGTACTACGACGCGTCCACGGGCAAGGTCAGCACCATCGATGGGCGTGAAACCGCGCCGGCAGCAATACCGCATGATGCCTTCATCGATCCGGCTACCTCAAAGCCCTATAACTTCACCCCCGAACTGGTCACCAGCGGTGTAGCAGTAGGCGTTCCTGGCACCGTGGCCACCTGGCAACGGGCGCTAGATAACTGGGGTTCACAAAGCCTCAAGCAGGTTCTCAAACCGGCAACTCAGGTCGCCTCGCGAGGCTTTGTGGTGGACAAGACCTTCCATGAACAAACTCAAGATAACAAGGAACGCTTTGCTGCTTTCAGCTCAACCAGCGATCTCTTCTTGCCTGAGGGTGATGCCCCAAAGGTAGGCACCATTTTCAAGAATCCAGAGCTGGCCGACACGTACCGGCTGTTGGCAGCCAAGGGTCCAAAAGCTTTCTACCAAGGTGATCTTGCCTCAGAGATTTCCCAGACCGTGCAGGCTCCACCCAAGGTGGAAGATACCAAACTGCCAGTACCCGCTGGCTACGTGAGCACCGAAGATCTTGCCAACTTCAAGGTCGCGGAGCAGGAGCCCACCACGGTGAAATACCGTGGACTAGATGTTTATGGCATGGCCCCATCCTCTAGCGGTGGAACCACCATTGGTGAATCACTGAATATTCTGAGCAATTTTAACCTTGCATCAATGGAACCAGCCGACGCGTTGCACCACTACTTTGAGGCCACCGCGTTGGCTTACGCTGACCGTGGTAAGTATGTGGGAGATCCTGCCTTTGTCGATGTTCCCACCCAAACCTTGACCAGTAAGCTCTTTGGTGCCGACCGTGCGTGCGAAATCGATCCAGAAAAGGCCGCCACTAAGCCGGTGGCTCCGGGTGATGTCGCAAACTTTGATGGTCAGTGCCCAGCAAGTACTGCTGAGCCAGCTAAGGAGCATGACACCGAGAACATCTCCACCACCCATCTGTCGGTGGTTGACCGTTGGGGTAATGCGGTCTCTTACACTCTGACCATTGAACAGACCGGTGGTTCGGGCATGGTAGTTCCAGGCCGTGGGTTCTTGCTGAACAATGAGCTCACCGATTTCTCCACCGTTTATGATCCGCAAGATCCAAACCGTCTTGAACCAGGTAAGCGTCCGCGCTCTTCGATGGCGCCAACGATTGTTTTGCAAGACGGCAAGCCAGTTATGGCCATCGGTTCCCCTGGTGGTTCCACCATCATCACCACGGTGTTGCAGACCCTGCTCAACCGCTACGATCTGGGCATGAGCATCAGTGAGGCGATTGCTGCACCTCGTGCTTCGCAACGCAACACTGCAGCGGTCACCGCGGAACCTGAGTTCATCTCCAAATACGGTTCAGCGATGGAAGCCTTCGGTCATAAGCTCACTCCTGCCGGAGATTCCTTCACCCCGCAGGCAGAAATTGGTGCGGTGGAAGCCGTAGAAATCAATGCTGACGGAACGCTGACGGCGGCAGCCGAACCAGTGCGCCGTGGCGGAGGTTCTGCCCTGGTGCTTGACCCAACCAAGTAAGTTTCTAACGCAAAAGCGTGGAGGCGTTGTTCACTTGAGTGAACAACGCCTCCACGCTTTGTAGCTAGCTAGGCCTTAGGAACTTTAGCTCTTGGCAGCCAAGCGATTGCTGATCTTGTACTTTGCAGCGCGGTGAGTTTCCTTCACGCGGTCCCCGGTACCGAAGAGCTTGTTGCGCAGCGAACCGTCGGCGTACTCACTCTTGTAGGCACCACGAGCCTGTAGCTCAGGAACTACGTACTCAACAACATCTTCGAAGGTTGCCGGGGTCACGGCGTAGGCGAGGTTAAAACCATCAACGTCGGTGTAGTCCACCCAATCAATGAGTTTGTCTGCAACCTCTGGGCCCGAGCCAACGGTGATTGGACCGAAGCCGCCAACACCAACCCATTCAGCAAGCTGACGGATGGTCCATGGGTTGCCGTCATCGCCGCTGGCCTTCTGGAAGGTCTCCACCGAGGACTGGATGGCGTTGGACTTCACGTTGGAACCCAGTGGCTCATCGGGATCCAACTCGGAGAGGTCAACACCCATCCAACCGGAGATCAGTACCTGTGCACCTTCGACGTCCGCGTAGGACTTGTAGTCTTCGTACTTGGCCTGAGCCTTTTCAGAGGTCTCATCGGTGATGATGGTCTGCATGGCGAAAATCTTCACGTCGTAACGGTCGCGGCCAGCAGCCTCAACAGCGTCACGAATCTTGGTGACCGTAGCCTTGAGGATTTCGCGGGTAGGGCTGGTAACAAATACTGCTTCAGCGTTCTGTGAGGCGAACTTGATGCCACGTGAAGAAGCGCCGGCCTGGTAGATCACCGGGGTGCGCTGGGTGGACGGCTCAGTGATAGCAATACCGGGCACCTTAAAGTACTTGCCCTCGTGCTCAATATTGTGCACCTTTTCCGGGTCCGTGTAGATCCCGGTTTCCTTGTTGTTCTGAACCGCGTCATCTTCCCACGAGCCTTCAAGCAACTTGTAGACCACTTCGAGGTATTCGTCGGCGTGGTCATAACGCTCGTCGTGTTCCATCTGGTCTTCTTGGCCCATATTGCGGGCGGCCGAAGGCAAGTAACCGGTGACCACGTTCCAACCCACACGACCATCGGTGAGGTGATCCAAGGTAGCCAGACGACGGGCAAAAGCATATGGGTGCTCATAGGCGGTTCCGGCGGTGACGCCGAAGCCCAAGTTTTCAGTTACTGCAGCCATGGCCGAGACTAGCATCATCGGGTCATTAACCGGTGCCTGTGCGCCCGAGCGCAGTGGGGATTCGTTGGTGCCGTTAAAGACATCGTAGGTACCTAGTACGTCGGCAATAAACAGGCCGTCGAACTTACCCTTTTCTAGCACCTTCGCTAGGTGGGTCCAGTAGCCGATGGTGTTGTACGTTGAGGCTTTGTCATCTGGGTGACGCCACAGACCTGGCGACTGGTGCACCACGCAGTTCATGTCGAATGCGTTGAAGAGAATTTCGCGCTTCGTGCTCATAGGTGTTCTCCTTGCCGTGAATCTGTATTGGTGAAATTAGAAATTAGGCGCTTAGGCGCCGTAGTTTTGGTGGTTGCTGTCTTCGCCGGTGACCAAGAGACGTTGAGGCTGAACCGCATTGATTTCGTAGTCCCCCACGATGCGCGCCTTGTACATGGCCGGGTTGTGGGTGGCGATGGTTCGTGCGTTACGCCAGTGCCGATCTAGGTTGCACACAACGCTGGTTGATGAGGCCCCTAAACCGTCAAAGAGTTTGCTGGTTGCTCCGAGCACCAACGGTTGCACGATGGTCTGGGCGCGGTTAGCCGATAGTTCACAGACCGCGTAGCGTTCCTCGTCGTTCAGTCCTGGGTCTACCAGTGCTGCTTCAACTTCTAGTACTGCGCCAATCACTACCGAGTCGACGGCGAAGGACTCTGCTGAGACTTCGCCGACCAGCTGAAGTACCTGTGGTTCGCGGTAGGCAGGAACGCCTGTGCCGGTGGTGAAGATGCGGGTACGGTTCTGGACCGACTGGCGCAGATCGTTCAGCGCGGCGCGGGCAATACCTGCTTGCACTGCGGTGAGGACCAGCTGGTAGATCGCAGCTTCGGAGTCGTTAGTTGCCTGTGGGATAAAACAGTCCACGGGCACCTGATGGAACTCGGTGGTGCCGGTACCGGTCAGCCCCTGACCAAACCCATCCCAATCGTCAAGGATTTTTACGCCACTGCGTTGGGTGGAAACGACGGCAATCTGCCGGCCAGCCTTTTCTGGATGGGCCACTGCCACTGCGGTCCAGTCGGCAAAGATGGTGCCGGTGCAGTAATACTTTTCACCGTCAACTAGCCAGCGGCCCTCAGACTCGGTGACCTTGGTGTTCAGCGTACCTAGTGCGTTGCCGCCACGTTCGGTGTACGCATTGCCGACAATCTGACCGGCAGCAATACGGGTAACCCACTTGTTGCGCAGCTCTTGATCTTCAAGAATCAGAATGCTCTCCACAAAGGCGATGTGTGCTCGCCAGAGCTGGCCAACATGGGAATCAGCCTCGGAAAGTTCAATCAGCAGGCGGAACACGTCAACCAGACGTGCGCCGTAGCCGCCCTCAGAAACTGGAATGCGCAGCGCACCAAAGCGGTCGCGGTTCAGCAGGCCCACCTGTTCAAAGGGAAGCACGCGGTTGCGATCGCGGTCCCTTGCGGTAGACGCGATCTGCGCGAATACCGGACGGAAAATTTCAGCCAAACGGTCATACTGTTCATCCGCGCCCGGACCGGGTGTGACTTTGAGTAGTTGCCGGGTAGGCAGTTGCTCTTCGAAGTCATCTAGTCCCATGGCGCTAGCCTGCGAAGGATCGCTGAGCTGGTTGAAGTCCAAACCGGAAGAGTTCGGCGACTCGCCAAATGACATTGAAGTCCTCAATTCTTTCCATCGGTCCTGGCGGTAGCACCGTCCCGCGATTCGGGTGGTTGCTGCGGCGTCGTCGAGCCAGATCTCTCAGCCGCTCTGGATGGGTTGTCATTCATTTGTAGCCGTAACAAAGCAATCATTCCAAGCCACGAAGTCACATTTCATTGTTCAGACCAGGTGGCTTGACAGTTGCGTTGCACAGTCAATGACGCGTCATATCGAAGATGACTTGCCAAGAATCCCCAACTATCGATTAAACAGCCTTCTAATGAAATAAATAACGAAATAACCCGCGCATGTGACGTAGTTATCGAAGATTTTTCATGTTACGCAAGATTTGCTTTCAAATCGTTCGAAAGCCTGTAATGGACACGTAACCATCCCGAGCGGCCGAGAGATCTGGCTCAGTGACGCCGCAGCAACCACCTATGGATGACACACTCCATAGGCCGGTGCTACCGCCAGGACCGATGGAGATGATCATGGCTCTTAGCCTTGCACTGCCTCAAGCGCACACCTCGACCGCTTTAGACGTGGAATTCAGCAATATCAACCTGTTGGCCATCTTCGCCAAAAATCACCGACGCCCTGCTCTCGATAGCAGAACGCTGGGCCATTAAACGTTGGACCTAAGAGTTCCCGCTGTCCCAATTCAACTTCGCCAACCAAAAAACACATCAAGGAAATTTTCTGTCATGACCATCGAATCGGCATCCACCTCAACGCTGGCCTCAGAGGAAGCACGCCAAGCATTCTGGGACGAAGCGGCAAACCTCCTCGATTGGGATACCAACTGGCACACCACTAGCCAAATCGTCCCAGCCGACGCAGCTGCCAAGCGTGGTCCAGAAATCTCGTGGTACTTAGGTGGCCAACTCAACGCTGCGGTCAACTGCGCTGACCGCCACGTCGCTGCTGGCCGCGGAGACAAAGTCGCGCTGTACTTTGAAGGCGAACCCGGTGACCGACAGACCGTCACCTACAAAAACCTGCAAGAGCGCATCAGCCAAGCAGCCAATGCATTGGAAGCTCTGGGTGTAGTCAAGGGCGACCGTGTCGTTATCTACCTGCCGGTGTTGATTGAAACTATCGTCATCACCCTGGCCTGCGCGCGCATCGGAGCCATTCATTCATTGGTCTTCGGTGGCTTCTCGGCCGAAGCGCTGAAGTTCCGAGTAGAAGACACCAAGGCCAAAGTACTGGTCACCACCGATGGCCAGTACCGACGTGGCACCACAGTTGCGGTTAAGGCCAATGCCGATCAGGCGGTCTCCGGTGAGAACAATATCGAGAAGGTCTTGGTCATTCGCCGCACCGGCGATGAGATCCCTTGGACCGAAGGCCGTGACGTGTGGTGGCACGAGGCCGTAGAGACCCAGTCCACCGAACATCAGGCACAGTTCTTTGATTCAGAAACGCCGCTGTTCATCATGTACACCTCCGGCACCACTGGCCAACCCAAGGGTTTGGTTCATACCACCGGCGGTTACCTGACCCAGGCAACCGCGAGCTACAACTTGCTCTTCGCCAACCCTGATGCGTCCCAGCGAGACAACGACGTGCACTGGTGCACTGCTGACTTGGCGTGGGTTACCGCGCACACCTACGAGATCTACGGTCCGCTGTCTAACGGCGTCACCCAGGTGATCTACGAGGGTGTGCCCAATGCGCCGCACCCGGGACGACACTTTGAAGTGATTGAACGCTACAAGGTCACCAGTTACTACACCGCACCAACCTTGGTTCGCTCGCTGATGGGTTGGTTCCCAGAAGGTATTCCAGCCAAATACGATCTGTCCACCATCAACATTGGCGGCACCGTGGGCGAGGCTGTTAACCCCGAAGCGTGGAAGTGGTTCCGCGAACAGCTCGGCCGCGACACCACTGCGGGTCTGCCCATGGTTGATACCTGGTGGCAGTCCGAATCCGGAGCTACCATCCTCTCCCCGTTGCCCACCGATGACTACTTCAAGCCAGGGTGCGCCGCTCGCGCCCTGCCCGGAGTCAGCGTAGATATCGTGGATGCTCAGGGGAACAGCGTTGCGCCGAATACCCAAGGCAATATTGTCATCACCCAAACCGGCCCATCAATGGCACGTACGGTCTGGGGCAACCCGGAACGTTATTACACCAGCTATTGGGAGCAGTACGTTCAGCAAGGATGGTTCTTGGCTGGGGACGGTGCTCGCTTTGATGACGATGGAGATATTTTCATTCTTGGCCGCACTGATGACGTGATCAACATTTCTGGTCACCGACTATCCACCATTGAAATTGAATCAGCGTTGGTTACCAACCCAGGCGTGGTGGAAGCTGGCGTTTGCCCGACCCCGGATGCAAAGACCGGTCATGCCGCTACCGCTTTTGTGGTGCCACTGGATAAGTCCCTGATTGCAGAACACCCTGATGAGCAGCTCGCTGCCCGACAGGCAGAATTTATTAGTCAGCTGCGCTCCACGGTAACCACGCAAATTGGGCCGATTGCTAAGCCACGCGATGTGGTGCTGGTTCCAGACGTTCCCAAGACTCGTTCTGGAAAAATCATGCGCCGCTTGCTCACCCAGCTCTTTGAAGGCACCGCTTTGGGTGATACCACCAGCCTGCAAAATGAACCGTGCATCCCTGAAATCAATGCGATCTGCCGGGCACGCAACTAGTTTGGCAGGTAGTCCTGCTTCAGAACACAAAGTGCGTTAACGTAAACAAGCCTCGTCTGGCAATTGCCAGACGAGGCTTGTTTACTGTTTAGCTACGAGCTTCTAGCTACGAGTCCTTGGACTGATCCAATGGTTTCTCATCAGCTTCAGTAACAAATACCTGTGTTGCTTCCCCAGTTGATTCACCAGGCTGTTGTGCCGGCTGAACGATAGGGATTTCGGTGGTCATCAAGCTGAACTGGCTACCTTCATGCCGGTCCACGCCCTGGGTCACCGATTGCTCCAGCACGGTACGTGCCACCTTGCCGCGCAAGATCAGCGGATCTCGGCTCAGGTCCTTCCACAGTGCAACGCACAGTAGCAGCATCACGATCACAAACGGCAGTGCCGAAACGATGGTGATGTTCTTCAGACCATTCAGTGCCTCGGCCGGATGATCACCACCGGCTAGCAACATCACTGCTGCCACAGCACCGGTAGCCACACCCCAGAAGATCACTGCCTTCTTGCTTGGTTCCTCTGCACCACGTTCGCTCAGTGCACCCATCACGATGGATGCCGAGTCAGCGCCGGTGACAAAGAAGATGGCAATCAGCAAGACCGTGACGATCATGAGGATCGTTGCGACCCAACCGGAGACCGGAAGCTTATCGAGCAGGTCGAAGAGGACCAGGTCGAAGTTGATGTCCGGAGCTCCGTCCGCCATCTTGGTCAGCATGTCGCCGGTGTTACCTGCACGCTCTGCACGTTCCTGCAAACCAATGGCGCCGCCGCCGAAGATCGAGAACCAGATCAGCGTTACGGCTGATGGAACCAGAAGAACGCCGGTGACAAACTGACGGATGGTGCGACCGCGCGAGATGCGCGCGATGAACAAGCCTACGAATGGGCTCCATGAGATCCACCAAGCCCAGTAGAAGACGGTCCAGGAGGACAGCCAGCTAGACATGGTGCTGTCACCCGAGGCAGCCGTGCGTGATGCCATCTGCGGCAGGTCACCAATGAAGGCACCTACTGCGTTAGGAATAACGTTCAGGATGAATAGGGTTGGTCCACCGATGAATACGATCAGTGCCAAGATCACTGCCAGAACCATGTTGATGTTCGACAGCCACTGAATGCCACGCTCAATGCCGGAAACGGCCGAGGCAACAAACAGTGCGGTAAGGATAGCGATGATGACTACCAGTACACCGGAGCCAACCTTCTCCATGATTCCAGCGGACTGGATACCGCCGCCGATCTGCAGTGCGCCCAGGCCCAGGGAACAGGCCGAACCGAACAGGGTGGCGATAATAGCCAAGATGTTAATGGTTCGTCCGCCCCAGCCGTGGATGATGCGCTCACCGAAGATCGAGGTGAACATCGCTGAGAATAGCTGTGGGCGTCCCAAACGGAAACTACCGTAGGCCATACCCAAACCAACGATGGCGTACATTGCCCATGGGAACAGCGTCCAGTGGAACAGCGTGGTACCCATGGCGGTGCTTAATGCTGCGTCCGTGGAACCTTCAACAGTTCCTGGTGGAGGCGACATGTAGAAGAACAGTGGTTCTCCTACGCCGTAAAAGACCAGGCCGATACCCATACCGGTAGCAAACATCATGGAGATCCATGAAACAGTGCTGAAGTGTGGTTTTTCGTCGTCCTTGCCTAGTGGGATGCGCCCGAAGTTTTTCGCGGCGACCACAATGACAAAGAGTGCAAAGACCGAGGCTGCAATAACAAACAGCCAACCGGTGTTGGTGATGACCCAGTCAAGGGCTACATCTGAGGCTTTGCCTAGGCCCTCAGGGGTCACAAAACCCCACACAATAAATGCCAGCGCTAAGGCGCCGGCGATACCAAATACCCAATAGTCGGTTCCTGAAACCGAATATTTCTTTGGTCGTCGTTGTCGAGCCGAATGCAGCTCGCCGACGAGGTCTTCAAAAGATTGATCCGTCTGCTCCATTGCGTTCTTCCTTCACTGGTGAGGCTCTGCGGATGAAATCCGGCCGGAGCCCGACAAACAACCGTTCCCGCGGGAAGTGGTTGCCGTGCAGTGTGCTTGATTGCGAATTGCTTATCGGTGTAGATTTACTGATTCCAAATCTAGCGTCAGCGGGCGCTGATTGGTACAGCGACCCTGTGGGAATGACCGGGCAATTTCTCCGGTGACCCGACGCTATTTCTTCTCGGATTCTCACAATAAATCGTAAATAGTCCTTTTTAAGCATGGTCGAACGACACCCATTGGTCAAACCAGAGTGCTGATTTTTCGCGGTTCTTGACCCAAGATGGCCCGTTTTTCGCGCAGTATGCCTAAGGGATTGCAAACCTGTGAGCTCCCTCTCGTGAGCGCAATTCCCCGTGAGAGCCACACCTATTTCTGACTTCCAGGACCCGAATTCTAGCCCTGAGATTCTGGAGCAATTTGCAATTGTGTGGAGCAAGAATTGCCTCATCTGCACACGCTGGGCCCTGATTCAGATCCAGCAGAACATATTCTCCATTCGGAATATTCACTAACCAGCCAGTGAAGTGGCGATTAACCAGCAGGTCTTTGTGACGTAACCTGAAATACATTGCGACTTATCTTGACTCGTTCAAAATAAGCAGGCATGCTGAAGATATGACATCACAGGACGGGATTGAGCAAGTGCTCAAAGCGGCATCCATGCGAGTGACGCAACCGCGCGTTGCTGTCCTCGCAGCAGTTGCAGCAAACCCTCATGGTGACACCGAAACAATTATTTCGGCGGTCCACCGCGAGCACCCCGCAGTGTCACACCAAGCGGTCTACGATTCACTCAAACTCTTCACTAGCTTGGGTGTTATCCGTCAGATTCAGCCACAAGGCCATATTGCGCGCTACGAAACCCGCGTTGGCGATAACCACCATCATGTGGTTTGTCGCCGGTGCGGAAAACTCGCAGACGTCGACTGCGCCGTCGGCGGAGCGCCATGTCTACACGCCTCGGATGATCACGGCTTTAAAATTGACGAAGCCGAAGTCATCTACTGGGGCACCTGCCCCGAATGCCAGGCTGAGCTGATCAACGAGTAACCGCAAGGCCCTTACGCTTTGTCATCGAGCGTTACTTCTCGCGCGATGAGCATCGATCCCTAAACCCAAGAAATCCGGAAGGAAAAGCATATGTCTGAGACAACAGCAGGTCAGTGCCCGGTTGTAGGCAACACTGGTCGAGTACACCCGACCCAGGGCAACGCCAACACCGAGTGGTGGCCAAATAAGCTAAATCTAAAGATCCTTGCAAAAAATCAGGAGGCTACTAACCCTCTGGATGCAGACTTCGATTACATCAAGGCTTTTGAAGCTTTGGATCTGGCAGCGGTCAAGGCTGACCTAGCTGAGCTAATGACCAAGTCTTACGACTGGTGGCCAGCTGACTTCGGTCACTACGGTCCATTCTTAATCCGCATGGCTTGGCACTCCGCCGGCACCTACCGTTCACACGACGGTCGTGGCGGCGGCTCCGCAGGCCAGCAGCGCTTCGCTCCACTGAACTCCTGGCCAGATAACGTGAACCTGGATAAGGCTCGCCGTCTGCTGTGGCCAGTAAAGAAGAAGTACGGCCAGTCGATCTCCTGGGCCGACCTGATGATCCTTGCCGGTAACGTGGCTCTGGAAGATATGGGCTTCAAGACCTTCGGCTTCGCCGGCGGCCGCAAGGACGTTTGGGAATCAGACGACGACGTTTACTGGGGTCCAGAAAAGGTATGGCTGGATAGCGAACGCTACACCGGCGCCCGCAACCTTGAGGCTCCACTGGCTGCAGTCCAGATGGGTCTGATCTACGTCAACCCTGAGGGTCCAGACGGTGTTGCTGACCCACTGGCCTCCGCAGCTGATATTCGCGAAACCTTCCGCCGCATGGGCATGGATGATGAAGAGACTGTCGCCCTGATTGCCGGTGGCCACACCTTCGGTAAGACCCACGGTGCCAGCGCAGAGTCGCACAAGAGTGGCGACCCAGAAGCTTCCCCATTGGAAATGCAGGGCTTGGGCTGGAAGTCTGACTTCGGTACCGGCAGTGGCGATGACACCATCGGTTCCGGTCTGGAAGTTACCTGGACCTACCACCCAACCCGTTGGGATAACGAGTTCTTCCACATCCTCTTCGCTTACGAGTGGGAACTGTTCCACTCTGAGGCCGGCGCACAGCAGTGGCGTCCAAAGGATGGTGGCGGTGCCGACTTGGTTCCTATGGCTCACAACGCTGCAGCTCGCCGAGAACCACGCATGCTCACCAGCGACCTGGCACTGCGCGTAGATCCTGCTTACGAATTGATCTCCCGCGAGTTCAAGGACAACCAGGAAAAGTTCGCTGACGCCTTTGCTCGCGCTTGGTTCAAGCTGACCCACCGCGACATGGGCCCGAAGTCCCGCTACTTCGGTCCAGAGGTTCCAGCAGAAGACCTGCTCTGGCAGGATCCACTGCCAGCTGCACCAGAGACCACCCTGGGCGCTGCAGAGATCTCCTCGCTGAAGGAACTGATCAAGAACTCCGGTCTGAGCGTTCAGCAGCTGGTTTCCACCGCATGGAAGGCAGCGGCAACTTTCCGTTCCTCAGACAAGCGTGGTGGCGCCAACGGTGGCCGCATCCGTCTGGAACCACAGGTTTCCTGGAGCGTGAACCAGCCAGAGCAGCTTAAGATCGTCATCGCGAAGCTGGAAGAAATTGTTGAGAACTTCAACGCCACTTCGTTGGTCAAGGCTTCGTTCGCTGACGTTGTGGTTCTTGCCGGCAACGTAGGTGTTGAGTTGGGCGCTGCAGCTGGCGGTCAGCAGATCGAGGTTCCATTCACCCCGGGCCGTGTTGACGCAACCCAAGAGCAGACCGACGTTGAGCAGTTCGCATGGCTGGAGCCAGTAGCTGACGGTTTCCGTAACTACGACTCAGGCTTCTTGAACCTGCCTTCCGAGTACCTGCTGTTGGATCGCGCTAACCTGCTGGGTCTGACCGCACCGGAAACCGCTGTACTGCTTGGTGGCCTGCGCGTACTGGGCAACAACTGGGATGGCTCGAACACCGGCGTGTTCACCGAGACCCCAGGTGCACTGACCAACGACTTCTTCGCTAACCTGCTGGAACTGGGCCTTGAGTGGACCCCAGATGCAGAAGAGAAGACCTACGCAACCACTGACGGCCGCTGGGTCGGCAGCCGCGTAGACCTAGTCTTCGGCTCGAACTCTGAGCTGCGCGCACTGGCCGAGGTTTACGCTTCGGATGATGCCAAGACCAAGTTCGTCAAGGACTTCGCTGCAGCGTGGGCCAAGCTCATGGATGCAGATCGCTTCGAACTGCGTAAGTAAGCGGTCCTAGGCACATAACTGTGGCCGCCACTTTCCGAATCATTCGGAAGGTGGCGGCCACAGTCGTTTAAGCAGGTAGACCTGAAACAGCGCGCTTACGGAACAGGGTTTCCTAGCTCCCGCAGTTCGGTCTTGTTAGTTTCGCGCGCCCACAGCGCACCGATGACTGCCAGAACAGATGAACCGGCAACGATCCACGCTGCGGGACCCCAGTTCGCGGAGACCCCGCCAACCAATGCAGTGGCGAGCATCGGGGTGAAGCCTGCGCAAAGGATGCCGACCTGCAATCCGATAGCCATTCCTGAATAGCGCACCTTGACATTGAACAGCTCCGAGAACCAGGCCGGGTACACCGAGTTTGA
>CAACWO010000254.1_pt1 | contig 26928 bp, 25 predicted proteins | sample 2275661 | NCBI WGS metagenome assembly CAACWO01 (sample SAMEA5312466, study PRJEB27640) | indoor metagenome | biome: indoor environment; feature: uncontrolled; material: polymer concrete tiles wood | place: Germany | collected 2014-07-07 | reverse complement strand
GCTCGTTGGGATCTGCTGAGCATGATTTCTCCGGTGGGGGTGCGCCATTGGTTCATGCGGTGCAGGATCGTTGCGCGCAGGATGCGGCAGTAGTCGATGTAGGACTGGGTTTCATGGTTGTGCTGGGGGAGTGCTCCCCAGGCTTCTTTGCCGTGCAGGCCTGGTGTGGTGCGCCATTCGAGGGCGTGCTGGATGTCTGAGATTGTCCATCCGGTGGAGAAGAAGGGTTTGAACATGTTAAGCACGTTTTTCTTGGAAAAACGGGCAAAATCTGGCATCCGACGCAAGATTTCAGCGGCAGCCGATAGTCCCTGTCCTCTAGAGCTGATCGTTCTGTGAGCTGGCCACAGTTCGACTGGTCGATCGTCGCTGTGGTGAGTTTGCACGGCGGAGCCGTGCCCAAAAAGTTTTTCAGTGCCGCGTAGCGGCTCATTGTGAGTGTTTTTCTCGCGCGTGCGCGTGTAGGAACTTACTTCGTAAGTGGTTAACCCCCCTACGGGGAGGGGTTCTAAGTTATTTCCACAGGCAGTGTGGTTGGGGGTTTGGTGGGTTGGGCGGGTGGCGGTGGTGTCTGGTGTGTCTTGGGGGCGTAGTCCGAGGCCGATGGGGCGGCAGATGACGTAGACGGGGGCTTCGTTGGTGGCTGGCTGGCCAGCTTTGGCGGCGTATTGTGCGCTGCGGCCGGAGGCGACGATACCGAGGATGCCGTGGGTGCGCAGGAAGCGCAGGGCGTTACCTACGGTGGCGCGGGATACGCGTGCTTTAGAAGCGATGGTGTCCCAGGTGATGCGCACCGTCATGCTCGCGTGGTCGGTGTAGCGCAGGAGGACCCAGAGCACGGCCAGGATATTTCGTCTGCAGTCGGCACGGCGTGCCAGCAGCTCATCCAGGGATCGGGCTGCGCGCCATGCCTGGGCGGTGTGGTCGATTTTCTTGCTGCCGGTCGGGATTGCCCAGGCAATCGCGCGGGGAGAGGTTTCCTGGGCGCGTGAGACACGCTTGATATGCAGGGGTGCGGGGGTGTGGGCGTGTTTGGTGGCCATTGCTTCTTTGGCCGCATTGAACTGGCTTTTCCCCTTGGCAGTGAATCCTTCTGGGGTTTCTGCCTTGATAAACGGGCGGTGCCCCTGGGCAGTATGGGCCAGGATCGCTGCTACGCGGCCGTCTGCCGGGCGGGTGCAGTGACGCGTCGTTGTGGCTTGTATCGCGTCTTGCGGCCCCGTTTCCGGACTGCTGGTGCTTGATTGGATGCGTGAAGGCGCTACTATAGACATATAGGCATTTCTGGTTTTGGAATGTACTGAAGGGAGCGTCCGGCTGGTAACCGGAAGCTTCTGGTCAATCTGGTCTGCGAGACTCGCCAAAGTTATGGCAGATCAGATTCGGATTCTTAGAAAAGGTCGCGCTCAGCGCGGCCTTTTCCGTTTATGGCTTATCGATAGGCAGCTGCCCCTCGGTGTCTTGTGGCGGAATCCAAGTTGGCTTTCCGTCTTTGTCTAGCTCTACAGAACGCATCATCAGCTCAAGAAACGCGGAGTTGGTATACCCCGCTTTTTTTGCCAGAGCAGCAAAATGGTCTTTGACCGGGCGGTCAATTTCCCATCCCACAGATACAGGCTCTTTCATAGAGCCGCGTGGTCGCCTTTTTACGTTCATAGCTTCACCCTACCCCTTAGGCCTAGGGTTAAGCGAGGTGTGACACGCTCGAATTCGAAAGATCAAACACTAGGGTTATACGGAATCGCTGTTCCGTTTTCATCGAACGAAATCGCGAGGTGTCGGTGCCAGCCGCCTAGCCGAAGAAGTCCTGGTGCCTTTCTGTATTTATCGAGTAGGTGGCCTTTGGTATCAACTAAGTACAGGGCTATCAGCCGAACGAGATATTCCAAGACTTTGCTGGAAAGCACGATCACTTCCGGCTCTGGATACTTCCCTTTGTTGTAGTGCTTTGTTGCGTTATAGGTTTTAGCAAGTCCACGGGCAAGACCTACACAGTTCGGGGCAATCTCATTCCAATAGACGTTTAGCACTGCTAAGCAACGGTAGACATACGTTGACGTCGAGGGACCTGGCTTTTTGCCAGGCTTGTAAGTAATTTCTTCCCCAAGTTGTCTGCCTAAAAGCGTTCCGGCTGCTTCGACGGTCATCGACAAAGTGTTGACTTTTTCTTCGGCAAAGACGTTATCGCGTGAAAAGATGCTGACCGCAGGAAAAATGAACTTTGGTCCCCATTGCGCATATTTCCCAGCCCACGCTTGCAGCCCGTCAACGCCGATCTCGTCAAAGTGAGCTAGGGACCAATTAAAATCCTGATTTTTAGGAGTTGGTTGGTCGTGCTCTAGTACCGTGGCCGAGCTTATGAGCGGGGAAAGGGGGTTCCCGAGTACAGTTCCGGCTAAAGACTTCTCAATGACTCGTGCGGAAGAAACCTTATGCTGCCTGAAATGAATGGATCTACCAACGAGCAGGGTCAGCAAGTCACGCACTTTGCTCTGTTCTTTTAAGTGATCTCTAAAGGACCTAGGGGAATCAAAGTTCGATACGAGTACTGTCCCCTCATCAATGTTCAGTCCGTAGCGGCTCTCTTTGTCAGGGTATGAGGTTTTCCATTCGGAAACGATCTGCATGGTTGCTTCTCCTTGGCACCATGTGTCGCTTGCGACTGGTTTAGCCTTGACGTTTAACTCTTTGATAAGCCCTTGATCATCAGTGATGCGTGTGAAGTCTATGGAACGTATCGAAGTCCACTCGGATAACCCATCGATCCTACTGCGTACCTTTTCAAGTAATAGAGGTTGAGATAATTCGCCGTTGTATTCCCCCACCACCAATTCGTTTGGCCGAATCATACCGAGTGACTGATTATTCGAATCTCTATAGCCTTTCCATTGATTGCCAAAGAGTCCGAGGTCTCCATCAACAGTTTGTAGAATCATGTTAGGTGGCACCTGCCGGTCTTTAAACCACTTAGCGACATGCTGAAATTGTGGGACTTCGGGATGCTCGATATATGGAATTTCTAGGACTATCCCACGTTCAGCGTCAATTGTGAGGGTGGCCCCAACATATGGTGTTCCGTCTTCTCCATCTACCAGTAGCCCAGTGACTGAATCTCCACTGAGGAGAGAAGATATATCCATTTGTAGTCCTACCTAGATTCAAGTGAGTGAAATTTGCGTTCGTAGGCTTCGCCAGCCTTTAGCTTATAGTCCTCTTGCTACTGCCGCTCCGGCTGCCAGCCATGCCCGCTGCGTATTTGGACGTAGCGCGTCGTAGCGCAGAATTCCGTCAACGATAGCTGGGTCAAATGGAATAGCTGCTACGTCGCGGGCCAGGGTTTTGTAGCCATCGGCCACGCGCTTCACGTCGGCGGTAGTGGCTTTGGAATCTGCTTGGGTCACCACTGCTACGGCGTTTTGTGCCAGGGCGTTTGCCTTGTCGTTTTGCTGCGCGAGTGCTTCCAGCAGCAGCGCGCCGGCTTCGGCGTGGTCATCACGGGTCGTAGTGGCCACGACAAGTTGGTCAGTGTGGTCGATCATGCGCCGCCACATCGGATCTGACTCGTCGTTTCCTGAGTCAATGAAGATCAGCCGGTAATACTTCGAAGCCACGCGGTGAATTGCGTCCACGTCTTCGGCATCCACGCGCTGTGCGCTGGCCAATTCCATTGGCTTCGAACGCAGCACGTCGAACCGGTCTCGGGTCTGGTGGTGCACAAAATGGGCTAGGTCTGCGGATTGCGCCCCGGTGCCCAGGAGCTTTTCTGATTCAGGTAGCAGCTCCAACAAGGTCGCCTCGTGCGGGCCTTGCTCGGTGCGCCATCCCAGGGTGCCTCGGGTTTGGTTGTTGTCCCAAGCCAGTACACCTGCCCCGCCGTAACGGGCGAAGATCGCACTGAGCAGGACGGTGGTGGGGGTTTTCCCTGCCCCTCCTTTGCCGTTCACAATGGCGATGGTGCGTGGGCCTGGCCAATGCTGGCTCACGGCCTGCACATCTGCACGTTCGGCGCGTTCGTCCTCGCTCGGGGCCATGCGGGTCATGGTGCCGCGCCAGCCTTTGGTGGCTGGTTCTTCGACTTGTTCCTGGGTTAGGAAGCTTTGCCGCGCTTCGCGGCGCGTTGCCGGGGCGCTGTCCTGGGTAGGAGACTTCTTGGCGAAGGGGTTATCCTGGGGAGCTTTAGCTGCCGTCGTTGGCGGCGGCGTGGTTTGTCCTTGGGGTGCTTTTGCTTGCACGGTTTCCATTGCTGGTTCTTCCCCTTCGGCGGTAGGTTCCGTTGAGGCCTGTGCCTCGGACACTGGCTGTTGTGGTGTTTCCTCAGTGTCTTGTGCGGCCGCTTGGTCAATGACTGCTGGTTCGGTGGTGGCCACATGGGTTACTGGGCTATCAGCGCGGCGGCGTGCTGGTTTCTCTCGACGCTGCGGTGGGTTCGTCGTGTCAGGCTCCACGGTGCCATTCGGGTGTACTTTCACAGGCCAAGAGCCTTGGGAATCGTACATGACGGCGCGTACGACGCTGCCTTCTTTCTTTGCGTGGGAGCTGACCAGTTCAACGGTTTGTGCTCGTGCAGCGGCTTCGTTATCTGCCGTGAATTCGTGGGTTTTCCCCTCAATGATCACGGTTGCGCTGCCGTCTGCGTTGACGGTCGCCTTAATGAGTTCTTCGGTGGTGCTCATGGTGTGCTCGCTTTCTTCAAGAGGAAATCGGCTGCGCCTTAAGGGCTTTTATTGGATAGATGAAACGTAGTCGCGGATCTTGTACGGTTCGGTGTCGGTGAAGGTGAAGTAAAACGTCTGTTTCCCTTCGCCGGCCCAGGATTCCCCGTCCTTGGTGACCCATTGCCAGGTGGCGGTGATCGCGACTGTGTCTTGTTCGTGGTGCTCGGTCATGAGTTTCACCGTGGGCTTGCTGGTTGCTTTCTTCTTTGCGGCGGTCAGCCATTCAACGCCTGTTGCGGGCCGCTCCGGGGCAATGACTTCCTTAGCCCGTTCGCTGGTCATGAGCTTTCTGGCGCGCATTTCCGCGGCGGTGCGGTTGAAGGGGTGGAATGTACCTCGTCGCCTTAAAGAACATTTGCGCAACGCCAATCTAACTGGATATACACATTCAAAGGTGACAAAATTCAAACCACCCAAGAACTACACCAAAAAACAAAAAGAAAAGGCTCTGAGAAAGTTAGAAAATGAGACTTTCAAAAAGTATGAGGCGAAATACAAGAGAGACAGTCTGCGAAACAAGATTCGTCCGATCGCCAAGAAAAATGAATGGAAGTACAAGGGGCTAAAAACGGGCCCAGTACGCTTTACTCTCATACCAAATATTGGGGGTGGTGGCATACCGAAGAACCGACGCTAAGGAGATCCATGAAAAATCTTGAAGACTTTCGACCTTGGATGGACAAGAAGTCAACCAAGATCGTCTACCAAGGCACAGGAGAGCAAAAACTTGACCTGTCAGGCATTGTGGATTTCCCTCAAATAACCCGAATTACGACGTACGACGCCAAACGCGTCAAGCTACCAGTGGAACATGACTGGTCCAACCTGAGAACACTGGAATTTTCTTGGGAGCCGCAATGGGCTGAAGTTCTGGAGCAGGGATCAGCGACTTCGATTCTAATCTATCGTCCCACCCAGGATGCTCTTGAATGCTTCAATTGTGCGTTGCCAGCAGCCGAAGATGGGATAAGCTCCCTCAGCTTGTCCACAATCAAACAGGGAGCCATCGATCGTTGGTTCCCACCGGCCTTCAGGGCGAGCTGGGTCAAGATCGTGAACTCCCGAGCCATCGACCTGAGTTTTGCAGGTCCGTTTGAATCGATTGGCTTGCTGGATTTCCGGTATGTGACGAGATTGACTGGTCTTGCCCACTTTACCCAGCAGGGTAAGGTGGGGGCGATTAGGCTAGATAACCCGTTGATCTTGGATCCTGAGGAGTTCTGGGACATCCGGGCTGAATGCATTAACTTCGGAACAGACCGCAAGGAAAATGACGCTTGGCTCGAAGAAATTTGGGAGCAACGACCGGCAGACTGGGAGGACAGGTACTTCATCAAATCCAAATTCGTGAATAAAAAACTTGGCAGAACGAGCTGGGAGGAGTCCTGGCAACTTGACCAGGCCGCTGATGAGAAGGCGATAGCTTATCGTTTCGTGAAAACCATGAATGGGTAGCGAGCCGAAAACGCATTCGCTCTATGTGCTGTCGAGTTTATGAGACGGGCGCATTTGTTCGCATGAAGTCAGCGTGCCGCCTAGTGGCGGCTAGAGGCTGTGCCATGAAAATTGTCAAGCTGTGTGGAGTCACTAAGCTGTTTGCAACATATCAGCTGCAGGTTCCGACGGCAGCGTGCTAAGGACGGGCGGGCGGCCAAAGTCAGCAGGCGCTGACGCAGGAACAACCCAGAGCATCTACTACTCAGCCGGCGCCAACGCCGCGGATGCTGCGTGCGGCAACGTTCCAGAATACGCGGGATACCTGTGCAAGAACACCCCTCAGGGCACTGGCTCGGTGTCGAAGCACCAGACAGGATTCAACATCTATGGTCAACCCGCCACCTTCACCGAAGCATCCACGGGAACCGATAGTGCTAAGCGCACGACAACTCAGACCTACCGCGCTGACGGGCAGGAGCTGAAAACCACGGTTACTACCAGTGGCATCACCACTGTCGCGGTGCCGCCGGTGGAGAAGCTCTATGACGCTACCGGTGTCCAGAACGGAGTAAGGGCCCTGGCTTCGGGCACCTTGCCGCAGTCAGAGGTGAAATGGACTCAGGATTTGTGGGGACGTACCACTTCCTACACAAACTCGCTGGGTGAAACGACCACCACCGAGTACGACGGATTCGGCAACGTTTCGAAGACCGTTTCGCCGGTGTCGACCTCGACCTACAAGTACGGGGCGCTCTCGTCAGACGGCACCGCGGAGTACCAAGGCGTGGTCACGAGCATGACCGTGTCCAATCATGGTGGAAGTGGTACGACGGGCACCTACACAGCGTCCTATGACGGTGACGGCAACATCCTGACCCAGACCATCCCCGGTGGCTTCACCCAGAGGATGGACTACGACGAATCAGGCAAGCAAGTCCGCCTTGCCTACGATGGCCCGCTGAAAGCCGAGGACGGGACAGCGTCGAACGGGACCTGGATCGCGTGGGAACTGAACCGGGATACCACCGGCCTGACTGCCCGCGAGATCGCTGACCTGTGCCATCGTGGTGCAGCAACCGTCCACTACCACCTGCAGCGGCGTGAGCAATATGAACCCGGTTTTCGTGGCAAACATGAAGCAGCTTTGGCCGCACGCGGCAAGAATCGTCCGTCGACTCTTTGGCGCCGGCGCGCCAAAGAAGTCGCGGCCTTTCAATCCGAAAACGGCAGGCTCCCCCGCACCACAGGTAGCCGAACCGAGCGAGCGATGCACGATTGGCTTGCTGAACAGCGCAGGCTTCTCAATGCAGGCGAGCTGCCTCCCTCGAAGGTCCTCCTTTTGCAGGACGTCGCAGGTTGGAGGGCAGACCCGCGCCAGCTCGAGTTAGATGAGCTCTGGAGGACTAGACTCGCCGCGCTCCGCCAATACGTTGTTGAGAACAAATGCCTGCCTCGTTACCGGAAATACGGTTCGGACACAGAACGTTTCCTGGGCGTTTGGCTGCATAACCAGCATCAAAGGCGGTCAAGGGGAATCTTGTCAACTTGGCGGCTTGAAGCTTTGGATAGCGATTTGCCGGGCTGGCGCAGTCGCGCTTAAATACGACCGGAGCGGGAATAATGGCTGGCTTTTTACCTTGTCAGAGCCCACGAGCTACGGCAGCACCGGCTGCGAGCCATGCGCGCTGAGTGTTTGGGCGCAGTGCGTCGTAGCGCAGGATGCCGTCAACAATTGCTGGATCAAATGGAATAGTCGCTACGTCGCGCGCCAGGGTCTTATAGCCATCGGCCACGCGCTTCACGTCGGCTGCGGTGGCCTTTGAATCTGCCTGAGTTACCACTGCTACGGCATTCTGTGCCAGGGCGTGGGCTTTATCGTTTTGCTGCGCCAGGGCTTCAAGCAACAGTGCCCCAGCTTCCGCGTGATCATCACGGGTGGTGGTTGCTACGACAAGCTGATCAGTGTGGTCAATCATGCGCCGCCACATCGGATCTGATTCGTCGTTTCCTGAGTCGATGAAGATCAGCCGGTAGTACTTCGAGGCCACGCGGTGGATTGCGTCCACGTCTTCTGCATCCACGCGCTGGGCGCTGGCCAATTCCATCGGCTTGGAACGCAGCACGTCGAACCGGTCACGAGTCTGGTGGTGCACGAAATGGGCCAGGTCTGCGGACTGCGCCCCGGTGCCCAAGAGCTTTTCTGATTCTGGAAGCAGTTCGAGCAAAGTCGCCTCATGCGGGCCTTGCTCGGTGCGCCAGCCTAGGGTGCCTCGGGTTTGGTTGTTATCCCAGGCCAGCACTCCTGCACCTCCGTAGCGGGCGAAGATTGCGCTGAGCAGTACGGTGGTAGGGGTTTTCCCTGCCCCACCTTTGCCGTTCACAATGGCGATGGTGCGTGGCCCTGGCCAGTGCTGGCTCACAGCTTGCACGTCAGCCCGTTCGGCGCGTTCGTCCTCACTAGGGGCCATGCGGATGCCCATGCGGGTCATGCTTCCGCGCCAGCCCTTGGTGGCAGGTTCTTCGACTTGTTCCTGGGTAAGGAAGCTCTGCCGCGCTTCGCGACGCGTTGCCGGAGCGCTGTCCTGGGTAGGGACGTTTTGGGCAGGAGACTTCTTGGCGAAGGGGTTAGCCTGCAGGCCTTTACCTGCTGTAGCTGGGGGCGGCGTAGTTTGTCCTTGGGGTGCTTCTGCTTGCACGGTTTCCATTGCTGGTTCTTCCCCTTCGACGGTAGGTTCTGCTGAGGCAGGTGCCTCGGACACTTGCAGTTCCGGTGTTTCCTCAGTGTCTTGTGCGGCCGCTTCTTCAATGGCTGCTGGTTCTGCGGTGGCCACATGGGTAACAGGGCTGTCAGCGCGACGGCGGCGAGATGGCTGCTCGCCGCGCTGCGGCGGGGTAGTCGTGTCAGGTTCAACAGTCCCGTTCGGGTGCACCTTCACTGGCCAGGAACCCTGGGTATCGTGCATAACGGCGCGCAAGACGTTGCCGTTTTTCGTTGCGTGAGAACTGACAAGCTCCACGGTTTTTGCGCGTGCAGCGGCTTCATTATCTGCCGTGAATTCGTGGGTTTCCCCCTCGATGATCACGGTTGCGCTGCCGTCTGCGTTGACGGTGGCTTCAATGAGTTCTTCGGTGGTGCTCATGGTGTGCTCGCTTTCTTCGAGAGGAAATCGGCTGCGCCGTAAAGGCTGTTATTGGATTGATGAAACGTAGTCGCGGATCTTGTACGGCTCTTCATCGGTGAAGGTGAAGTAGAAGGTTTGTTTTCCTTCCCCGGCCCAGGACTCTCCATCCTTGGTGACCCATTGCCAGGTGGCCGTGACCGCAACGGTGTTTTCTTCGTGGTGCTCGGTCATCAGCTTCACGGTCGGTTTGCTGGTGGCTTTCTTCTCTGCGGCGTTCAGCCATTCAACACCTGTGGCTGGTCGTTCCGGGGCGATGACTTCTTTGGCGCGTTCTTTGGTCATGAGCTTGCGGGCGCGCATTTCAGCTGCGGTGCGGTTGAAGTCCTTGGTGGGGTCCCAAGTGGTCATGATCGCCGCTGCTTGCTTGGCCAATTCGATTTTGGCCGGATCATCCACAGCTTCCCCGTGCTCGTGGCTGGTGCTCGGAGCCTGGGTGCTGGCAGTTGGTGTCGGCGCAGCCGTCATGGGCGGGGCACTGGTGGGTTCCGCTTCGGTTCCAGCACTGGTGCATCCGGCCATCCCAACAGCGAGTGCCGCAGCCAGGGTGAGGGTGATGAGTTTGGGGTGTTTCATTGGATGTTCACCTTTTGCTGTCGAAGGATCGGTACTGGGTCATAGGTTTTTCCGTTGTTGACCGCTGGACGGTCAAACACGCTGGTTTTCGGGTTGTTGATCTGGAAATGCACATGAATGCCGCTGGAATTGCCGGTCGCGCCGGGTTTCCCTAGCGGCGCGCCTTTCTCCACTATGTCCCCGGTCTTCACCATGAGTGAGTGGTCTTGAGCTTCGTGGAATTCAAAGACGAGATATGGGGCTTCGGTCATTTGGGCGAAGATGTAGTTGCCGTAGGAACCATAGAGCGCGTCCGGGGATCCCACTGAAACATAGGTGATTTTCAGCTCGGTGGGTGCATAGAAGTAAGGTTCAGATCCAGCTAAATCAATACCTTCGTGCTTCAGCAAGAACGGCATGCCCACGCAGCTGGATAGCGGACATGCGCGCGCCCCGTAGGGTGAGGTCACATGTGAGTTCGGCATCGGGTGCGCCCATTCCTCGGGCGACAAGTCGCCAAAGTCGAATCCTCCCGGTGCCTCGCAGGTCGATGAGTAGTCCATCTGTGCGTTGTCCATGATGGTTTGTACGTAGTGGCGGGTTTCCTCGAAGGGTGGGATGCCACCGTATTTTTGGACGTTGCCCGGTCCGGCGTTATAGGCCGCGAGGGTGAACTGGATTTTTTCTTTCTCGTTGCTGGCTAGATCTGCGACGGTATCGCCCAAGTGCTTCATGTAGCGGCCTTGGGCATCTAGTCCAGCAAACGGGTCAAATGGGTCTTGCCCTTTGCCCCATTCAGCCCAGGTGTCGGGCATGAACTGGGCGATGCCCCGTGCACCGACTGGAGAGGAAGCTTTGGGGTTCCATCCGGATTCCTGCTGGATCTGCGCAGCAATGATGCCTATCGGCAATCCCGCAGTCTTAGCTGATTGATCGACTGCTTCCCGGTACTGTTCGGGGATTTTGACTGTGGGTTTTTCGTCGCCTTCAGTCTCGCCGATGGGGGTTCCTTCGATGACGCATGGTGCATTGGGATCAGCTTCTTCGTCGCTTCCCCCGCCCAGAAACAGAATGATCGGGGTGATGACCAGTAGCAGCAGGACACCGAGAATGGCCAGGATGATCTTTGCTCCACCGCCTTGTTCTTCCATGATCGATTCTTCCTACTGCTCGCGGTTGGACCGGTAGACGGTGGTGTTTTCCAACTGGGTGGCGACCAGGTACACAGCGTCATCGGTGACGAGGACTGGGGCGGGATCTTCGGCCCGGTAGTTCGCCCAGGTCTGCGGTTCAGCCTCCGGCTTGCCCAGATCCAGGGTGACTGGCCCGTTGTTGCTGTTCGCGTAGATCAGGTTTCCGTGAATTGCTGACAGGTCAGCCGTAGGAAGTTCTATGAGTGCTGCCTGGTCGCTGTAGCTGATTCCCACGCTTCCGATAGCTGCGGTTTTCGCTTCCCTGTCCACCAGAAGGGTTTCTGCTGCGCTGGGGATGGCGCGCGGCTTGCCGCTAAACAGCATGGAACCGGTCGTGGTGTCCAGGACTCCCATGGCCCGTTCTGTGTCATCCCAGGCCAGCAAGGCGTGGGTATCATCCAGCAGCCAGATGCGGGTCGGGAATTTCGAGATGCCCTTGGGCGCGGTGAAGTTTTTCTCTTTCAGGGTCTTGCCCGTGTTGTCCAGGGTGTAGATTTTGGTGGCGCTGATCGTGGTGATCGTCCCATCGGCTGCTACGTCAAGGACTGTCGATCCGGGTGGGATCATCACATTATGCAGCTTTCCAGCCGGATCGGGAACACGGATATACCAGTCCCCTAAGTCGATGTAGGGGGTGTGGGTGTCCGTGCGCGCAGTCTGCCCAGGTTCCAGAGCAATGCTCGTTGGAGCCACGCTCGGGGTGTCATAGGGCATGGCTACGGGCCATAGGCGCAGTTCGTTGCGCTCAAATGCGGCATAGACTTCCTTGCCGGCCCACGTTCCCTGGTGGATGCTGGCCAGGTTTTCCGGGGCTTTCTCTCCCCGCCACACTGGTTGGCCGGTGGCCGGGTTGCGTCCGGTCACGGTTCCTTCGGGATCGGCGGTGAGCAGCCGGTCAGGGGTGATCAAGTTGACCGTAGCGCCCGTGGTGGTGGGTTGGCTCCATGCTGCGGTCGCTTCGTGCTGCGGCGGCGGTGCTGCTGGGAGGGTCGCACCGACCCCTTGCGGGGTGTAGGCCGGAACGCTGGCGGCGGGCTGGTTCGCTACTACTACTGCGGTGCCGATACCGCCGAGAGTGAGCACCGCTAGGGTACTCACTCCGGCGATCATCAGCCGCTTGTTCCTGCGTTGTATGCGGGCTTTGACCGCTTGTTCGGCTTCTCGCTGCTCGGTGAGGTCTAGGACTTCTCCGGTGGCGGCAATGATCATGTCCCACGCTTGCCCGCTAGACGCGTCGATGGCCCGTGCCCGCACCATACCCAGATTGTGGCTGGCGAGCTTGGCGACGATCGCGTTTTTCCCCGCGTCGATGAAATCTTCGTCATCGAGCACTGGAATTTGTGCCCCGTCCAGAGTCAAGGATTCCCGGTCTTCGCTGATTTGCAGCGTGTAGACCGGGAAGGCCGGGACTTTTTGGGGATCAATGGTCGTCATTTAACTCACTACCCGTAGCTTCCTTGGGTTAGTCGGCGGTTTCGTCGCTTCTCAGCAAAAAGTCTCTTATGTCCTTTTTGCGGTACCGGCGTACTCGTGACCCAATGGACACTGACTTGAGGCCGTATTCGCGGTTCCATTTCAGAACGGTCTGCGCTTTTACGCGCATCACGTCAGCGATCTCCTCGGTCGTTGCCCACTCCGGCAAATCCGCGATGAGATCCTCCACTGCTTCTGGATCGTTCATGGTCACACTCCAAATGTGTATGAATATGAAATCCATGTCAAGCCTGTTATCCATTTTTGCAATACAAAGCGTTAACTTTGAATTTCCCCAATTAATTTATGGCAACACTGTTGACACTGATTTCACTGCGAGTTTATACTAAATGTTAGATCAACTTTTTTTCGTTGATCACTCTACTAAGGAGAACGCACTATGTCTGCCGTGTCGAATCCTTTCGCCCCTTCTAAAAAGCAGGTGACGCAAAACGACGCTTTCGACATCCGAGATGAGCTTATGGGCGATGACCTATTAGTTACCGGTCCAACGAAACCTGGCCTATCGCCAACGCTTGAATCCCCAAGCGAAGCGTGGGCTGTTAGCGATGTTGGGCCTTTTGAAGGTCTTGCTGTCATGGGCCTTCACGGCGGATCTGGCGCAACAACTCTGGCTTTGCTTCTGGGCGATGGCGCATCTGAGGTTGGTCAGTCATGGCCCATCTCGCAGAATGCGTGGACGGGCAGTGCATGGCCGATCCCTGTGATTGCTGTGGCCCGCACCGACCACGCCGGGTTGGCCGCTGCTGACAGTTTCGTCCGTTCCTGGGCGAATGGGCAGCTGACCGGTTCCCAGCTTTCGGCCTTGGTGCTGATCGAGGCCGGGCCGAGCACAAGCGACGCACGGAAGAAAGCGACCAAACGGCTGTTGCGCATGGTTCCCCGTGGTACTCATATCCCTTGGATGGATCCCTGGCTGGATGCCCCGCCAGATCCGGCCCGGTTGCCCGGGCGCATCAAGCGAATCATCAAACTCCTGAACACTCCCACCAAATAGAGAGGCACACAAATGTTGCTGCAAACCCTGGCTTTCGGTATTGATCTGGCCGCCACGATTCCCAACCCGACCCCTGAACAGCCTCCAGGAACTGAAGGCTTCACGACGATCCTGAACTGGATCGCCTGGGCCGTGATCCTGCTCGGCGTGGCCGGGTTCCTCGTTTCAGCCGGTTTCCTGGCCTTCGCTTCCTTCACCGGACGTGAAATCAACGGGTTCAAGGGACTGATCATTTCGTTGATCGTGTGCATCTTGGCCATTAGCGCCGGAGCGATCATCAACGTTTTCGTCTAAACACCGGCGAACCGTCTAAGAGATAGGAAAGATCCTCATGGCCGAAACTGATCCATTAGGCAGAAACTGGAAACTCTGGGGCGGTGTCCTCGCCTTCATCGCTGCGGTGGTGATTGTGGGATTGATATTCTTCCCCCGCAACACCCCGCAGCCAGAAGCGACCCCTACTGACCCGGCACCCTCGGTGCCGGTGGATTCCGCTTCGCCTTCTTCTTCCCCTTCGGCTTCGACTTCTAAGCCCGCTTCTGGCGATTGCCCTGCTTTGAGCACGGATAATTCGTTCCCGAATGAGGCACCGGCCAGTGAGTGGAAACGCCACCCAGCCGGAATGCTGCTGCCGGTAAATGCTGACCACGGGCCAGCGAAGAAGGACGGGGATTTCTGGCGTTGCTTCAGCCACACACCAAGTGGTGCCGTCATGTCCGGGATTACCTTGTTGTTCGATTTTTCCTCGGGTGGGGTTCTTGATGCGGCTGCTGATTCACCCCAAAGAGAGACCCTATTTGAAGAATGGAAGAACGCTGAAACTCCGGCAGAATTTCCTCTCATTTCCGGATTCCGAGTTATGGACAGCTCTGATCAAACCGCGTCCATCGAATATCTTGCACCAGTGGCCGATCAATACGCCTACACGCGCGTAGACGTGCTGTGGGACGAAAAGGCGAATGACTGGCGTCTTGACCTATCGAATGGTGAACCCGCGTGGGATACCACTCTCGATACGAGTTCCTACACCGATTTCAAGTAGGTAATAGCTATGGCAAATGCAGCAAAGTGCGGGCCGCTGGACTTCGGATGCAAATGGGGCGAAGGCATCCAAGATCTGGCTGACGGAGCGATCAAAGAATTCGTGAAGTCCCTGTATGACGGTGCTATGGCATTCGTCGCCCAGGTCTCCACCTTCTGGATCGACACGCCAAGTCCAGATGTGAGCAATACTGCTGTTACAAGCCTTCGTGAAGATATGTCCTGGTATGTAGCGGCATTCGCGGTATTGGGGTTCTTGCTCGGACTCATCAAGCTGGTCATGTCCCAGGACGTGAAAAACAGCCTGATCGGTCTGGCAACTCCGATTGTGAATCTGATTCTGGCCACGACCGCATATGCAACAGGCATAGGGTTGCTTCTCACGGCTTCGGATCAATTCTCGAAATGGATCATCGAACAATCTGTTGATGGGGAAATCAACCTCTCAGAAATGCTCGTCCCCAGTGCAGCACTCATATCGAGTCCAGGGCCAGCATTTTTGCTGTTCATCTTGTTGTTGCTCGGTGCGATCATCAATCTGCTATTCATGTATTTCCGGGACGTGATGTTCTTGATCCTCGCAGCATTCATCGTGGCTTTGGCTGCGGCTAGCGGTTCGGAACAAGGCCGCCAAGCATGGCGTAAAGCCAACGGTTGGCTGGTTGCCCTGTTGCTTTTCAAGCCCGTAGCTGCGGGGATCTACTCTTTGGGCTTCAGGATGCTTGTCCCGCGTTCTGCTGAGGGGCAAGAAGCGTCCCTGACAGAAGCCATGCACTCAACGCTCATTGCCTTGCTAATCCTTCTGCTGGCAGCGCTGGCGTTACCCGCACTAATCAAGTTCATTGTTCCCGCAGCCGGGGCCGGCGCTGGTGCGTTCTCCGGTGGTGCAGCCATTGGTGCTGGTGTCACGCTCGCTGCCGGTGCCGCTGTGTTGGCGGGTACTGGCGGCGCAGCGGGTGCAGCGGCAGCCGGTAAGGGCGCTGCGACAACGACCCAAGGAGCCTCCACCTCAGCCTCTACGGCTGCGGCTGGCAAGGGTGCTGAATCTTCTGCGGTTACTGGAAGTTCCAGCAGCGGTGCTGGAACGACAGGAGGCGGTTCTGGTGCTTCGGACGCAGTGAGCGGTGGTGGCAGTTCCTCCGGTGACAGTTCAGGATCTTCCGGCAGCTCAGGATCTTCCGGTGCAGGATCTTCCGGCAGCGGTTCCAACAGCTCAGGATCTTCCGGTGCAGGATCTTCCGGTAGCGGTTCCAGCAGCTCAGGATCTTCTTCTTCCAGTCCTGGTTCGTCCCCTTCTGGGGCCACTTCTTCTGATTCCGGCAGCTCATCCCAAACCGCAGGATCAACACCAGGCGGAGAGGGCGCAGGAGCAGGAGCACCGTCAACTGGCGGCCCCTCGGACGCTAAAGCACCTAACAAGCTCACCGAGGCGATGCAGAAAATGAACGACGTGAAAGGCATCGCCAACGGTGCAAATCCCAGCAAGCTTGTAGACGAGGACGGCGAATAATCATGGCTACCACTGATGTAAGGATTGAACCGAACACCTTCGGTAACCTCACCGTTCCCCGCCGCTCGGGCCTCCTGGGCCTGTCGATGGGCCAAAGCCTCATGCTGGTGCCCGTTGTTCTCATCGTCATTGTCACCGCAGCTCGCGGCTATATCATGATCGCAGCCATCATCGCGCTGGCCACCATCTTCGGGGCCATGCTGCTGCTGGCCACCAAAAAACAAGGCCGATCAATCTACGGGAGACTCATGCTACGTCTAGCTCAGCGGCAGAAAGTCGCATCCAAAAAGCACGTATACCTTTCCGGCCCCACCGGGTTCACCCCCGATGGCCAAGTACGCCTACCAGGCTTGATGGCCAAGTCGCAATTGACCGAATCCATGGATTCCTACGGCAACCCGTTCGGCCTGATCCGCCTCTCATCCCGTGGCCACCACAATTACTCCGTGGTGCTCGAATGCTTCCCCAACGGGGATAACCTCATTGACCAGGCCGACCTGGATAACCAGGTAGCGCACTGGGCGAACTGGCTGACCCAACGCGGCCTGGATGAGGGAATCCGCGGTGCCTCCGTCACCATCGAATCGTCCCAGGACTCGGGCCTGCGTCTGCAAAAGCTGCTCGCTGATAACCACCGCGAGAACGCTCCCGAATTCGCCCAGCGTGTCGTTGAACGTATCGCGCAGACTGATAACTCCACCGCTCCTGAGGTCGTGGCCCGCATTACCCTCACCTTCGACGGCCGCCGCCTCGATGGGAAGGCCGGGGATCGAGGCATGGAAGAAATGGCCGAGGAAATCGGCAACAAGCTCCCCGGCATCATCTCCGGTCTGGCGAACACCGGGGCCGGAGCGGTACGCCCTAACACCGCCCAGGAAATCATCGACTTCACCCGTGTTGCCTACGACCCGACCACCGCTGTAGCAGTGGAGGAAGCACAAGCCGCTGGCGGCACCGGCCTTGCCTGGGAGGATGCAGGACCGTCCTTCGCCTTGGACGCGTTCGATCACTACCGGCACGACCGTGCGGTGTCCAAGTCCTGGACGATGTATGAAGGGCCGCGCGGCGCATTCATGTCCAACTCGCTCGCCCGACTCACGGCACCCAGCGAGGGGGCGCTACGCAAGCGCGTGACCCTGCTGTACCGTCCGATCCCGGCTGATCAGACCTCCACCGTGGTGGAAAACGAGCAGAAGGATGCAATGTTCTCCGGCTCGCAGCAGCGCGTGTCCGTGCGTGCCCGCCAGCGTTTGGCGGCAGCGCAGAAAACCGCCCAAGAAGAAGCCTTGGGTTCCGGGTTGACCCGCTTCGGGCTAATCATCACCATCAGCGTGAAAGATGAAGCCGAGCTGAAGAAGTTCGACCGCACCGTTCCCGGCTTGGTGTCCCACGCCAAGCTGCGGGTACGCGAAGCGTTGGCGAACCAGGCAGTGACCTTCCAGGCGGGCTTGCCTTTGGGCATGGTGGTACCTGATCACATGATGATCCCCGACGAGATTAAGACGTGGTTCTAATGACTCCGCTAATCCAGAAGAAGCGCCAGCAGCCTAACCCTGAGGATCTGGCCCAGTCCCACAGCCTCACGCTATCCAAGCGCGACGTGGCCCGTTTGGAACGCTCTGCGAAGAAGGCAGCACCCAAACCAGCCAAAGAACCAGGCTTGCTTTCCCGACTGCTGGCTGAGGGCGCCCAATCGCGCTATGTTCCAGGCGATGCAGGGTGGAACCGCCGTGGCGGCGGGCCGGTGAACTACATCGAAAACCCGTTCGAGATTCAAGGTTCAGCGGTGCAGGTGTGCGGGTTCTGGCCCTTCGTCAACGGTGCAGGATTGCCGACCATTGGCGCACCTCTGGGCCGCCATCTGCTACGCAACACGCTCGTGACCGGCGATCCTATTTCCTGGTTCCTCAACGGCATCATTTCTAACCCTTCCGCCTTCATCCTCGGCCAGCCAGGGCTGGGTAAGACCTCTCTGGTGCACCGCCTCTTAGCGGTGCTCTCTGCCTGGGGTGTGGTGCCGATGATCCTGGCCGACTCTAGGCCCGATTACGTGCCGCATATCCGCGCGCTCGGTGGGCAAGTCATTACCTTTTCCCCTGGCCAAGGGCATTTGAATCCCTTGGATCTCGGGCCGCTGGTGGCCAGCCTGAACGAGATTGAGAACGAGAAGGCGCGGGACATTGCAATTCAGGAGATGATCAGCCGTCGCCGCTCGCTCATGGAAGGCATCGCCTCGATGATGCTGGGCCGGCCTCTGAAACCGCACGAGTCCACGTGCCTTTCGGTGGCGATCAATGAGCTTGACCCGAATCTGACCGAGGCACCATTGATCGGGGATCTGGTGGATTTCATTCGTTCCCGGCCCGAGGTGCTGCGCCAAAACGTGCTGGCCTACGATGATGACCACGAATACGACCAGCGCCTTCAAGCGCTGCTGGACGCGTTGATCAATCTTGGCCCTTCCGGCGCGTATGGGGACATGTTCGCCAAGCCTTCGGATGCTCATATCACCCCTGGTGTTCCGGTGGTGTTCGACATTTCCGGCGTGAATGAAAACGATAGTGTTCTGGTCGCTGCCGTGCAGTCCTTGTGCTGGAATCTCGGCTCCGCCACCGTGTCAGCCGAGCAGCATTTGGCCGCTGCGGGCAAGCGCCAGCGCCGCACCTACTTCCTTGTCATGGACGAGCTGTGGCGCATCCTGCGTGCCAGCGATGACATGGTGCACTTCATTGACACCATCACGCGCCTGAACCGTGGGCGCGGCATTGGCCAGGTCATGATCACCCACACCATGAACGACCTCAGGCTGTCCAAAGAGCATCTGACAGCCACCGCGTGGGGGTTCGTGGAGCGCTCCGCAATGGTGTTCCTCGGCGGTCTGGCTCCTTCGGAGATGGGCAACCTTGAAGAAGTGTTCGCCCTGTCCTCCAAGGAAAAAGCGCTCATGACTGATTGGACTGGTGAAGCGGTCGTTGATCCCAAGACCAATAAAGCCTCCCGCCGCCCAGGGGCCGGCCACTTCATCTTGAAAGTGGGTAAGAATCCTGGCACCCCGTTTGTCACCCACCTGACAGACCTTGAATTCCAGATTTCAGATACCAACCGGGCATGGGAAATGGTGAACAAATGATCGGCACAGATCCACGGTCAGGACGCAAGAAGAAGCCAGCAAATGATGATGCACTGTGGATGATTGGCGGCGGCGCCCTTGCCCTGCTCATCCTTGGCGTGGTGTTGTGGACGCTCGGCGCGATCCTAGATCCCAAGGTGGAGAACGCCTCGAATAACCCGGTGCAGATCCTCATGGATCAAGGCCGGGGTTACCTGCCGGTCGGCGGGTTGCAAATTACGGTGTTTGTGATCGGCATGCTACTGCTAATTGCCGTGATCCTCATGTTGGTAGTGGTGTGGCGGCGCAGCCGAGGCACCACCTCGCGGGTGGATCATTTGGCGAAGGAGATGGGTCACGCCAAGGACTTCAAAGCTCTGGAAGAACCAGCGGCCCGTGCCGACGCGGAACGCCTCGGTGCACAGAAAGCCGGAATTGGCTCGCCCTTGGCCATGCTGGTCAACAACCGCAATGCCTTGTTCGCTTCTTATGAGTGGGTGCAGATCTGGTTGATGGGGCCACGTGCCGGTAAGACCTCGTGCGTGTGCGTCCCGCAGATCCTTGAAACCCAAGGCCCGGTGCTGGCCACCTCGAATAAACGAGACATTGTGGATATGACCCGTGGCCCCCGCGCTCGCGTGGGCACCGTCTGGGTGCATGATGTGCAGGGCATCATCGGTGAGGAACCTTCCTGGTGGTGGAATCCGCTGTCTTTCGTGAGCGATATGGAAAGCGCCGAGAAACTTGCTGACGTGTTCCTGGCCTCGGCTACCGATGCCGGGGCAAAGCAGGATGCCTATTTTGAGTCTGACGGTAAGCGGCTGCTATCGCACCTGTTTTTTGCTGCCGCTGTGGGCAAGCGTCCGATTACGGACGTTTTCACGTGGGCACAAGACCCAGAAGATTTCACGGCCCGCGACCTTCTCAAAGCCCAAGGGCACCTCAACTTAGCCCAGTCTCTAGAGCAGATTCAGAAGCTCACCCCGAAGCAGCGTGACGGCGTGTATGGCACGATGCGCCCCTGGGTGAATGTGCTCTCTTATGACAAGGTGGTGCCGTGGATTCGGCACATGGGAATCAATCGGCCCGAGTTTGATCACCGTAAGCTGGCCACCGGCACCGATACCTTATATCTAGTCTCGAAGGAAGGCGGTGGGTCGGCCCGTGCGATCACCGCCGCCCTGGTGATGGCCGTGATGACCGAAGCGGAGAAAACCGCTGCTTTGCAACCTGGTGGCCGATTGAAAACACCTTTAACCGCTGTATTGGATGAGGCCGCGAACGTGGTGCGTTGGCGCGAACTACCCGACGTGTATTCGCACTACGGCTCACGTGGCATCGTCGTTTCCACGTTCTTCCAGTCCTACAGCCAAGGCGTAGAAGCCTACGGTGAGAAGGGCATGAACAAGCTCTGGGGTGCAGCCAATATCCGCGTGGCCGGATCTGGCTTGTCTGACGATAAGTTCTTGCCGTTCTTGGCGCAGCTCGTCGGTGAACGTGACGTGCTCAAACGCTCGTCCAGTTCCAGCAGTAAGAGTGGGCGGTCAGTGTCTAGTTCGATGCAGCGCGAAAAAATCTTGGACGTGGCAGATTTGGCGGCGTTACCTCGGGGGCGGGCAATCCTCACCAGTTCCGGCCTTCCGGCAGGACTGGTGGAGCTACAACATTATTCGTCTAAGCCTTATGGAGAAGATGTGACACTCTCGCAGAAATACTATGAGGGCGTAGCCACAGCTAGCGGTTCCGTTTAACAGAACTGAAAGGAGGGGAGAAGAACCAAATAGGTTCTTCTCCCCTCCTTTATGCGCTCACAGTCATTTCGCCTGCGGGAAGTGACTAGGTGGCGCGTTGTAGACCGGGAATGGTTCGGGCAGCTCTGGGTGCATCACTTTGTCATAAGCGTGGAACGGGCCGTCCTCACTGGTGAGCACGTTCATCAGCGGGTAGAAGTAGTCCCGGAAGTAGACCAACATCGCCTGTACGCCGTCAATCCGTGACTGCTCCCAGTACTCCCACAAAAGCTGAATCAGAGTGTCTGCCTCGGGATAGTCATACCAGTTCGGTGCCCAACGGTGTCCGGCTCCGCCCAACTTGCGCAGATAGTTCGGCAGCGCAAGCTCCTGCAACCAGTGTTCTGCATCCCTAAACATAAACTCCGGCTGCGGATCTTCCGCTGGCTCCTCCGTGGCTGCTTCGGTCGGTTCTTCGTTGAGGCCGCCGAGATCATCATGCTCATCGGGTAAATTCATCGGGACAACCCCTGCTCTTTACTCTGGCCCGGGGACTGTCCCACCAAGAGCTTTGGACGCTTAGCCGCGGTGGCTGTGGAATGTTCGAGCGTAGGCACCGGGGAGATGGAAGGATTCTTCGCTCCCCCGGATTTCTCGCGCCACACCTGCAGAATGCTTTGGGACGCATCACTATGTTGGTTCAACGGCACATTATCTGACTCTCGTGTACCAACCTCTGGCTTCTGCGCGGTGGTGACTTCCTTGGCCTCTGCGGTTTCAGTGTTCTTCTGGTCAAGGTTCTTTTCACCCTCGAACTGTTCAGCTTCTCCCAGATGCGCAGCTTCATTGTCCTTATCTTGCGCCGCGTCCTTTCCACGCTCCACACCTTGTTCTGGTGCGGTCTCCGCTTCCTGGGTAGCTTCTGGCTGATTAGGGTTATTCTCGTGCTCCTGAGAAGCATCCAGGCTTTTAGCTTCGGCGTTGGCTCGTTCCCCGGCAAGATGATCATCCAACGCATCACGCAACGCGTGGTGGCGGTCAACCGCTGAGGACGGGTGATCGTTGTTAATGTCCTCCACGTTGATTCCGTACTGGTTACGGATACGGTCAGCACCAGTCATAAACGCGCGAGCTGCTTCACTACTGGCACCGTGCTTAGTGGCAAGCTCCAAGGAAAGAGTCATGCGGTCGGCAATGGCTTCGGAACCGGCTGCACGCCAGAACTTATCGGAGGCGAAATCTTGGCCAATCATCTGTGCCACGGCACGTTCCTTGGCTTCGCTCATCGATTGTTCCTGGGCGCGCATCGCTGCACGCCGCTGCGATTGCTCAGCAGCTTGCATCCCTGATCCCATGACTGTTCTCAGGATCTGCCCGAAGTCCTGCATAATCTCAGATTCTTCGTGATCGTTCACCGTAGCTCACTCTCCTTTAGCGTTCGTACCCTGCTTCTCGTGGTGTCGTGCCCAGTCCAGTGCCTGCAAGCCCCCGAACGGGTGCTGCGGTACGGGACTGTTCCTGTTCGATCTTGCGCATTTCCGTGCGCACGATGCTCTCCGCGTCGTTGATCAACCGATCTACGCCAGCGGTAAAACGTGGCCGGTCCTTGCGCATGTTGTTCTCCAACATCAGACGGCCCAACCGTCCTGCCTGTTTCGCGACAGCTGCCCAACCGCGACCGTTCCCAGCAGCAAATCGCTGATTCAACCGTGCCGCGTACCGTGCGTTGCCCATGCCTTGTGTGGCGCGTGCATAAGACACTGATAGTTGTTGCAAGGTACCTGGTTTGTTGCGTTCCCACTGCAAAGATAAACGAGCATAAATATTTGCCAAAGTGTCTGGTCCGGTTTTGTGACTCATCATGCGTTCCAATTGCGCCACCGACAACGCGTGTCCCTTAGTGCTGGACTTCATCGCCGGGTTATTGGAGGAATGCAACGAAGCAAGATAAGCGTCCGCAGCCGGTTTCCCTTGCTCACCGAAACGTTGGTTAATGTCCGGCCAACCCAACGTGCGGTCAATCTTTGACGGTGCGTACCAGACTGCTTTGGAATCGGCTTTACCGTGGCCGAAGCTCACCCGGTAACCACGGAGTTCCGTGTTTGATCCTGACTTAAAACTCGGGGCAATGTGAACACCATGATCTTGTGCATGGCGCAAATATTCTTCGGCAGAATTAGCAGTCGCAAGCGCTGCACGCAGACGGCGCTGCAACTCAAACTTATCCGACAGAACCATGCCAGTGCGTTCGGCCCTGGACCGCTCAGCTGGCTTCTCCCCTGCCAGTCCTAGGCCATGCTCTTGGGACTCCAATCGAGGCAACCCATACTCTACTTCTAGCTCACGGCAAGCAACCTGCGCGCGGTGAAAATCATTGTGCGTGCTGGCCTTAGTTCCATCCTCACGAACCATCGACACCACCAAGTGAATATGGTCGTTACCGTTCTTTGATGCGCCATGATGTACCGCAGCCCAGCGTGAGGATTTCGCACCATCGGGGTCTACAAAACCCATCTTCTCAACGAACGAACCGGCGATTTTTCCCCACTGCTCATCAGACACTTTTCCGTGACCAGCATCAACAGCCAAAGAGCAATGCCACACGTGCGAATCCTTAGACCCGACACGAATCTTCTTACCCTTTTCGTCAGTAAGAAAAGCACCAGATTCTTCATCTTTCGCGTACACCGGCTTTTTCACTTCGGTGCCATAAATCTTACGCGGAGCATCCAGAAGCTCGGCAATTTCGAACGCATCGTACTTCGACAATTCGGCACCCGGCGCGTAAGCAAATGTCAATCGATCATCGCCGCCGATCAACCGCTGATTCTCGTGCTCATTTGCGCGTCCTGGGCTGACCAAGTAATTCATCAAACCAGCCATACGGCCACCACGGGTTACGTTCGGAATCATGAGGGTTCACCCACGATCCGCAAAGAATCCAACGCCGCATCAATGCGCGCAACAGTACCCCGCAGATGATCCAACGAAGCGTGCAATTCACCCTGAATTTCGCCGGTCGCATTCGTAGCACGAGCGATCTGGTTGATGTTGTTGCCCGCAGCGGCCAACCCACGCTGCAACTGGAACAACGCCGTCAACAAGTCACGGCGCTCGGTCACAGTTTCACCCTGAAACGCCGACAACGTTGACTCAACCAGCAACCGCTGAACGCTCACGCCAAGTTCATCGGCGTGCACACGTAACGCGGTGTCCTGGGCAACGGAAAGTTTCAACTGACGAACGACCTTACGGCCACCGCCAATGTTCGCCTGACGCTTCCGCTCAGCCACGCTCTTTCCTCCCAGCCCAGTGCAACACCGTTTGAATCAACTGATTCAAGTGTCCCACGCCCGCTGCACGCAGTAAAGCGGCAAGCCGACTTAGCTATGCTAAGTCTATAGCTTGCTCCGCCTCAACGGCGGCGCACTGCACCTCACCAGGGTGCAACGTCCGTTGGCTTCGCAGCGTGACCGCGCTACGCTGGAAGCATCAGACCTTCGCCGGATCGGCCCCGCTGAGACGGTGCAACCCTACTGGAAGGTGCCAGTCATGAGTGACGCAGCAACCCGCATTCTCGAACAGCTCCAAGCGCAGAACGACCTGCGCATGCAAGCCGCCAACGACATCGCCCAAGCAGTTGCCGCCCGCGTAGAATCCGAGCAGCACCTAGAGCAAGCCAAGGCTGCTGAAAAGCAAGCTTTCACCGCCGCACTGAAAAAAGGCTGGACGCAAACCGAGCTGAATAAGATCGGCTCCCCATCCCGTCGCCGGCCTCGCAAAAAAGCCAGCGAAACGACCCCAGCAGCCGAAAACTAAAAGAACGCACAGCAATGGGCCGGTACTCACCTCACGGTGAGTACCGGCCCATTGCTTATCCCTGGTTACGTGGCGAGCCTCCTGCCCACATGTGCACGAAAAAAGCCCTCCCGCTGCGCTGCTTTTTTCGCACACATGATGGACAGCAGGAACCAATCGACCGCCCGCACACAAGCCACAAGCTGCGGTACCTGAGTTCGCTTACGACGGGGGATCGTGGCTCGTGCACGGCCTCTGGAAAATGATTACTGATACGTGATTCCGCGCGGCCAAGTCTTGCAGTTTGATTCCCAGTCCTCCGATGCCTGAGTCTTACACGCTCTGTCCCCCAGTCAAGGGCGCTACGCGTCGCTGCGCGATGGGCTAAATCCCACCCTGGACAGAGGGACAGAGCGTGTAGCGTAGCATTTATCAGAGGACGGGGAAGATCTGTCGGGGACGCCTCAGCGAGAGCACCACAACACCCATGAAACCCCCTGTCTCGTCGTGGCTTCTACTCTCGCATTCGTTACTCGCTAGACGCCGCGAGTGCCCGCGCCACACTACTTTTTCCCACGCCCAGTACCTCGGCTATCTGCACCAACGTCTTACCCTCCTGACGCAGCTTGACCGCCGTTTCAATACGCGCGTCGGTCATCACCGTAGGCCGACCACCGACCCGCCCCTGGCTGCGCGCATGCGCCAGCCCACGCATCGTATTCTCACGAATCGTAGACACCCTCAACTGCGCCATCACCGCCATGATGCCGACAATCGCTTCCCCCATCGGCGTGGACGTATCAACATCCAAAAACGGCTCAGACAAACTCTTTAACCGCACCCCACGCTGGCCTAAATCACGGATCGTCTCAATCGCCATGCGTTCAGTGCCCGCCACACGATCCAGGGCACGAATGATCAACGTATCCCCCGACCGCAAATGATCCAAGCACGCCACCCACTGCGGCCGCTCAGTGATCCGGCTGGACTCGCCCCGGTCAACATAAACACGCGTCGCACCAGCGGCGCGCAGCTCCGCTTCCTGCGACTGCGGGTTCTGCTCCCGAGTGCTCACCCTCGCGTAACCAATAACCTCGTTCAACGTTCCATCCCCTGATCTTTGCCGCGCGAAACACCACGCGGAGTATACGGCTTCGCCACGCCAACAGACGGCGAACCAGTTGGGCCTCGCCCCGGCGCATAAGCAATATTCGGATTCCTCACCCTGACACGCTCTGCACCGGCCTCGGAGCTAGCCGAGGCCGGGGCACGCTCAACTGCGATCTTCGTAAACACCGGTACCAAAGACTCAGGAAAAACCGGATAGCTCCCCAGATCCGGGGCACTCATCGCAGAGGCGTTATTCCACTCCAACGGCGACACCCGCGCATAATCCAACGTGAACGCCGACCGCTGTGCCACGTGCTCCATAAACACCTTAGAAGTGCGCCCGTTTCCTTCTCGGAACGGATGAGCCTGATTCAAATGAGCGAAAACATTCGCTGCTGCTTGCCCAAACTCCACCCGATCAAGCTTCGCCCACTCAGTGCCTTGCACCAACCGGGACACATCCCCCAAATAGCGATCAATCTGGTTCGATCCAACATCAGCAAAACCACCCGGTGAACCACCCTTAGACATGTTCACACGGCGGTACTCCCCCGCCCAATCAAACGCGTCCTGAAACAAATGCGCGTGGATCTGCTGCATGTGCGCAGCATCGAAAGTCTTATCTACCGACGCGACCCCCGCCATGAGCTCGAACTGTCGCGCCTGAACCGCCGCATACTCAAACCTGCGCAACTTATCAGGATCACGCAAACCCTCTTTGTTCCGCAGCGTGCCCTGATCCGGCGGCGGATACAAATACGACTCCCACGAACCGAAAACAGCCATGACCTAGCCTTGCGGGTTCGCCATCGAACGTCGTAGGAACTCCGCCCGGTCAATCACACCCGTCACGAAATTCACCAGGTTAGCCACATCAGTTTGGTTTGGCTCCCAGCCCTCATGCCAAGATGCAGCCAATGACTGAACTACGGCATTGCGCTGCCCTGGTTCCAACCCGGCGAACAACTCCGGCCACCGACGCTCAACATCTAAAACACGATCCACAACACAAAACCCCCCTACATAAATACCTACTATCCATTTTACCCGTTTTCCCAAA
>CAACWO010000230.1_pt1 | contig 29306 bp, 28 predicted proteins | sample 2275661 | NCBI WGS metagenome assembly CAACWO01 (sample SAMEA5312466, study PRJEB27640) | indoor metagenome | biome: indoor environment; feature: uncontrolled; material: polymer concrete tiles wood | place: Germany | collected 2014-07-07 | reverse complement strand
GAGCTGGACACCAGAATCAAGGTGTTAACCAGCGCAAACGGCACGTTGAGTTTGGCAGTTTCATTCGCCCAGAGTTCGGGCGCGGCAGCCCGGAGGCTGAAGTACATGGCGAAGAGGGCGGCGAAGAACATGAGCTCGCTGGAGAGCCACACCATCGTTCCCACCGACACCATGTTTGGGCGGTTCGGCGCATGTGGCGCCGTCGTATTTGGGGCATGAGTCGCAGTTGTCACACTGACATTATGTCTCTAAATGCCCCTCAGATACCAATGCAAAAAGGCGTTGTCGGAGGTTTTTTGGGCCACATAGGGACAACATCCGCGGAAACACGCGGAAGTATCAAGAAAACTCTTTCTACAATTCGTAGAGCTTGAACCGGCGAGTCTGGCGAAACAATCGCTTAAGCAACAGATGCGTGTCCTATTTATCCCTGATCCCTCTAGGGATTTAGCGACTTATGCCACACCATCTGGCTTCACGAATTGGGCTACTACCGGCTAGCTAGATAGGCTTTCATTTGTGTCAACGAGCCTTGAATACGAAAAGTTCCCAACGTGGCCAGATCTTCTGGCTACCCTGATCAGCGGTGGCGATCTCAGTCGCGAACAGGCCGCTTGGGCCATGAATGAGATCATGAGCGGCGAAGCCAGCGATGTTCAAATCGCCGGCTTCCTCGTTGCGTTGCGTTCAAAAGGCGAAACCGTTGCCGAATTGACCGGTTTGGTCGACTCAATGGTGGCCAATGCACGGCCATTAAATATTGACGAACAAACTCTGGACATTGTTGGAACCGGCGGGGATCGTCAGAACACCGTAAATATCTCCACCATGGCCACCCTGGTGTGCGCCGGTGCCGGTATCAACATAGTTAAACACGGCAATCGCGCCTCTTCTTCTTCCTCAGGATCCGCTGATGTTTTGGAAGCTCTAGGCGTTCGCCTCGACGTACCAATCGAGCGCCTTGTAGAGGTGTATGACAAGGTTGGAATTGCGTTCTGCTTTGCCAACGTATTCCACCCCTCGATGCGTCACGTGGCCGGGGCCCGTCGACAATTGCGCATCCCTACCGCGTTTAACTTCATGGGTCCGCTCACCAATCCAGCACTACCTTCAGCTTCTGCGGTCGGCTGTTCGGACCTCGTCATGGCGCCGATCATGGCCGGTGTTCTAGCCAGCCGAGGTTCACGTGGCCTGGTATTCCGCGGAGAGGATGGACTCGACGAGCTGACCACAACATCAGCTAACCAGGTCTGGGAAATACGCGATGGAAAGGTCACCCAGTTTGCCTTTGACGCTGCAGACCTAGGGATCGACCGGGTTACTATCGAGCAGCTACGCGGCGGCGACGCTGTACACAATGCACAGGTTGTAAAGGACATTGTCTCTGGTTCCACTGGTCCAGCGCGCGATGCAGTATTGCTTAATGCAGCAGCCGGCATGGTTGCCTACGACAGCTCTAGCGAGGGCAGCTTCCTTGAACGGATGCGAACTGCCATGGACCGGGCAGCCAATTCTATCGATTCAGGCGCAGCCAAGGCCGTGCTGGAATCATGGTCAAAAACTACTCAGGAGATCGTAGGGGAGTAACCACACCTTCTACATACAAGGACGCCCCTTAGTTGTTTGGTTTACAAACAACTAAGGGGCGTCCTTTGTGCGTTGTGATTAGTCGTCAAGACCCAGGGAGAACGCCGCTTCAAGGTCGTGATCCGAGTAGGCGCGGAAGGCAATATGCGTTTGGGTGCCTCGAATGCCGGGAATCTTGGAGAGCTTATTGGCGATTACTTCAGCCAAATCTTCATGCTTGTGCACCCGAGCCACCGCGATCAGATCCCAGTCACCAGCGACTGAATAAACTTCACTGATCCCGGGAATGGAGGAGATCTGCTGTGCACACTCTGGGATGCTGTCAGTTGCCGTCTGAATCATGACGAATGCGGTGACCATTGCTGCGCCTTTCACTACGTGGTCTCCATCGTGAAGACCCATTACTTAGTTTCAACTCTAGTCGAAAATGAATAATCAGCGAGCCTGCACCGACTCGAATCGAAAGCTCTTTACAGGCTTATAAATTGGTATATCCACTTACAAAGTTATATGATTGTTGCATGATTGTACTTACCATTGACCAGCGGCGTTCCAGATCCTCCGAGGACAAGGTTCAAACACTCATCGAGCAGGCGAACGCCACCGTTGCGGTTGTCCGCCAATTCGAGCGTACCGCTGGTGATGAAGTTCAGGCTGTATTGGATGACGCGTCCGAAGCAATCAGGCTGGCAGTCATGATGGCAGCTTCGGGGGACTGGAGTGTCGGACTAGGTTTCGGCCAAGTGGAGACCCCGCTTCCTAAGGAAACTCGCGCCGGCCGCGGACCTGCCTTTGAATTCGCCCGCGTCGCCGTGGAGCGAGCAAAAAATACCAACGCTCACGTAGCGGTACATGGCCCGTCCCACGAAGCCACTCGACTTGAAGCAGAGCTTCAGCTAACTGCCTGCATCGTTTCCAAGCGACGAGCGACCGCTTGGGAGGCCGGTACTTTGGCTGACGAAGGTCTAACCCAACAGCAAATAGCAAAGGAACTGGGCATCACCCAGCAAGCGGTCTCATCTCGTCTGTCTGCCGCGTTATGGTTTGAAGCTAACCGCATGATGGATGAAGCGGCCAAGTCGCTAACAAGGCAACTGAAAATGCTGGGGGAGTCGTAGATGTTTTGGATCGCGTGGAGCAGCCTTGGACTGGCCACCATTCTTTCCTGCTTGGCTGCCTACTTTGGATCATCTATCGGCAAACGCGCGGGCACGCGAGAATTTCTGGTCGTCGCGGCCGGAATCCTAGCAATCGTTTCCGCTGTCGTTGCGGCCGTAACCGACTCAGTGGCACAGGCCTCAAACGTTCCGGCGTTCTACGTCATCGTCCTGTCCTCAATATTTGCTATCAGCTTCGGTGGACCCTTTACGGAGCTCGTGTTCCGCCTAGCAGCCAAGAATGACTCAACACTTGTTAAAGACGAATCCGACCCATCACCACTACGAGGTGGTTTATGGATCGGACTCTTAGAACGCGCCGCAATTGTTAGTACCCTATGGGCTAGCTGGCCTGAAGGCATCGCTATCGTCATGGCGATCAAGGGGCTGGGACGATTCTCAGAATTGAAGGATCACCGAGCCGCCGAGCAATTCATCCTGGGTACATTTGCCAGCGGGCTGATCGCAGCGGGTTCTTACGGGCTAGGCCTTTTGTTGTTGTGATCGCTTAGCGATCCATGACGTTACCGCGCGACGCCCAATCAAGAAGACCCCGAGGACAATCAGGGTCACAATGACGAACGAGAACGCCGCAGTTTTGCCCATCATGATCCGTACGACCATACCTATGGCTACCGTTCCCAGCCACACGAGAATTCCCGAGGGCCAGAGCTTGTTGATGGTCAGCCAAGGCTTGGACACAAGCGTCATGATGACGTAAGCAATCAGGAACGGCAACGCAGTCAGCAGGATCCCGCCGAGGCCCAAGCCATGTTCATGCTCACGGCGCCCAAGCGTCGCGAAAAGAATAATGAGAACAACGTCAATGACGGCCAGCATCGGCCATTTGCTGAGATTTTGCTTCATACACTCATCTTAGAGTCGTAGCCACTTCGCTAAGAAAGCCATGGCGAAGACTTGCCTGTTGACTCAGACACACGAGACGCGGATTCATTGCGGCTGACTACGGCGCCATACCCGAACCCCACGTCAACTAGCATTAGTAGCATGAAGGCATGGCCGGGCAGCGCGTGGATACAGCAGCATCAGATTGCGCTCTATCTCATTGCTATCCTCGCCGGATGTCTCATTGGGGAAGTAGCACCAAGCTCAGCGTCAGCCTTTTCCTTAGCCGTCAATCCACTTCTTGGCGTCCTAATGTTTTCAACGTTTCTGGGCATTCCATTGCTTGGCCTGCTCGATGGTCTTCGAGACATCAAGTTCATTGGTTCGCTTTTATTGGTGAACTTTGTACTCGTTCCCTGCCTTGTGCTGCTGGTGACCCGGATTATTCATATCGAGACTGCTGTGCTCATCGGTGTTGTGCTGGTGCTGCTGGCTCCTTGTGTTGATTACGTCATCGTCTTTTCTGGCATTGCCGGGGGAGATAACCACAAGCTGCTGGCCGCCGCACCATTGCTGCTCGTGCTGCAGATGCTTTTGATACCTATCTACATGTATCTGATCGTTGGGAAAACGTCGTTGACCGTTTTCACACCGGGTCCATTTCTCCACGCGCTCGTCACGCTAATCCTGCTACCGCTAGCCCTCGCCTGTGCCATGCAACTATTAGCTTCACGATTCAGCTGGGCCGGCCGCGTCGCACCACTTGCCGATTACCTCATGGCGCCAATCATGATGATGACATTACTGGCTGTTATTGCTTCACAATTTCATTCGATTTCATCCCAGCTCGGGGAGTTGCTGACACCGATCTTCGTCTTCGCCTTATTCGCCCTTGTAGCCGGGATCCTCTCAGTACTGACTGGCAAAGCGTTCGGTCTGACTACCCGTTCGCTACGCGCGCTGACATTCAGTGGGGTTACTCGAAACTCTCTCGTTGTGCTCCCGATTGCCCTAGCGTTGCCCGCTGAATTCGCATTGACTTCTTCTGTTGTAGTCACACAGACGCTCGTAGAGCTGATGGCCATGCTGCTGATGATCAAAATAGTTCCTCGAATGATCTAGATGAACGCTTTCATGAACAAATAACTAGCGTTAAACAGGAAGTGACCTGCCTGAACGTCATAACGGCGTTCAGACAGGTCACTTCCTGTTTATCTAGAGGCAATGAGGGCACATTTCATAAATTGTGCGCCATAGTGTCAACTGATGATTAGCTGCGTCCGCCAGGAGGCCCCATGACCAGCATGGAGGAAAACACCCCAACGATGACTACGAACAAGATGACGGCGGTGAGAACTGGACGGGCCACTAACCACCTCATGAGCGAGTCCATCCAGGACTTATCGCCCGGGTGATCCGTGGCGGTAGTGCGCCACTGACCGTCCAATTTACCGTTGCGTTCAAGCCATTTGTCGAAGGGGATAGTTAGGAACGGAACGATGGACGTTGCGGCGGCGCCAAGAATAAGGCGCTTCCTCCAACGTTGGTTCATACCAACAAGAACTGCAGTGGCGATGTAGGACAGGAAGACAAATCCATGAATGAACCCGGCAATTGATACCGGCCAATCACCGACTTTGATTCCGTATTTGAGAATCATGGCCAGAATTAACAGAGTCCAAGTGATCGCTTCTGCACGCGCGACAGTTCTGTATAGAGCGCTAGGTGACATGGTCTGGCGTCAGTCCTTGAAAGATAGGGGAGTACTACTCGAGTTTGAGTTCTCAACAACCTTATCGCGTGAACTCCTCGCCTTTGAATGAGACAAATTTTTTGAATCAAACGACTGTGAGAGATCCCGTCACATAGCTGCCTAGCAACCAACACCTCGAGGCTGAGGTAAGTTCCGGACTGTCTTGGTTATGAGTTCTCAGATTCTCAATCTCGTGCACGTCATTGCAAGTGCAATTAACGTGGAACCGCGAACACATACCCATACGTCGCCGGATCGGTGTTGTCGAGCGTTCGACTCCCAGATTGTGAACTGGCAAGGATCTAGGGTTTCAGTCGCTGGTTCAGCGTTTCGTTTACTGGCGGGCACACACCACTGTCGTAACCGATGAGCTGCCGCACGAATCAAGCGCAGCAAGACCTGCGTTCGTTGGACATGTGCGTATCTAGGTTCACCAACACGTCAGGCAGTCGCGAGGAAGGTATTGAGTGATCGGTGTTTAGATGCTTTATCAACGTTTGAACGCCTAGATGACCCTCAATGGGGAACGGCCAGTTTTCCACTACTTTACATAATGTAGATTATCGGCTTATTGATAACCTGCGCAGAAGTACGTGATCACCCGCCCAGATACATGGATACGACGCTTCGTGAGCAACAAGTTTTTACGCTTCGGAATCCTGTAGTGCGAGCCGATGTCCAGCAAAGTCCACGGTCTGATAAATGAACTGGCGGGTTCGTTCGTCATGCATTGAATAGATTGTGTGTCGACCAACCTTTGACGTTTGCAGAACGTCAGCAGCACGAAGCTTCGTCAAGAACTGACCTGCGACCGTTGGACTCACACCAATTTGCTGAGCCAGTTCTGGTAACGACATGTCACCTCGACACAACACCCACAGCATTTGAAGCCGCAACGGATCAGCCATGGTCTTGAGCACGAGAACACTCATTTCCAATAGATCCCTCGGGATCATTCCTTCTTGTGTCTCCAGGACACCAAAGTCACTGGTCATCGATCTCACCCCTTAGATTCATTCCTTAGGATCATCACCGTTGAGCCGTGGGTGGTAGTCCTTTCGAGTCCGTCCATTATGGTCACGCGCGCCGATAAAGCGATAGGTCTTGCCGAAATTCGCCTAGAGTCTCCGCTCACCCCACTAAACTCGCCAGCACTCCCCTGCATAAATCAACCTGTATGACATAACATAAAGGTAAGTTGACTAGAGATTTTACAGACCCACTGACTTGGTCACGCGCTTTTCACCGATTGGATCGCCACCGTCCGAACCTGCGCAATTGGATGCTAAGCGCGAGGGTGGCAAAATTTAGCTATGCCCGATTCGTTGCCTGATGTTCCCGTGACCGAACTCGGCGTCACCCGTATCCTCCATGCCCTCAACGCTCAAGGAATTGACCTTGACCAAGCGCAACGCGAACTCGTTGGAATCTTGGGACGATTCATTCACGCTGATACCAGCAATGATCGACAGGGCGTATATATCTACGGGCCACCAGGCCGCGGCAAGACACTAATCACCAACACATTTGTCGCGCTTCAATCGTCCAGAACCACCAAGCGATTTCACTTCCATGAGTTCTTTCAGAAACTGAATTCCCCGGTCAATCGAGTCCCGGGTCAGCCGATGGGAGCCATCTTCTCACAAGGACTCGAGCGAGAATTAGCTGGCGTCGAGTTGCTCGTTTTTGACGAATTTCACTGCACCGAACCAGGCGACGCCATGCTCATGGGCAAACTCGTCAAGTATTGCCGTGAGCACGGCATCCGACTGGTCACCACCTCAAACTACGAACCCGAGAAGTTGTTGGATGATGACACCTTCCACCATCTAGTTAAACCAATTATCGAGAACATCCGCTTGAACTTCGAGGTCTTTGAACTCGATAATTCATTGGACTATAGGCTCGTGGACAACGGCCACTCAGGTGAGCGCACCGGATTCCGAGCCGGCTCACTGACCTTACTCCCCCAGGAAATTCTTGCCTCTGAACAGGCCACATGGGTTGAGATTGGTTATGACCGTATCCAAGCCACTGGAGTCGAGGACGACACGATATGGATCAGTTTTGATCAAATGTGCCGCACCCGTCGAAACACCGCTGACTATCTAGAACTCGCCAATAGATACTCGCATTGGCACATCAGTGAGATTCCATCGAGCGACACTATGGCAATGGATGAGGAACGCAGGCTCGCTAACCTCATAGACGTCTTCTACGACAAGGATGTCGAAGTACATCTGTACGCTGAAGATGATTTATCCGGGCTTGGCCACATGCTTCACGACACCGAAAAGGCCCGACTGACTTCCCGTCTAACCCAACTCAAACGCAGCGAACACGAACGGACAAGCGCTTCTCGATGAACACCGACTACACAGCTCAGGAAATCCAAGACCTCGTTAGCGAAGTACTTGAGACAGCGGATGAAAACGGCGTACTGCCGATTGTTCAGCTGGGACATCCAGTTCTTCGACAACGCGCTACCGCCTACAACGGTCAACTTCCAACGCAAATGCTTGAAGAACTTCTCGAGGCGATGCGCCAGACAATGTATGACGCGCCTGGCGTAGGGCTAGCCGCGCCACAGGTTGGAATCCCTCTGCAGATTGCTGTGTTGGAAGATCTTTATCCAATTCCAGAATCCAGCGCGCTAGAACGTGAGCGGGAACCGTTGGAGTACTTTGAAATCTTCAACCCGAGCTTCGTAGCTACCTCTGACCGCCAAGCTGAATTCTTTGAAGGCTGCCTATCCTTCGACGGATTCCAGGGAGTCGTAACCAGGCCGGCAGACATCACTGCCAGCTTCGAAGATCGTGAGGGGAAAGAACAGTCGAGATCCTTTAGCGGATGGCAGGCACGTATCGTTCAGCACGAAACTGACCACCTCTTTGGCACGGTCTATGTAGACAAAGTCGAAACTCGTTCGCTCATCAATGAGAGCGAGCTTTGGCACCATGATGATCTAGATGTCGCTACTGCCCGACGGGTACTAAATTTCTAATGACCAACACCTCAACCACCGCAACCTGTCCTGTCTGCGAGCTAGAGCTGGTCTTCAGTGGCAAACAGCGTAAGACGTTGATCTGTTCAAACGGTCATCGATTTGATGCGGCCAAGCAAGGGTATTTCAACTTCCTTACCGGGAAGGGGACGAACTTCCTTGAAGACACTTCCCCAATGGTTCAGGCACGCGATGCCTTCCAGTCCAAGGGACACTATGCTCCGCTAGCGCAACGACTAGCAGCGCTGATCAACGAGCATCATCACAGCGACGTACTGGAAATCCTCGATGCCGGTGCCGGAACCGGCTACTACTTAGCTGAAATCCTCAAAGCCTCGCCAAGCACTCATCAGGATGCTCTTGCCCTGGATATCTCGCGATACGCGATGCGTCGTGCGGCGAAGGTGCCTGCTACTTTGGCGATGGTTTGGGACGTTTGGCGTAAGCTCCCAACGGCCGACGCATCACGCGATGTCGTGCTTAATTGCTTCGCCCCGCACAATCCTGCTGAGTTCCGCCGGGTATTACGGGCCAATGGATTGTGCCTAGTAGTTACCGGAGAGCCTGGACATCTCCAAGAAGTCATTGAGCCGCTAGGCATGCTTTCTGTTGCCGAGGGAAAGCAAGAATCCCTGACTGAAAAGTTCGGCTCCGAACAGCTGCGCCATATCGCATCCGAAAATCTGAGCTACACGATGAGCTTGGATTCTTCAGACCTATTCAACCTGGCCTTCATGGGACCGGCAGGCCACCATCTGTCCCCCGATACGTTGCGAGACAAAGCTGAAGCGTTGGGCACTCAAGAAGTCACCGCATCCTTTGGAGTACACATTTTCGCTCCGAGCGCCTAGAAGATACCCCAAAATGACTACTCATTTATGGGAGCGTGTACGGCAGAATATAAGAAAGGCCAAAGCTTCTGGTCCTTGTCTTATGAGAAATTAGGTGGATTCCATGACTACAGCGGAATGGATCATAAGTAACGCGTGGGTCATTTGGCTCGCGCTGTTCTTGCTGCTGGCCATCATCGAGATGCTCTCTCTAGATCTCTACTTCATCATGCTTGGCGTCGGAGCCCTCGGCGGTGTCACTGTTGCACTGCTTAGTGGCCCGTTGTGGTTGCAGGTAGTTGTTTTCTGCCTTGTTTCTCTCCTCATGATTTTGCTCGTTCGCCCCATCGCGATGAAACACATAAAAAAGTCACCTGTCGGTTATCGAACCAACATCGAACGACTTATCGGTGCGGACGCTCTCATCCTTGAACCAACTTCGCGCCTGTCAGGTTCGGCAAAAATTCAAGGTGAAACCTGGACGGCACGGGCAGAACCAAGTGTGCCGACAATGTCGCCTGGTACCTATGCCGTAGTTTCACGTATTGACGGAGCAACCGCCTTCCTGACGTCGAAGCCCGCTGATCAAGCGGACGTCTAGAGCTAGCTCAACTGCTATTTACCACTCATCACCCAGCACAATGAAAGTGAGTATGACCATGAATAACAATGGTTTTGGCTTGTCTGTTGTGCTTGTCGTTTTGGCAATCTTCGTGATTGTCGTTCTATTGCGCAGCGTACGAATCGTGCCTCAGGCACGAGCTGGCATTGTGGAACGTCTCGGCAAGTACAACCGCACTTTGAACCCCGGCTTGACGATTCTGATCCCATTTGTGGATCGCCTCTTGCCCCTGCTGGACCTGCGCGAGCAGGTTGTTTCGTTCCCACCACAGCCGGTGATCACCGAAGATAACCTGGTTGTCTCCATTGATACCGTGGTCTACTTCCAGATCACCGAGGCACGTGCAGCTACGTACGAAATCGCCAACTACATCCAGGCTGTCGAGCAGCTTACGACCACAACGTTGCGTAACGTGGTCGGCGGCTTGAACTTGGAACAGGCGCTAACCAGCCGAGACCAGATCAATGGTCAGCTTCGCGGCGTGTTGGATGAAGCTACCGGCAAGTGGGGCATCCGTGTTTCCCGCGTTGAGCTGAAGGCTATCGATCCTCCCCTGTCGATCCAGGACTCCATGGAAAAGCAGATGCGTGCAGAGCGTGACCGCCGTGCTGCGATTTTGACCGCTGAAGGTACCAAGCAGTCCTCGATCCTTACCGCCGAAGGTCAGCGTCAGGCTGAGATCCTCCGAGCCGAAGGTGACGCGCAGTCCTCCATCCTTCGTGCTGATGGTGAAGCTCAGGCTATTCAGAAGGTCTTCGACGCAATCCACGCGGGCCGTCCGGATCAAGAGTTGCTGGCTTACCAGTACCTGCAGACCCTGCCCAAGCTTGCCGAAGGTACCTCAAACACCTTGTGGGTTATCCCAAGTGAGCTCACCGAGGCCTTGAAGGGCATCGGCGGAGCTTTAGGTGGAAACGGTGCTGCTTCAGCTCCGACTCCCCCAGCTGCCCCACGCACTGACGTGTAGTAGTAACAGCTTAAATAACTAGATCGCGCTCTGCGGCGAGGTGCATGCTTTGCGCCTCGCCGCAGACGCGTATAATGGATGTTTTGGTACTTAGTGAAAGTCAGCTGCTTGTCGGCTGGAATTATTTCCGGATATCAAACGTTGGTACGTGTAGCGAATTCTTTAAACATCGCGGAGGAAAAAACATGAGCGATCGCAGCCTACGAGGCATGCGCCTGGGTGCACAGAGCATGGAATCTGAGGCAGGTGTGGAGCCGGCTGCCCGTCAGCGCGTGGAATACCGTACCGAGGACGGCGAGACCGTCTTCGTTGTCTTTGCAGCAGAAGCTGAAATTCCAGCCGTTTGGCACACCAAAACGGGCAAGGAAGCCAAGCTTGTCCACGGCGAAGCTAGGGCAGAAGAAGCTAGCAACGAAAAGCCAGTTCGTACCCACTGGGACATGCTCCTCGAGCGTCGCAGTGAAGAAGAGCTGGAAAAGACTCTGGCAGACCGCCTGACGCAGCTTCGCGCTGCTCGCGGGGAATCAGCCTAACTTCTCCCCCAGCAACGGACACCGTCGAGTACAGCGTCCGTTTCAGAATCGTTTGAGGGGCCGGTGCCGCAACTAATAGTTGCAGCACCGGCCCCTCAGATGTTTCTAGCACTCACAATGCGCTGTGCTTAAAAGAAAATGGTGCGCACCCGTTACCCGGGCGCGCACCAACTTCTACAAATTTACTTCTTTGAGGTGAGCTTCTTCCAGCGTGCACCCATGCCCCAGCGAGTCACGTTCCACATTGCTTCAAAAACAATATTGCCGCTCATCTTCGAAGCGCCAAGTTCACGCTCAACGAAGGTTACTGGAACCTCAACGATTCTCTTGCGCAGCATGGCTACGCGGAAAGTCATATCAACCTGGAAGCCGTAGCCACGTGATTCGACGGCGTCAAAGTCAATGGCTTCAAGCGTCTCACGCTTGAAGGCTCGGTAGCCTGCGGTAATGTCACGCAGTGGCAAACCAAGCATGGTGCGGGAGTAGAAGCTACCACCACGGGAAATGATCTTACGCAGCAGTGGCCAGTTCACAACCTCTCCACCCTTGACCCAACGCGAACCGATCACCAGGTCTGCGCCAGCGGCGCTTGCTTCGAGCAGGCGCGGAAGTTGCTCAGGCATGTGCGAGCCGTCAGCATCCATCTCGACAAAAACGTCGTAGTCGCGAGCCAAGGCCCATTCGAAACCAGCGATGTAGGCAGCGCCCAAACCGTCCTTGCCCGTACGGTGCAGCACATGGATGTTTGCGTCATCAGTTGACATCTTGTCGGCTAGTTCACCGGTGCCATCAGGTGAATTGTCGTCGACGATCAATACATCCGAATCCGGAACGGCGGACCGCAACCGTCCTACTGTTAGCGGGAGCGACTCCAGCTCGTTATAGGTCGGGATGATGGTAATGACGCGCACTCGGCGGCACCTTTCTGGGTATGCAACAAGAATGTTCTCCCTGCCCGGCAGCTGAGACAAAACATTGTCAGATATTGCTACGGATAGAGATAGTCCAAACTCAAAGTATAGTCATCAATTGCTCGTGAAGCCGGCGTAGACACTGGATTAAACAGCGATCCTCAGTGACTTCGGCCCTATCTCGCGCGCCATAGGCACGCAAAATGTTATCTAAGGTCACTGAGGATCGTTGTTCAACTTGCGTCGTATCGAACGCAATGCTTGTGCATCACGAAGAGGCGCTTAGTTCAGCCTAGTGGTTACCCCACCCACACTGTCAACCGTCTAATGACTTCAGTCTTTATCTAGACGACTCAAGTCAACGTAGGTTTCCTAAAAATGTTAAGGCTGAAGTCAAAGTTTTACTTTAAGCTAATTTTGAGTTTCGAGGTTGTCAAAAATCGTCACGCCGGCACGCACCGTACGCAGGCACTCAGGGATTTCCTCGTCCACTACCGGCAGCATAGGCGTACCAGCGCGGGCATCTGTGCTCCACGAACTAATGCGAACGTCCGGGGTCTGCACGGCCAGTTCTGATGCGGTCCACACGGCGAAGGTTGCTTGCGCGCCAATGGCTAGTTGTCCGGCCAACGGGTTCATCTCCCCCATCGCACGATACGTGGATCGAGTCTGGGCAAGGAATGCTGCACGAGCCGAAACCCGTCCCTGGGTGTTAGACATATTCATGGCCGCGCGCACCACCTGCCAACCGTCAACCTCGGTGACTGGTGCATCAGAGCCAAGGACCATGGGAACGCCGGCAGAAAGCATTGCCGAGAGGTTATTCATGGACTCGGCGCGCTGCCCCAGCCTCTGAGCGTACATGCCGTTCGAACCACCCCAAGCGTGATCGAAAACTGGCTGCATGGACACGGTGATCGCATACTGCAGCAGTCGCTGACGCGTAACATCATCAACCATTTCGACGTGCTCCAGGCGGTGCCGGGCCATCTGGAGTTTAGGAACACCGATTTCTTGTGCGGCCAGATCAAATCCGTCCAGCACCTCATCCAGTGCACCATCACCAATAACGTGGAAGGAAGCCTGGATACCTCGGCTGCTACAAGCCACAAGGTGAGCGGCGATTTCTTCCTTGTTTAGGTACAGCGTGCCGCGTTCCCCGGCCTTGTCGCTGTAGTCTTCGCGCAGGTAGGCGGTGTGGCTACCTAGTGAGCCATCAACTTTCAGGTCCCCACCAATACCTAGCAAACGTCCCTTAGGGAACGAGCTGAAGAGCTCGTCTGCGGTGTCTGCGTCACTAACAGCTTCGCCCCAGAAGGCATAAACCTGCGGAAGCTTTGGCTGGTTATCGGCCAGTAGCTGATCTAGGGCAGCGCGACCCTCAAGGTGCGGGGCAGCCATCTCCACGACGGTGGCAAAACCACGCGATGCATAGTGTGCCAGTGCCAAACGCTGGAATTCATGATCCGCTTTTTGTGCCTTGGCAATCGCCAAACGTACGTCGTCGTGATCAGCTCCGGCTACCACGCCTGGCTTCAGGTGACCCAGCCCAAGGAAATCAAGCAGTTCCCGGTTGACCAAGGCACTGTGAACATCACGGCGCGAAAGATAGTAGGCACGACCGTCGGCGGCGCTGGTGAGGTCGTTAGCCTCTGGCAGAGTTTGGTCTTCCCAATCGGAATTGTCCCAACCCTGCGCAAGAACTACCTTGCTGGATTTCTGACCCTGAACGGCAACCAAGGACAGCAAAGAGCTTGCCGAAGTTGCTGAACTTAAGTCAGCACCCGAAAGAGTGCGTCCTAAGGCGGCCAGGTGGGTGTGGGACTCAACGAAGGCCGGAGTCACCAATGCGCCTCGCAGGTCGATGACCTCATCGACATTCTCGGCGTGGCGGTCTGCTGCGTCCTCACCGCCAAGCCATGAAATAGTGTCGCCATCTACAACAATGGCGGTCGCAAACGGATCCGCGGCTGAATAAACTGCCCCGTTTCGGTACAGTGTTTTTGCCATCAGTGTGCTCCCTTTTCTTGTGCACCGATTAGTAAGTTTTGATTCGCCTAAACCGCGTGGGTATTAGGCCAAGACATTTGAGTAGGCCACAACTCCGCGCTTGACCTGGTCGACAGCCTTATAGGCATTGCGCACAAGCATCGGAGGCAACTCAGGGTTCTTGGCAAACTGATCCAGGGTGTCGATGACCTGTTTTGCCCAGCGTACAAAGTCCCCGGGCGCCATATCTGTGCCACGCAATGCGCTGTTCAAGCTTGCTCCTCTGGCCCACTTGTACATTGGCCAGATCAAGCCCGACTCAGGTGGCGCAGTTGGATCAAGGCTTAATGCTTCCTCTGCGTCAGAGAGCTCGCCCCAAATCTTGATCGTGCTATTCCAGATGTCCGCGATCTTGTCGGTAGGCATCTTTGGATCTGCACGGTCCCCGTCACGACGTGCCTGATAGACCAAGCTGGCTACCACTGCGCACAATTCGTCAGAGTTGAGCTTGGTGAGCTTGCCGGTTTCTAGGATCTGGCTGGTTAGCAAGTCTCGATCGCCGTAGATCCTTCGCAAACGCCGGCCGGAATCAGTCAGCGTGAAACCTTCATCATCTTCATCAGGAGTAAGATATTCGAACTGCTCCAGAACCTTGCAGACCTTGTCGAATTCCGTAGCAATGGTATTGGTCCGCCCGCGGATCGCTCGACGAGCTTTCTCAGTATCCTTTTTCAGCTTCCAATACCGGTCAGCCCAACGCATGTGCTGGTCTTTCTCGGAGCACGAATGGCAAGGATGATCTTTGAGCTGTAGACGCAGCTCATTGATTTCGCGCTCGGTTGAGTCCGCACCTTCGTAATTGAACCCCTGCGCATCCAGACGCGGTGGACGTTCCTCATAGACAGCATTGTGCAGGGAGGCCGTTAGATCGCGACGCTCCTTGGGCGTACGTCCGCTGAAACCTTTAGGGATGCGAATCCGAGAAATGATCTCTACCGGACCGGTCAGGTCATCAACGGACAAACGTCGAAGCTGACCTTCTTCGGTGAGAACGGTGTGGCGCGGGTTGTACATGGCGGTATCAAGTTCGATCACTACGGCTCGGCCGAATCGACGGCCACCTGGCAGATCTACCACATCACCGCGCATTACTGCCTGCAAGGAGCGTTCGGCAGCTGAGCGTCGCTCGGTGCGCCTGCTCTTTGCGGCGTTCTTTTCCATGGTGGCTAAATTGCGCTGTAACTTCAGATATTCCGTGAAGTCGCCCAAATGGCATTCCATGGACTTGGCGTAGCCGGCCAGTGACTCTTCCTTGGAGCGGACCTGTCGTGCCATGCCAACCACCGAACGGTCGGCTTGGTACTGTGCAAAGGACGATTCCAAGATTTGTCGTGTTTGTTCGCGTCCAAACTGCGCCAGCAGGTTGGTGGACATGTTGTAGGTCGGGCGGAACGAAGAATTCAGTGGATAAGTACGCTTTGAGGCCAGACCTGCGAGGGATTCTGGTTCAAGCTCCGGATTCCATACAACGATGGAGTGGCCTTCTACGTCGATACCGCGACGTCCTGCACGCCCGGTGAGCTGGGTGTATTCGCCGGAAGAAATTTGTACGTGGGATTCACCGTTGAACTTGACTAGCTTTTCCAAGACCACTGAACGGGCTGGCATGTTCACGCCTAGCGCCAAGGTTTCGGTAGCGAATACAACCTTGATGAGGTTTCGTGCAAAGAGGTCTTCCACGATCTCTTTGAAGATCGGCAGTAGTCCGGCGTGGTGTGAAGCGAAGCCTCGAACCAGACCATCTCGCCAGGCCCAAAATTCGAGAACGTCGAGGTCCTCGCTCGGAATCCGATACGAGACTTCTTCGAGCGCCTGCGCAATTTCTGCTGCTTCTTCATTAGTCGTCAGGCGAAGGTCGGCCATGGCGCACTGTTGCACAGCCATATCGCAGCCCTTGCGAGAGAAAATGAAGAAGATCGCTGGAAGCAATGATGCACGGTCTAACTTGCCAATAACCGAGGGACGGTTGACTCTTTGGCCGAAGCCAGAACCACGCTGCGGTCCTCGACTGCCTTTTCCGCGGCCGCGCTGAACGCGTCCACCGGAATTGTGGGTACGGACCAATTTGCGCAGTTCAGGGTTAACGCTGGCCTTCGCTTCGCCTTCTGCCACCTTGTCGAAGGAAACGTCTTCGGCAAATAGGTCAACTACGTTGGAGCCCACCATGACGTGTTGGAACAGCGGAACAGGTCGGTGCTCCGAAACGATAATGTCGGTCTGTCCACGCACGGTATCTAGCCATCCACCAAATTCTTCGGCGTTGGAGACAGTGGCTGACAGGGAGATGATTTGCACGTTCGAGGGAAGGTGAATGATCACTTCTTCCCACACCGCGCCACGGAATTTATCCGCTAGGTAATGGACTTCGTCCATGATGACGTAGCCAAGACCGTCCAGTGTCTGAGAGTCGGCGTAAAGCATGTTACGCAAGACTTCAGTGGTCATGACGACAATCTGAGCTTCAGAATTGATTGAGGTATCACCGGTGAGCAGGCCAACGCTTTGCGCACCATAACGATTGACCAGTTCCGAATATTTCTGGTTGCTCAGGGCTTTGATCGGGGTGGTGTAAAAGGCTTTACGGTTTTCCCGCAATGCCTGGAAGATGGCAAATTCACCGACTACGGTTTTGCCGGCACCGGTTGGCGCAGCAACAAGAACGCTGTGCCCCTCGGTGACCTTTTGGCAGGATTCGGCTTGGAATGGATCCAATTCGAAAGAGATGCTGGCACGAAAATCAGGTAATGCAGTGCCCTGCTCGACCTGCCGTGTCTTGGAAATCGCGTATCGTTCCGCGGGTGAAGTCACTTGTGGCCGTTCTCTTTCTCGCCGATGAATTACAGCTGTGAGTTGGGTTCGTCGAGAGGACTAGGTTCTTGGATGTTCGAGGAATTTCCCTGCGCCATCCGCTCGTTTTCAGCGTCTAACGCCGCTTGCTTCTTGGCACGCTTCTTATCGTTGAAGTGACAGAAGACCGTAGCTGCTGCAAAGGTCAAGAAGAGCGGACCGGCCAAAGCGAACATCGTAATCGCGTCGCCACCAGGAGCAGCCATTGCGGCGACCAAGGCAATCAGGAAGACAGTGATACGCCAGTTCTTCAGAATGACCTTGGCCGGCAGCACGCCTACCAAGTTCAGTCCAACCATCAGCACGGGCACAAGCATTGCGCAACCGAAAGCGAGCAGAAGCCGAATAATGAACGGCAAATACTCGTTGATGTTGATCAGGTTAAGCGAGTTCTCCGGAGCCAGGCTGATGAAGAAGTGCAGTGCGAATGGCAGCACAAAATAAGCCATCGCAACGCCGCCGATAAATAGCGGAACCGAGACTGCGACGAAGCTGTAACTGAGGCGTCGCTCGTTCTTTTTTAGACCTGGAACGATAAACGCCCAGAGCTGATAGAGCCAGACCGGCGATGAGATCAGAATTCCGACGAACAGCGCAACCTTGATCATGATGTCGAATGGCGACATCACGGCCGTGAAGTTCACTGACCCGCCAGCGGCCTCAACCGGAGCGATAATCAGCTCAAGAAGCCAGTCGTAAAGGAAGAATCCTGCGACAGTGCCCAGCGTCAATGCGATGAGCGATATAAAAAGGCGGTTCCGGGCTTCAATCAGATGCTCTTTAAGAGACATCCGCCCTTCTTCGTCCTTGACCCGCTTTTTCTTAGTGCGCGGTGTCTTGTCTTTATCTATTGCCACTGAGGAAGTCTACGAGTTGTTCTTTTCGTTTGGATTCTGTTCGTTGACGGTGCCGTCAACAGTCTCAGATTTGGGATCGTCGTCCTTCATCTGGCGCACCTCAGACTTGAAGATGCGAAGCGACTGACCCATCGAGCGAGCCAAACCTGGAAGCTTTGGAGCTCCGAAAAGAAGCAGTGCCAAAACGATAATGACGACTAAGTGCCATCCCTGTAAACCACCCATGTGATTTCCCTTCTCTCAAACTAAAGTCTACGTCAGAACAGGCGAAGATCGCGCATGTTCTGAGCTTGGCCACGTTCTGCACGACGGGTGACCCGACGTACCCGGCGGGCCTCGATCCGTTCGGCCTTACCCATGTTGCGCTGGGCACGAATCTCCTCTGGATCACCGTGCGTCGCGTCGGTGCCGTGAGGATAGCGTCGCGTGTTCTCGGTGTACGCAACGACCGTGCCAGGCTGGCTCAGCCCAGCACTAACATGATCTGCAGCTGCGCCTAAGGCGTCGACTACTGACATGCCGCGTTTGAACAGCCTGAAGCCTGCGAGCACAGCAAGCAGCAACGTCGCCAAAGCTAGAACAGTCCACAACAGGACCCAAAACCACCAAGGAAGCATCTATCAATCCTCATACATTCCGATAGCCTCGTCCAGCCACAGCACAACTTGTTCGCGCGTAGCGTCAGGAGAGACCACAGCCAGTTTACCGCCATGGCGAGCGATCAATGGCGCTGCGACCTGATGATCTGAGAACCGGACGGTGGCCAGATAGCCATTCTCGACCTTACCGGTGGACCATGAAACTGGATGGAACGCCTCAATCACCGGCAGAATATCAGCATCAACATAGAGAATTACCTCTAGATCTTCGGCCTGTGACTGATAGTGAAGCTGCACATCTTGTTGATCATCGTGTCGCGGCGTGACGTCGAACTGTTCATCAAGCGTTTCTGCGCTTAATACTCGATCGACACGGAAAGTTAGCATGCTTTCACGAGTTCGGCACCACGCCCGCAGGTATTGAACTGACCCATCTTCGATCATTCGTACAGGTTCCACGTCGCGCAGTTGGTGAGTTCGAGAACTAGCGGAGTAGTAATCAATGCGAACTACGTTTTGCTTCTTGACGGCCTGAACCAGTTGTTGCGGGATGTCATTCTCACGAGCCTTGGACAGAGCGAAGCCCAACGCGCCGTTCCACCCCTCAAAACGGGCCACCGCCGAATTAACCTTGCCCAGGGCAGAAGCCAGAACATCTTGATGCTCAAACTCTGGGATGCTCGCCAGTGCGTTCAAACCGCCAAGCACGGCAACTGCTTCCATGGGCGCAAGTTTTTGTGGCTCAGCCAGCAGCGCCGCATTGGAAATAGTGACCGTGTCAGACTCTAAATCCCCGTCGTTGACGTTGATCAACTCGTCGTGCTGTCCGTTCGGGACACCACACATCATGATCATGGCCAATTCTTCGCGGATCTTGGCAACGCTCATGGAGTAGCGTGTTGCCAGTTCTTCGATTCCTACCGCACCATGGGCCGCGACATACTGAATCATGTCAATATTTCTCATGACCTGGGTGGTGGTAGTTCCACGCCCGGTTGCCCTGTTGGGGCGGAACTTCGCCTGCGAGTAGCTATCAATCCCCTGCTGTGCGACCTGGGTGGCCCGAGCCGCGCTCAAGCACAGCTGAACCTGCTCCGCTAGGTGCGCCGGTGAGAGGACTTGGACGGCCGGCCCATAAGCGGCAAGTTCTGCGGCAAATGATTGTGGGTCCGAATAGCCAATCTGAAGTTGCGGGTTATCACTGTTCCCGTTCAGCGACTGTGCACGTAGTGGGATCGCCTCATCGCTGTGCAGCTTGATGGTGGCAATATGTCCCGGGTGCTTCAAATCAAAATCTTGCAGCACCTGATTCATCGAAAAATCAACGGGCCGCTGATGATATTCGCTCGTCGTTCCGCTATGCCGGGAATTTGTGAATTTTCCTTGCACTCGTGACAGGCGGAAAACACGGACGTCCTCACGACTGTGATCAAATCCGGTGAAGTACCAGTTACCGTAGCGCTGCCCGATCCCCCAAACATCCACGTTGCGTTCGGTCTGAGTGCCTTGCGAAGAAACGTAAGAGAACTTCAGGGTCTTGCGGTTAAACACCGCCAGCGCACATTCTTTGAAATTTGGTTCGTCCATGGACAAGCGTGGCACCAGCGAGCCCGCGAGCGGAGAAACCGGTGGCGTCGATTCAAGATGTCCGGTGACTCGTGCCGCCGCGTTCAGACCCAGAGCCTGTAGCTTGGTGTCTTTCCATAGGCTCGCAGCCAGGGCAATCATGCCGGCCTCTGCAGGGCTGAATTTCACTGGGGGTAAGAACCAGTCAGTTGTATCTAGGCTGTAGTACGGCACGCCGTCAATAGACTCTTTGTTCAGCTGCAGACCAAAGTCATTGCGAATCTCGTCTTTGAGTCGGTCTAAGGCCTTCTCGCGGGTATCGGCTGAGCCGTCTGGCACGAGGTACTCGCCGATTAGATCGGCGTTGAACTTCCGGGACTTGGTAGCCAGGGCATAGATCAGGCTGGTTAGGCGTTCTGCCTTGCTTGGTCCGCTGGATTGCTTTGTGCTCACGTGCTTAGACTAACCAACTTTCTACCTTACTGAGAGCTTTTAAGACAGCTATGGCCCCGATTGTTATATCGGGGCCATAACAACGTCGTCGAATTACTTGGTTCCGACGAGATCCACTACGAAGATCAATGCTTCATTAGGACCGATGGCACCTGGGGCGCCACGCTCACCGTAGGCAAGGTTGGACGGAATATCCAGGCGGCGACGACCGCCAACCTTCATACCCAGCAGGCCCTGATCCCAACCCTGGATGACCATACCGACTCCAACTGGGAAGTCCAAGGTCTCGCCACGGTTCCATGAGGAATCAAATTCCTCGCCGGTGGACCAGGCAACACCAACATAGTGTGCCTGAACGGTGGTGCCAGGAGTAACTTCAGCGCCGGTTCCCTCGACCAGGTCGGTGATGACCAGTTCTTCAGGAGCGTCGGTGCCTGGGAAGTCGATTTCCGGCTTGGTGCGGTCGTAGTTGCGTTCTCCGAACGACATAGTCACGGCCTTTCTCAGTCGTGGTTAAGACGATTACTTGCTGTCAGCAGCAGTAACTGATTCCAATTCTACGTAAAATACCAGTGGTCCGGTTGGCGAACCGTTGCTCGAGGTATTTCCATAAGCCTTATCGGCTGGGATGGTCAGCAGAACCTTAGAACCGGCCTTCAGACCAGTCATGCCCTCGGTCCAGCCCTTGATCACCTGATCAAGTGAGAATTCGGTGGAATCCTTGCCGAAGTTGCCGTCGAATTCCTTACCGTCTGCCCAGGTAACACCCGAGTACTTGGCCTTGACCTTAGAGGTAGCGGTGGCTGCTTCGCCCTTACCCTCTTCAAGGACGTCTACTGCCAAATCTTTAGGAGCTTCAGTGTCCTTAGGAATGGTGATGGTCGGCTTGTCGTCGGTGACCTTGACGGTAGGAAGCTTGCCTTCCTTCTTCTGCTTGGCGACGTCATCCTTGCTCATGGTGCCGCTGGCAGTGGTGCTGTCTTCAACATGCAAGACGATGATGCGTTCAGCCTTGGCGCCTTCTGCAGGTTCTGCGACCGAACCATCAGCCTGCTGAGTGCCCTCAACGGTGGAGTAAGCGATCCAGTCGCCCACCTTAGAGTCTGACAAACGCTCGTAGAGCTCCGGCATCTGCTCCTTCATCGTGTCATCAACCGTCATGTCGGTCGCTGCACCAGTGAAGTTTTCGCCAGCGGACAACCCGTCAATCGCCTTGTACAGGCCCGACTTGATTGAAACAGTATCGCCAGGGTTAACGTCAGCGCCGTCGCCCTTCTTGATATTTACTGCCTCGTCCTTGTCCGTGACAAATGGAGTATCGAAGGAAACCTCAGGTGCCGTCTTGTCGTCGGCTGCTGGCTTGACCGAAATCTTGGACAAATCTGACGAGGAACCTGAACCGCAAGCTGCTAAGGCTAGAACCGAAGCGGTTGCGCACAATGCCAATACTTTTCGCACGAATCTACTTTCGTTGAAATCAAAAAATGAAAAATTACTCAGATACTCGCTCTGCAAGTATCAAACTCACTGCCTACCACCCTAGGTAGGGTAGCTGTGAAAAGTCTTTCCGCCCGCTGGTTACGCTCGCTGACTCATCAAGTCAATAAGCCTATCCACTTCAGGGTCGTTGACCGCAAATGGATCCTTACACAGCACTATTCCCCCGGGTTCATCCTCATATTTCATGTGAACCCAGTCGGCGCTGTAACGGCGTCCGTTGGCACGTGCTGCGCGAATGAATTTGCTCCGAATCGCAGCGCGTGTCGTTGCAGGTGGGTTCTCCACTGCCTGACGAATCTCGGCATCACTAACCACACTATTGGCCAGTCCCCGGCGTTTAAGCAGGTGGAAAAGACCGCGTGCAGGGTCAATATCGTGATAGGTCAGATTCAGCTGAGCTAGTCGCGAGGATGAAAGCTCCAGAGAGTTCTTCTGAGCGTACCCCGTCAAGAGTTTGTGCTTGATGGCCCAATCAATGTCTTTGTCGATCAATGAATAATTCTGAGTCTCAATGGCGGTCAGTGTCCGCTCCCAGAGCTCAAGAACTGTATCCACTTGATCATGGTGGGCGCCGTGGCGTGCCACAAATTCTTTGACTGACTCAAAAAGGATCCACTGAATTTGCAGTGCAGTCGGCTCGTCGCCACCCATCAGCCTGACGACGGTTTTTCCGTCAAAATCATGGGAAATCTGACGGATCGAACGAATCGGATTTTCAAGGCGAAGGTCATGATAAATTTCGCCAGATTCAATGAGCCGAAGCACAAGATCGGTGGCACCAATCTTAAGCAACTGCGTTGTCTCACTCATGCTTGAATCGCCCACGATGACGTGCAAGCGACGATGGTACTCAGCATCGGCATGTGGCTCGTCACGGGTATTAATGATGGGGCGAGAACGGGTGGTCGCTGAGGACACACCTTCCCACATGTGATCGGCACGTTGAGAAAAGACAAACTTTGTCTGATCGTCTTCGGTGATCAGGTGACCTGCACCGCAGAGCAACTGCCTAGTAACCAAGAACGGAATGAGCATGTCGGCTAGGCGCTTAAACTCGATCTTCCGAGGAATCAGATAGTTCTCATGGCAACCGTAAGAATTACCAGCCGAGTCAACGTTGTTCTTGAACATGTAGATCCGGCCTTCGTGGCCTTCTTCTAGCAGCTGGTCCTCGGCCTGATCTACCAAATCAAGCATGAACGCTTCGCCGGCACGGTCATGGGCAATTAGCTGCTTGAGCTGATCGCATTCGGCCGTGGCATATTCAGGGTGTGAGCCGACATCCAGATACAGTCGTGACCCGTTTTCGAGAAAAACGTTCGAGCTTCTCCCCCAGTTCACCACTGGCTTAAATAAGTGCCTGGCGGCATCTTCTGGGGTCAGCCGACGTCCGTCCGATGGGACATAGGTCAGTCCGAATTCGGTTTCAAGACCGAAAATTCTGCGATCCACGCGTGGTTACTTCCCCTCGACTGCACAGTTACTTGGAGTTGATGACAGATGAGCTATGCCCCATGGGCATTAAGGCTCTACTGACCACCCTTTTGCACAAAACCGCGAACAAATTCTTCGGCGTTAGATTCAAGAACCGAGTCAATCTCATCAAGCAGGTCATCGACCCCAGCGGACTGAGCGTTGGTATTTACCTGAATCTGTTCAGTTTCCTGCGACTGATTCTGAGTTGAACGGCGAGCTGAGAAGCTTTCCTGAGTCATTACTATCTCCTAAAATCTTGAATCTCGACTAAGACCTGAGACTCATGTCTATTCTGCGCTGTTTAGCGACGACGAGCTAATTCATCAATAAAATCTGAAATATGCAACTGCGCATCAAACAAGTCGCCCACGCTCTCTCGCGTTCCGTACAGCGGCTCAGCCATATGGAAACGACTAATCTGCCGAGCGCCTGGAACTGCGAAAGACAATGCATCCCAGTTCGCGGCAATCACATACGGGGCATACCGTTGCAGGGCCATTCCACGCAGATATGCGCGGGTGTCTTCCGGCGGGTTGGTTACTGCTTGATTGATTTGTTCTTGGCTAAACAGGGTTTGCATCGCGCCTCTGGCTGCCATTCGGTAATACAGACCCTTGTCGGTGCGCAAGTCAGCCCACTGTAGATCCATCATTGCGACTCTAGGGTCAGCCAATGACAACTGGTGACGTTGGGTAAACCCGTTGATGAGCTTGTACTTGGCAATCCAATCGACCTGATCCGCGGCTAAAAATGGATCACGCTCAAGGAGCTCAAGAATATTTTCCCAGCGCTCCAAGATTTCGGCAGTGTCTGGATCGTCGATTCCACGCTCGGTGCAATACCTTTGACTGGCTTCTAGATAGAGCCGCTGAATCTCAATGGCGGTGAGTTCACGTCCACCTCGGAGCCTGACCTTTGCCTTCAGGCTAGGGTCGTGGCTAATTTGCTGAAGTGCGTCAACTGGTTCGGCCAGTTCAAGATCCGGAGCCATATTTGCTTCAATCAGCGAGAGCACCAGATTGGTTGTTCCAACTCGAAGCAACGTCGAAATTTGGCCGAGGTTCGCGTCACCAATGATCACATGCAGTCGACGATATTTGTCCCAGTTTGCATGGGGCTCATCGCGGGTATTGATAATTGGACGGTTGATGGTCGTTTCTAGACCGACTTCAGCTTCAAAGAAGTCGGCACGTTGCGAGATCTGAAAGGCTGGTTTTTGCCCAAGCATGCCCTGCCCTACTCGTCCGGAACCGCAGAAGATTTGTCGGCTGGCGAAGAACGGGGTCAGACCTTTGACAATGGAGGAGAATTCGACCTCGCGAGGAACGAGATAGTTCTCGTGCGAACCGTAGGAAACGGACTTGTTATCAGTGTTGTTCTTGTAGAGCAACAGTTCACCGCCACCTAAGCGTTGCGCCGTCACTGCCGCGCGTCGCATCACCTCATCGCCGGCTTGATCCCACAAGACTGCCGCACGTGGAGTTAAGGATTCAGGGCTGGAGTACTCGGGGTGCGCGTGGTCCACATAGAGCCTTGCTCCATTGCCAAGAACCATGTTCATGACAACTTCGGTGGAATCTTTCTCTTGGTACAGAGTTGACCCTACGCGCGCATCATTTCCATCTAAAGCGATGGACTCGGCAGTCCAGATCCCAGGCTCGTCCAAACCCGGTTCAGCGTCGGTGAGCTGGCTTGGATGTGCCTGATCTCGGTCCATGGCAAAACCACGGGCATCCTGCAATGGGGATTCGTCGGCATAGTCCCAACGGGCTGCTGTGGCACTTGTGCTCTGCTCGGCAACTAACTGCGCATAGGCATCAACAATCTGCGCCGAAAGCACCGTGGCATTGGCCTTGGGCATCTGCGGGCGAATAATGCCGTATTCGGTTTCTAGCCCTACTAGGCGGCGTGCACTCATGAGGCGGCCTGGTGGTTAACCAAAGAGCGAATGTTGCTAATTCGCTCCCCCTTGCGTCCTGAAATTCTGGCCCAGTCATCCGGGTTGGTGGTGTTTGGCATGTCCTCGTGTTCAGCAAATTCTTCGCGAACCGCACGCAACAGGTACTCCATTTTCAGACCGCGTTCGCCCGAGGTTATCAGTGCCTTGATGGCATGCTTTTTTGCTCGGTCAACGATGTTGTGAATCACTGCGCCCGAGGCAAAGTCCTTGAAGTAAAGAATCTCGCTGTCGCCGGTCACGTAGGTGACCTCTAGGAATTCGTTGATCCGCTCCGTTGAATACATCGCGGACACCGTTGAATCAATCATCCGGCGGATGGTCGCTGATGCATCGCCTGAGTCAGCTGACAGTTCGGTCTGATGCAATGGAAGCTTGGTGGTTAGATACTTGCTGAAGATCTCTGTCGCACCAGCTGCATCGGGGCGCCGAATCTTGATCTTCACGTCCAATCTACCTGGACGCAAAATGGCTGGGTCGATCATGTCTTCACGGTTCGAGGCACCGATAACAATGACGTTATCCAGGCGTTCAACACCGTCAATTTCTGCCAGCAGCTGCGGAACAATAGTGGTCTCGACATCCGAAGAGACACCTGTACCGCGGGTACGGAACAACGCTTCCATTTCGTCAAAGAAGACAACAACTGGATCGCCATGCAGAGCCTTTTCGCGGGCCCTGGCGAAGATCAACCGGATATGACGCTCGGTCTCGCCCACGTACTTATCTAGAAGCTCTGGCCCCTTGATGTTCAAGAAGTAACTGCGGGAACTGTTGCCCTCTTTACGCTCCAACACACGCTGGGACAGCGAGTGTGCCACAGCCTTGGCAATCAGCGTCTTACCGCAACCTGGAGGCCCGTATAGCAGGATTCCCTTAGGCGCGCTCAACCCGTGTTCGCGGTACAGCTCTGGGTGAGTGAAGGGCAATTCGACCGAGTCTTTGATGGCCTCGATTTGCGAGTTCAGACCACCGATATCGGAGTAGGCAATCTCCGGAACTTCTTCAAGAACCAGTGACTGCATGTCGGTCAGCTGCACGCGACTAACCGCCATGCCACTGCGTGAGTCAACGGTGAGCTGGTCACCAACCCGCAAATGCGTTTTGCGCAACGGGTCCGCTAGTTCGATAACGCGTTGGTCATCGGCTCGTGCCATGACCACGGCAAGATTATCGTCCAACAGTTCCTTGACGGTGACCAGTTCGCCGGTTTCTTCAAAACCTAAGGCAGCTACAACAACCAGCGCTTCGTTAAGCAAAACTTGCTGGCCGATAAGCACTGAGTCGAAGTCCATCAAGGGACTAACGGCGACTCGCATTTTGCGTCCAGAATAGACAACGTCAACGCCTTGGGCACCCGTTGACTCAATTCCTTGACCTGCTTCGGGGTGTTTACGTGGGTGCTTGGCTACGACCGTGCCATAGCTGAACGGGGTGTCCCCATCTCTTTCCAACGCGGACTTCAGGGTAATGATCTGCTCACGCGTAGTCTCCAGCAGTGCAACCAGTCGCTGGTTATTGCCGCTAAGCCCGGAAAGTTGCTTGTCGAGATTGCGATTCTTATCGCGCAGTACATTAACTTGGCGTTCGGTCATTTGCAGACGCTCGGCCATTTGTTCTGTCTCGTGATGTTCGTTCACGTTCCAACTCCCAACTTGCAACGTCGCTGGCTATCAAAGCAACAGCGAGGCTTTCCGGTGCTTGGCGCACCGTCTTGTATCCATCCTAAGAACTTCGGGCCCCGAGTGCAGAACACTCAGGGCCCGAAGTCACATACTGAGACGCATTGTCTCAGTATGTGAAAGTATTGCTAGTTAGTCGTCTGCTGATTCTTCTGAATTCAGGGATTCACGCACACGAACAGCCTGATGGGCATCCCGATTGGCACGACGCAACTTCTTATCGGAGATTCCACGCTCGCCTAGTGCCTCAGCACTCCACTGCTGCTCATCATGATCTCGAGTCCAAGCGCTCAAATCTTCAGAAGAGTACGAGTGCTCCTTGATGCGCTTAGCCTTTGGAATCGCATCAGTGGAATCTGCTAATCGGCGGCAGGTGATCAAGAATGCCGTGTGTGCCACCATGCGGTGATCCGGACGAACAGCCAGACCATCAACGTGCCATCCGCGGACCAGGGTTTCGAAGCACTCAGGCTCAGTGAACTGCCCGGAAGAACGAATAGCCTCAACCACACGCGACATCTGAGTCACCGAAGAAACATAGTTGGTCCATACGCCACCAGGAGCAAGAACAGTGGCCACAGCTTCAAGGCATTCCCATGGGCTGAGCATATCCAGCACCACACGATCAACGCTGGCTGGCTCTTCAAGTTCAACTACTTTGTCTTGGAAATCGCCGATGGAGATTTTCCACGAAGGGTGGTCCCCGCCAAAAACGGTCGAGACGTTACCGCGAGCAATATCTGCAAATTCTTCGCGTCGTTCAAAAGAGTGCAGGTAACCATCATCGCCCACCGCGCGCAGTAGCGAAATGGACAGTGCGCCAGATCCTACGCCGGCCTCCACCACGCGTGCACCCGGGAAGATGTCACCAAACTGGACAATTTGAGCAGCATCCTTGGGGTAAACCACCGTGGCGCCGCGTGGCATGGAGAGCACAAAATCCTTGGCCAGTGGGCGTAGCGCCTGGTATCGAAAACCATCGATGTTCTCAATAACCGAGCCCTCGGGCAAGCCGATAATGGCCTCATGCGGGAGCATACCCTTATGCGTATGGAACTCACCACCGGTTTGCAAGGTGATGGTGTTGATTCGACGCTTCTCGTCGGTCAACTGCACGCGGTCGCCTACGCGGAATGGTCCACGTCGGGCTGCCGCACCATGGGGTGCCGGGCTGATGGCTTCGCTCACTGGAGTGATCCTTTTCTTAATGCTCTATACAGTCTTTAAAAGTTTACTTGCGTCGGCCGGTAACGGCTTTGACGATATCGCGCTGGTGCAGCAGTCCTACAACCTGCCCCTGGGCGTTGATGACCGCGTACTCTGCAGAGTCAACGCTTGCTAGGTAGTCGATCAATGCTCGGCCATCCGACTCCTCGGACACGATGGCTCCTTGGCCCAGGGCCCTGGAGACCGCCAGAGCGGGGACCGTCGTAGCGTTCGCTGGGTCAACACGCGAAAGAGCTTGAATATCCACGACTCCCACCGGCATGCCTTTGGCATCAACAAGGATAATGGAGCCTTCGCGTTGATTCTGCCGCGTCAGTACGTCGGAGACCATGGCCTGGGAGACCATGGCCGAGGCCGGGCTCATAAGATCTGAGGCGATCACGGTGGGAAGGTTCAGCATCATCTTGGAGTGGGCAATCAACGAAGTTGTGGCCTGCCACATGAAGATTGCCACCATCAGCCCAACCACCGCGGTGATGATTTGAACTTCTTGTCCGCGAAGGTACGGATAAACCACGAAGAAGAAGACCACGCCGATCGCAATCACACGACCTACCCAGCTTGAAGCGATAGTGCCTTTGAACTGGGACCCGGTGGCTTTCCAAACAATCGACTCAACAAGCCGTCCACCATCGAGTGGAAGGCCTGGCAAAGCGTTAAAGGCACCAAGCAACAGGTTCGCGTAGACAAAGAAGTCCAAAAGAAGTTTGGCGTAGACGTTCAATTCGAGATTCTCAAGAACCAACCAGCCGATGCCAGCTAGGACAAAGTTCGAGACAGGTCCCGATAGTGCTACCCAGAGGGAGGCGCCAGGCTTAGCCTTGAACGAACCAAATTGGGTGTGACCGCCCATCAGGGTGAGCACAATGTGGGCATCTGGCCA